>Ga0208788_1001681_pt1 | contig 10581 bp, 8 predicted proteins | sample Wag4_2014_7_11_3_FD_187363 | JGI IMG/M metagenome (GOLD analysis project Ga0208788, IMG submission 187363) | Fresh water mixed with fracking chemicals microbial communities from Ohio, USA - Utica-2 Time Series FC 2014_7_11 (SPAdes) (version 2) ... | reverse complement strand
GTTTACCAGTTGTTGGATCAAACAAGTCAATTGCATCTAGATTAACTCCTACCGTCACAGTCTGACCAACCTTTGGCGGTGTCTTTGGATCCCAGCGAATTACTATCTTGTTTAACTCCTCACTAGTATTTGAAAACTTTAATGATTTATCTATCGGTTTTCCGTAAACAAATAAGTCAGCGGCGAGCTCTTCAATTGCCTCAACTAAAACCTCAAAACCATTTGCTGCTGGCATAAATTCCTCTGGTCTAATTCCTATCGTAACTGTAGAAATAGATGTAGGGACTGAAATTTCAATAGTTCCTAGCATTGTCTTGTTGCTATTAACACTTGAAGTTAAAAAGTTTATAGTAGGTGTTCCTATAAAACCTGCGACAAAGATGTTTTTTGGCTTACTATAAATATTTTTTGGAGTATCAACCTGCTGTAATTTGCCATCTTTAAGTACTGCTACACGATCACCCATTGTCATAGCTTCGCCTTGATCATGAGTTACATACAGTGTTGTAATTCCTAATCTTCGCTGTAGTGCAGAGATTTGAGTACGAGTTGCAATTCTAAGTTTTGTATCAAGATTTGATAAAGGTTCATCCATTAAGAAGACTTGAGGTTGACGAACAATTGCACGCCCCATTGCAACTCGCTGGCGTTGTCCACCTGAAAGTGCTTTTGGCTTGCGATCTAAATAATCTTCTAAATCTAATAGTTTTGCAGCCTCTAATACTCTATGGTCGCGTTCCTCCTTTGGAACACCGGCAATTTTTAATGCGAAACCCATATTTTCTGCAACTGACATATGTGGATAAAGTGCGTAAGATTGAAAAACCATTGCGACATCTCTATCTTTTGGTGCAACACTCGTCACATCTTTATCTCCAATATGAACTGTTCCTGAATTAATCTCCTCAAGACCAGCCAACATACGAAGTGCTGTAGATTTTCCAGAGCCAGAAGGTCCAACTAAAACTAAGAGCTCACCATCATTAACAGTAAGTTCTAATCCATCTATAGCTGGTTTAGTCGTGCCTGGATAAATTCGAGAAACTTTTGAAAACATAACTGATGCCATGACTTACTTATCCTTCCTCCGGGTTGGTACGCACCCGACGATCCGTTGAATGAAGGTCTCACGGTGGTGAGAGTTGTCAAAGGCTACGACATAGTCACTCCCTAGGGAAAGTTGCCCTAAAAAGCGCTCAACTTAGCGCTCTACTGGTCGGCGCAGTTATCATTAAGTAATGGCCGAAGGTGTAATTCAAAGTATCTTAATCGTTTTAGGGCTGATCGCTGTGGGTGGAATATTTGTAGCGGCTGAAATTGCCTTGATCTCACTGCGCGAATCTCAGGTAAAACAGATTGCCCATAAAGGTAAACGTGGTGCCAAGGTTTTAAAATTAACAAAAAATCCAAATAGATTCCTAGCATCTGTTCAAGTTGGAATTACATTTTGCGGTTTTTTATCTGCCGCTTTAGGTGCAGAACAACTTGGTAAATATATAATTCCAGAGTTGGAAAATATTGGCATCTCACCGCAAAGTAGTGAGATTCTATCGATTGTCGGTATAACTCTAGCAATAGCATATATATCTTTAGTATTTGGAGAATTAGTTCCAAAGCGCTTAGCTCTATATAAGAGTGAAGTAATTGCACTGACTACCGCACCAATAATTGATTTGGTCGCAACAGTTTTTAGGCCGATTATTTGGCTACTTTCACATTCAACAGACTTAATCATGAAAATTTTCGGTATAACATCAAAGACTGAGCGAAATCAAATTTCAGAAGTTGAACTAATGGATCTAGTCAGTGGACATGCTGATTTAACAAAAGAAGAACGGGATATTGTTGAAGAAGTATTTAATGCAAGCGATCGTTTAATACATGAAATTATGGTGCCCAGAACTGAAGTAGATTTCTTGGATGCTTCATTATCAATTTCTCAAGCAAGAAAAATTGCAGTTGAATTAGCACATTCACGTTATCCGGTAGTTCGGGGTAGTAGTGATGAAGTGATTGGATTTTTACATGTTCGCGACCTTTTAAATCCGAAGCTAGATGATGTTCAAATCACAATTATGGAGCTAGTAAGAAATATTTTATTCTTACCTGGCACTAAAGGTGTTTTGCCTGCACTAACGGAGATGCAAACAAAACGTCAGCACATTGCTATTGTTTTAGACGAGTATGGCGGTACCGACGGAATAGTTACACTAGAGGATTTATTGGAATGCTTAATTGGTGAGATTCACGACGAATATGATCCCCATGAAGCCGATAAAACTTTCGAGAAAAGAACTGGTGATATTGAATTAGACGGTTTGATTTCTTTGGAAGAGCTGCATGAAGTATCGGGTATATCTCTGCCAGAGGGTCCATATGAAACTTTAAGTGGTTTTGCAATGCATTACTTAGGGCGAATTGCGCAAGTGAATGATGTCATAAGAATTAATGGTGCACGCTTTACAATTACTAGTATGAATGGCAAAAGAGTAGGGCAGGTACTACTTGCCAGAGATGACTCGTAATGAGTAAGAAACGTGTTCTATCTGGTATTCAACCGACCCATGATTCATTTCATCTTGGAAATTATTTAGGCGCACTTAAGCAATGGGTGGCACTTCAAGATGATAATGATGCTTACTATTGTGTAGTCGATTTACATGCTTTAACAGTCGAGACTGATCCTAAGCTTTTACAGAAAAGAACCTTACTCTCTGCAGCTCAACTTATTGCAATCGGTATTGATCCAGGTAAGTCAACGCTATTTGTGCAATCACAAGTGCCTGCTCACAATCAACTGGCTTGGGTCTTTGAATGTATTACTGGATTTGGTGAAGCAAGTCGGATGACTCAATTCAAAGACAAGTCTCAAAAGGGTGGCGCAGAAAGAACTAATGTGGGCTTGTTTACATATCCAATCTTGCAAGCCGCAGATATTTTGCTCTACCAACCAGATTTTGTGCCAGTGGGTGAAGATCAACGCCAGCATGTTGAATTAACAAGAGATATTGCTGAGAGATTTAATAAGAAATTTGGGAAGGTGTTTAATATTCCGCAAGCGCAGATTATAAAGTCGTTAGCAAAAATTAGTGACCTCCAAGAACCAACTGCAAAAATGAGTAAATCAGCTACTTCAATGGCAGGTGTAATTGAAATTCTTGATACCCCAGAAGCTATACTCAAAAAATTTAAATCCTCTGTCACAGATGATGATAAAGAAATAAGGTTTGATGAAAAGTTAAAGCCTGGTATTTCAAATTTACTAAGTATTCATTCAGCGCTATCTGGAAAGTCGGTTAAGGAAGTTGAGAGTGAATTCTCTGGAAAAGGTTACGGGGATTTTAAGTCTGTAGTCGCCGAGATTGTCATTGAAACTCTAAAACCAATTGCACGCCGGACCAATGAGCTCATGTCTGATAAGTACGGCTTAATTAAGATTTTGCAGGATGGATCCGAACGGGCAACCCAGGTGGCCTCTTCAACACTTAAGGCGGCATATAACGCGGTTGGGATAATCTAAGTAGCCATCTTCTAAAGCCAAATAACTCTTAACTCTTAATTTAGAGTTGAGGTGATTCTAACCAAATTGTGATAAGAAATGATTCGACATTTAGTTAATTTATTCTTAGACCCGATACTGTCTGCCTACGACTTTCCCAAACAATTTGGGGATTAATCCTAGGGGGGGATTTTGAAACATTCATTTAAGTTAATAGCAGCAGTAGCTGTGGCTTCACTAGCATCGACTATTGTGATTGCTCCAACGGCAAACGCTGCAAAAAAGCAAAAAGTATGCGTAGCCTTAGATACAGGCGGAATTAACGATAAGTCATTTAACCAAACTTCATATGCGGGAGCATTAGAGGCAAGGAAAAAGGGTTTTGCTTCTTCTGTAGAGTATTTACCTGCTAAGTCACCAGCTGATTTTGTACCAAATATTCAAAACTTTTTAAATAAGAAGTGTACATTGATCATCGGTGTTGGATTCTTGCTTGGCGATGCAATTGGTAATGCTGCAAAAAGTAACCCAAATGTTAAATTTGCATTAGTAGATGTAGGCTCAGGTGGGTCTAATCTAAAAGGAATCACATTTAAAACTGATGAGAATTCATTCTTGGTTGGTTACTTAGCTGCAGGAATGAGCAAAACAGGAAAAGTTGGAACTTATGGTGGTATTCCAATTCCTACTGTAACGATTTTCATGGAAGGTTATGCTCGCGGAGTTGAGTATTACAATGCTGCAAATAATAAAAATGTTCAGGTATTAGGATGGAATACTGACACTAAGAATGGAACATTCCTAGGTAGCTTTGAAGATTCAACAAAAGCACGCCAAACATCTATTTCGCTGGAGCAGCAAGGTGCTGATTTTATTTTCCCAATCTCAGGTGGAATGCAGACAATCACAGCTGCCAATAGCTTGTCGACTAAGAAGTCCAATGTTATTTGGGTAGATGCACGAGTAATGGATACAGGAAAGCAATATGCAAGCGTAGTTCCTGTTTCTGCCCTAAAGGGTCTAAGTGAGGGTGTGCTGGCAACAATCAAGGAAGCATATGATGGAAAATTCACTAACAAGGAGTATGTAGGAACACTTAAGAATAAGGGTGTTTCATATGTAATTACTCCAGCATGGTCTAAGAAAATCCCTGCAAAACTTCAACAAGAGGTTAAAGATCTTGCTGATGCAATCGCAAAGGGATGGGTACCTGTTACTAATTAATTTTTAATTAGTTTCTAGAATAGCTAGGTGAGTTAGATTTCTAACTCACCTAGCCTTATTAGGGAGTAAGTAAGTGTCAATAGAATTACTTGGTATCACTAAGAAATTTGGCACATTAGTTGCAAATGATGATATAAATCTAAAGGTTGAATCTGGCGAGATCCATGCCATTCTTGGTGAGAACGGTGCTGGTAAATCAACGTTAATGAATATTGCTTATGGATTAGTAAAAGCAGATTCTGGTTCTATTTTAATCGATGGTACTAAGGTAGAGATAAATGATCCTGCTCATGCGTTAGGTTTTGGTATAGGTATGGTCCATCAACACTTTATGCTAGTCCCGGTTTTTACCGTAGTAGAAAATATAGTACTTGGACATGAAGATTCAAAGAATGGGTTTTTAGATTTTGCTAACGCTAGAGATAAGATCAAGAGTATTGCGAAAGAGTTTAATTTTGAAATTGATCCCGATGAATTAGTTGAGAATTTACCTGTTGGTGTGCAACAAAGAGTTGAAATTATCAGAGCGCTGATTTATGACGCAAAAGTTTTGATTTTAGATGAACCGACTGCGGTTTTAACACCACAGGAAACTGATGAGCTACTAAATATTATGAGGAAGTTAAAGGCAAAAGGCACCTCGATCATATTTATTACACACAAGCTACGCGAAGTTAAGGAAGTCGCAGATAAAATAACAATTATTAGGCAAGGAAAAGTTGTAGGAACAGCACTTCCAGATTCTTCAAAAGAAGAATTAGCTCGACTAATGGTAGGTAGGCAAGTCGATTTGCTTCCTAATAAAAAAACTGTAGCACCGGGTATATCTGTTCTTAGTATAGAAAAGTTATCAGTTTATAATGATTCTGGGAGAAAAACTATCAATGAATTATCGTTAGATATTAAAGCAGGTGAAATTCTAGCAATAGCTGGTGTTCAAGGTAATGGACAATCTGAACTTGCCCGAGCAATAATAAATCTAGAATCAAATATCACAGGTTCAATAAAGATAAACGGGCAGGAAATTTTAGGTAAAAGTGTAAGCGAATCTTTAAATTCTGGAGTGGGATTTATACCAGAATCTCGAGAGGTAGATGGCTTAATTGCTAGTTTTAGTATCGCTGAGAATCTTATTTTAGATACACACGATAAGGATCCAGTGTCAAAAAATGGGCAACTTAATAAGAAACATATTGAAGATAACGCAACAAATCTATTAAGTGAATTTGATATTCGAGCCCAGGGTATTTATGAAAGCACCTCATCACTTTCGGGCGGTAATAAGCAAAAGGTTGTCTTAGCACGCGAGTTATCTAGAAAAGTAAATTTAGTGATTGCATCCCAACCAACCAGAGGGTTAGATGTTGGATCTATAGAGTTTGTTTATGAGCGACTACTTGCAGAGAGATCTTCTAATCGAGCAGTACTTTTAATTAGCAGTGAATTAGATGAGGTTTCAGCGCTTGCAGATAGAATCGCAGTTATCTATAAGGGTGAAATAGTAGGAGTTGTAGGTCCAGAAGCCTCGCGTGAAAAGCTAGGCTTAATGATGGCTGGAATTGTTTCATGAGTAAAATTCTAAAAGGTTCTAAACCAACAATTTTACTACCGGCTTTAGCATTTATTTTCGCTTTCTTTATTGGTGGTATTTTAATAGTGCTTGCAGACCCTGAAGTTATGGGTCAAATTAGTAGTCCCCTTAACTTCCTTACTGCAGCTGCCGCAAAAATTGGTAACTCATATCTGGCAATTTTCCAAGGCTCAGTTTTTGATGTTAATTTAGCCAGAGAATCAGGATTAATTAATGGTTTTTATCCATTCTCGGAAACCTTAGTAACGGCTACACCGCTTATATTGAGCGGACTAGCTGTTGCGCTTGCTTTTAGGTCAGGCCTTTTCAATATTGGAGCACAAGGTCAATTTATTTTTGGGGCAATTGGTGCTTCATATATCGGATTTCAGTTTGAACTATCACCACTACTTCATATTAGTTTGGCATTAGTTGCCGGAATAATTTTGGGAGGATTATACGGTGGGCTTGTCGGATTTTTAAAAGCTAAAACTGGTGCCCATGAAGTGATTGTTACAATTATGCTTAACTATATTGCAGCATTGTTTGTACTTTGGTTACTTAAGACCAAAACTTTTCTAAGGCCAGACAGAATAGATCCAATTGCTCCGGAAGTAAATGAAAGTGCAAGATTGCCTAGATTATTAGGCGATGATTTAAGATTTAATTTTGGTTTTTTTATTGCAATTTTTGTAACTATATTTGTTTGGTGGATAATTAATAGAAGCACCTTAGGGTTTAAGTTTCGTGCAGTCGGCGCTAACTCAAAAGCGGCACAAACAGCCGGTATTTCAATCCCCTTTGTTACTACCGTAACTATGTTTATATGTGGAGGTTTAGCTGGCTTAGGTGGTGCTGTTCATTTGATTGGTACTGAGTACGCGCTTAATGCCGGAGTTGCAGGAAGTATTGGATTTGATGCAATCACTGTTGCCTTACTTGGACAAGCTACGCCTATTGGAACTTTTTTTGGGGCGCTTTTGTTTGCTGCACTACAAACAGGTGGAAGGCAATTACTTTCAAACACAGGAACTTCTTCAGATATCATCTTAGTAATTCAGGCCTTAATTGTATTATTCATTGCTGCTCCAGCACTGGTTAGAAAAATATTTAGGATTCGAAAATCACTTGATACTAAGTCAATGACTGCTAAAGGTTGGAATAGTTAATGAGTAACCTAATTAAATCCCGAAAGCGCCAGCAAAACGGAATTATTTTTATGGCTATTTCTATTTTTGTTTTTTCATACTTATTTTATTTTAACTCTACACGAAACGAAGATGTAACTTTTGGTTTTATAGTAGGTGATGAATGGAACTTAGTAAGTGAATGGAAGGTTGCTTCAAGAAATGGAGCACTAATATTTCTATTTATCGCACTTATTGGAATATTGGCATCAATAAGTCAAGTAAGGCGAGGTAAAAAGCTAAGACTAGGTGCCTTTGTATTTGGGCTTGGATCAATATTAGCTTTCTTAAGTTGGGCAGCTGCGGGGCAACTAGTACCTGTAACTGGCCTTCTCCAAGGTGCAATTATGCTTTCTGTTCCATTAATTTTTGGCTCACTATCAGGTTTATTATGTGAAAAATCTGGAGTTATTAATATTGCAATTGAAGGACATCTTTTGTTCTCAGCATTTACTGCAGCTGTTGTAGCAAGTATTTCTCAGAATACTTTTTTTGGACTTATTGCTGCACCAATAGCTGGTGTGTTAGTTTCTTTAATACTTGCTTACTTTTCGATTCACTTTAAAGTCGATCAAGTCATTATTGGTTTCGTTATTAACATTCTAGTATTAGGCTTAACTAGCTTTTTTTATTCGACATTATTAATTCCTTATGAAGATAAGTGGAATATGGGTGGAAGTTTTCCAGCTTTTCCATTACCTCTTTTATCAAAGATTCCAATCATTGGGCCAACACTGTTTAATCAAACAATAATTGTCTACCTAATGTATCTATTTGTAATTCTAATTCAAATTTTCCTCTTTAAATCTAGATGGGGTTTGCGCACAAGAGCGGTTGGCGAACTTCCAATTGCAGCCGATAGTGTTGGAATAGATGTAAATAGACTCAGGTTTAGAAATGTTTTGATTTCAGGATTTATCGCAGGTATCGGTGGTGCATTTTTCACCGTTGGCGCAGTCGGACCCTTCTCCCAATCGATGACTGCAGGTGCAGGCTTTATTGCTCTTGCATGTTTGATATTTGGTAAATGGACACCAAGAGGAGCAATTGCAGCAGCATTATTCTTCGGGTTTGCAAATAACCTACAGGGATACCTTTCAATAATTGGAGTTTCAATCCCGTCTGAATTCCTACTTATGATTCCCTACCTTGCGACCATTCTTGCAGTGTCTGGGTTGGTAGGACGAGTTAGGGCTCCAGCTGCAGGTGGAATTCCATACTCTCGTGGAGATAAATAGATTAATTTACGAGATAATAAACTATGAACATTGATTGGGATAAATTACATAAAGCTGCAGTTGATGTTATGAAAAATGCCTATGCACCATACTCAAACTTCAAAGTTGGAGTTGCATCCTTAGTAGATGATGGCCGAATAGTAGTTGGGTGTAATAGCGAGAATGCGAGTTATGGTGTTGGTTTATGTGCAGAGTGTGGCTTAATTTCAAGCTTGACCGCATCAGGTGGCGGAAGACTAGTTGCAACAGTTTGTGTTGACGGAAATGGAGATTTTTTATCTCCTTGCGGGAGATGTAGGCAACTTTTATTTGAACATGGTGGGAACGAAATGTTATTTATGACTCCAGATGGTCCAAAACCATTTTCTACCTTACTTCCTTGGGCATTTGGCCCCGAGGATCTTAAGTAGATGAGTACAAAATTTACAGCCATAGAAATTATTTCAGCAAAAAGAGATAAGCAAGAATTAAGTGATGACCAAATTGATTGGACCATAGAGGCTTATACCAAGGGAATAATTGCTGATGAACAAATGTCAGCCTTATTGATGGCAATATTGTTAAACGGCATGAGCAATCGAGAAATTTTTAGATGGACTGATGCAATGATCGCAAGTGGTGAAAAAATGGATTGGTCAGTGCTTGATAGACCAACAGTGGATAAGCACTCAACTGGTGGAGTTGGTGACAAAATAACTCTACCCTTAGCACCTTTAGTTGCAGCATGCGGAGCAGCTGTTCCGCAACTATCTGGTAGAGGTCTTGGTCATACTGGTGGAACTTTAGATAAATTAGAATCAATTAAAGGCTGGAAAGCCAGTATTTCTAATCAAGAAATGTTAAAAGTATTACAAGAGTGTGGTGCAGTAATTTGCGCAGCAGGAAGTGGCTTAGCTCCGGCAGATAAGAAACTTTATGCACTACGTGATGTAACTGGAACCGTACAATCAATTCCGCTGATTGCATCTTCAATTATGAGCAAGAAAATTGCTGAAGGAACCGGTGCGCTAGTTTTAGATGTTAAGACAGGATCTGGTGCATTTATGAGTGATCCAAAAGTTGCGAGCTCATTGGCGAAGATAATGGTGGATTTGGGAAAACGAGCAGGCGTAGAAACTAGGGCATTAGTAACGGCTATGGATGTGCCACTAGGGCTAACAGTAGGTAATTCACTAGAGATCAGAGAAACCCTAGAGGTTTTATCAGGTGCAGGCCCGAGCGATGTCGTAGAGCTAACACTGATCTTGGCTAATGAAATGTTGGATGCTGCAAAAGTAAAACCAAAGGTCAATCCAGAAGCTGCACTTAAAAATGGCGCTGCAATGGATGTTTGGCGAAAAATGATCGAAGCTCAAGGAGGCGATAATAATGCTCCGCTTCCAGTTGCAAAAGAAAAATTTGAGGTTACAGCAGAAGCTTCCGGGAAATTGTTATCACTAGATGCACTTCAAGTTGGAGTTAGTGCATGGCGATTAGGTGCTGGTAGGCAAAAACAGGGAGATACCCTACAACTTGGTGCCGGAATTGAAATACACGCAAAGCCTGGAGATATTGTAAAAAAAGGTCAAACTGTTTTAACTCTTCATACTGATGAAGCTGCAAGATTTGATCGGGCTAGAGAAGCATTAGCTGGCGCCTTTACTATTGGAGAAGAGAATTCAAAAGTCAACCAACTACCACTAATTATCGAAAGAATAGAGGGTTAAGTGTCTCCATCAATTACTCCGACTTCAGATCAGATCAAGCGTCTACCTAAAGTATTACTACATGATCACTTAGATGGTGGATTACGACCTCAAACAATTATTGAGATCGCAGATCGAATCGGCTATAAAAAACTTCCCACAAATGATGCAAAAGATC
>Ga0208788_1001680_pt1 | contig 10604 bp, 8 predicted proteins | sample Wag4_2014_7_11_3_FD_187363 | JGI IMG/M metagenome (GOLD analysis project Ga0208788, IMG submission 187363) | Fresh water mixed with fracking chemicals microbial communities from Ohio, USA - Utica-2 Time Series FC 2014_7_11 (SPAdes) (version 2) ... | reverse complement strand
TTGGGCCTCGGAGTTCTCTCTGTTGCACCATCACAGGCAACAACTACAGCCGTGAGCGTTACAGGAGCAAACGGAACTTCAACTCTGTCTGCATCTGGCTACGTTTCAGATTCAACAACTGCAGCAACAGTTTCTGTTTCTGCTCTCATGGATTCAACAACCCTTGGTGACACTGTCACTGTGTACTTCCTTCAGAAGTCAGTTCCTTCAGGAGCTACAGGTACTGCGTACTCATACCTCATGGATACCACAACTCCAAATGGTGTGACAGTTGTAGAAACTGCAGCAGCAATCAATGGTGATGGCACAGACATGGCAACATACAGATATATCAGTGCTTCTGATACAGGATCAGCTGCACTTGCAATCGGTGGAGCCAAGGTTTTCCGTATTAAATCAACAGCTGCAGGATACGTTGGAGCTAAGTTTGCTATTCAGCTTGACTCAACTACCTCACGTATCGCTGGAACATATACATACACAGCTGTTGTTAAGTCAATCTCTGCTGGTGTATCTACAGTAACTACTGCTACACAGGATGTAAGCATTGTTGTTGCAGCTGATGATGCAACCGTTGCGCTTACAGGTGCAACCGCTATTGATGCAGGCCGTACACGTGCTTGGCTCAATGCTGGTTCAAGTTACACAACAGCTAACGATTCAGCTGTATCTGTAGTTTCTACTGCAGCTTCAACTGATCACGCAACGCTCCGTGTAACAACATTCACAGCAGCTGGAGATCCAGCTCCTGAATCAGTAACAGTAACTGTTACTGGTGCGGGCGTAATCTGTCAGAGCTCTGTTTGCGGTAAGAGCATTAAGGTTATTGGAACCGGTGGTTCTACAGACTTTACAGTTCGTGCAGACGGAACAGCTGGAACAGGCTCAATCGTTGTAGCAACTACTACAAAGACATTCCCAGCTAAGACTGTGAACTTCTTTGCTAAGGCTGCAAGCACATTTGCTGCTCCTTCAGTAGCGCGTCCAGTTATCGACACAACAGCTACAAATGATGTTGTGCGCGTAACAGCGGTAGATGCAGGTGGAAACGCATGGACTGGTGCAGCGTATATCTACGCAACATCAGCAGCTTCTGCACTTATTGCAGGATCTGAGACACCAGTTGCATGTACTTTCGATGCTGCTGACAATCGCCACGAGTGCCCAGTAACAGGTAAGGCTTCAGGAACAGCATCATTTAAGATCATCGATGCTTCAACTGTCGCCCTAGCTACTGCGACATCAGCTGAAGTTTCAGTTCGTGTCTCAACTGCTACAGCAGGAAGCGTCAAGCTCGCGTTTGACAAGTCAAGTTATGTACCAGGAGAGCGTGCAGTAATTACTGCTCAGGTTCTTGATACAGCAGGACTTGCAATGCCAGCTACAACACTTGCTAACCTCTTTGCTACAGGTGCTATCTCTTCAAACATGGGCCTCACAGCTGTGAGCTCAAATGTCTTGACGAGCGTATCTGGAACAGTTGCAGGAGCTAACAGCTCATCAGATGCCAACAACCCAGCAAATGCAGGTCACGTGACATACGTTGTAACAATGCCACAGACAACTGGAACAGTTACCCTCACAGCAAAGGGCGGCACAAGCCTTGCTCTTGCAGGTCAGGTAACAGTTACAGCTTCAGCAGAAGTTACTAACCCATCAGCAGATGCAGCTACAGATGCAGCTAACGAGGCTACAGATGCAGCTAACGCAGCTACAGATGCAGCTCTTGCAGCAGCAGATGCAGCAGATGCAGCAACAGCTGCAGCTCAGGATGCATCTGATGCAGTAGCAGCGCTATCAGCATCAGTAAGCAAGTTGATCTCAAGCCTCCGTGCTCAGATCACTTCATTGACCAACTTGGTCATCAAGATCCAGAAGAAGGTAAAGGCTTAATTAGCCCCTTTAACTGAAAAGATCAGAACCGAATCCCGGTTCCCCTTCGGGGGGGCCGGGATTCGGCCTTTCTAAAGATAAGATTCGAGCATGCTGAACAAGGAATCTGAATCTTTACTTTCAAAACTGCTTTTGGTGGGGCCGGCTCTGGTAACTCTCTTAGTTTTTACAACAGGAGTCACCGACCCAGTCAACGTCAACAAATTACTCGCGATGGGCCTTCTCTCTTTCTCCGCAATTGCGATACTAACCTTAAAGTCATATCGTTTTATTTGGGCTCAACACAAATTCCTTATATTGGCACTATTTGGGTTCCTGCTTGCTTCAATAAATTCAATTATTCAGAGCAATTCTCCGATAACGCAGCAGCTCTATGGAGTATACGGACGCAATAATGGTTTTCTCCTTTATTTATTTTTGCTTCTAATTTTTATTGCGACGCTTTCAACAGGAAAGATATCGACTTCGAAAAATGTAGTCGTATCCCTTGTTATTGCTGGTATTGTAAATATTATCTATTGTGGGTGGGTACTCGCTTTTGGCGATTTTGTAGGCTGGACAAACCCTTATGGAAACATTCTCGGAACACTGGGGAACCCGAATTTTATAGGCGCGTTTCTAGGCATGTTTTCTTCGGTGCTGGTCACTTTGGCTATCGCTAACATTAGAAATTTAAAAATATTTCTTTTGATTATTACAACTCTTGGAATAACAACCTTTGAAATAGTGAAGTCAAATGCCATCCAAGGGCGCGTTCTGTTGGTTGTTGGACTAGCAATCAATGGCTTTTTTTTGATTAGATCGAGATTTAAGAGCCAAATTCCCGCAATTATTTTCTCTAGCATTTCCACTCTGGGTGGTGTTGTCGGATTACTTGGGGCTCTGCAAATTGGCCCTCTTGCAAAGATTATTTATAAAGATTCAGTCTCACTTCGTGGGGAGTACTGGAATGCAGGACTGAACATGGCAAAGACCCACCTATTTTCAGGGGTCGGCTTTGATTCGTATGGTGACTGGTATCGATTGTCTCGCAGGGCGTCGGCTTTAGTTAGGCCTGGACCAGAAACGGTAACCAACACAGCGCACAATGTACTAATTGACATATTTGCTTTTGGAGGGCTTCCTCTACTCATTTCTTACTTAGCTATAATGGGGACAGTTCTTCATTCAATCATCAGGCACGCCTTGAGGAGTCAAGCGTTCGATTATGTCTTTGTCAGCCTTGTTGGCGCCTGGCTATGTTTTCAGCTGCAGTCTGTAATTAGCATTAACCAAATTGGATTAGCAGTCTGGGGCTGGGTTCTTGGAGCAGCGATCGTTTCGTATGAACGGATTAAGCGAGTAGGCAGTAGCCCAGAATTAACTAAATCAAAATCAATTAAATCAACAAGTGCAGAGCTCATCTCTCCTAATTTGCGCGCGGGTGTAGCCCTAGTTTTAGGAGCCCTCGTTGCGGTACCACCGTTTGCGGCAGATGTTAAATGGCGCAGCGCGCAAGTATCTATGGATGCCGCCAAAATCGAAGCTGTCTTAATCCCCAGTTATCTGAACCCTCCGAATAGCTTGAAATACCTTCAAATTGTCGGGGCGTTTGAAGAAAGCGACCTAACCAACTTGGCTCATAAATATGCAGTGGAAGCAGTGAAATTCAATCCAAACAATTATGAGTCATGGCGCCTTTTTACCTTAATCCGAAGCACGACACCCGCGGAATTACAGATTGCTTTAAGTAACATGAAAGAGCTAGATCCGAAAAACCCAAGAATTATCGCTGAGGCTAAATGAAAATTGTGATTATTGGGCAGGGCTATGTCGGTTTAACCATCTCAGCGTTTGCCGGTGAGTTCTACGAGGTTTTAGGCTTCGACAGCAATTCAAGGATCGTTGATCAGTTGAATCGGGGTATCTCTCATATTGAAGGTGTAGCAAGCTCTACCTTGCAGAATTGGATTAAAGCTGGGCGCTATCGAGCAACTAGTATCGGAAAAGACATTGCTGACGCAGATTTAGTTATAATTGCCGTGCCGACTCCTCTTACCAGCGACCGTAAACCAGATTTGGGATTTATCGATGCCGCATGTAAGACAATTGGTGAGTACATAAACAAGCCAGTGCTGGTAATTAACGAATCAACATCCTTCCCTGGAACACTTCGAAATTACATCAAACCCTCAATTCAAAACTACTCAAAAATTTCAATTGAGCATCTGTACGCGATTTCGCCTGAGCGTGTAGATCCGGGTCGATGTGACTTCAACCAGAGGAACACCCCTCGTCTCTTCGCCGGTTTAACTCCCGAAGCATCTGCAAAGACTCGAGAGTTTTACTCAAAGTTTTGTGACACATTGGTCGAAGTTTCTTCACCTGAAGTCGCTGAAGCAGCAAAGTTGTTTGAAAATACTTTCCGCCAAGTAAATATTGCGCTCGTGAATGAATTTGCCCAGATTGCACATTCTCTCGGTATCAGCGTTTATGAGACATTGGATGCTGCGAACACAAAGCCATATGGGTTTATGAAGTTCACTCCCAGTGCAGGTGTAGGTGGGCACTGCATCCCTGTAGACCCAACTTATTTAGCTGCGGTCGCTGAGGAAAACGGCGCTCCAGCAACATTTATACGCCGAGCAAATGAAGTCAACCTTGAGATGTCTGAGTACATTGTTAGTCGCGTGCAAGCGGATAACGACGGAAACCTGAAAGGCAAGAGCGTTCTTGTAGTTGGTGTTGCGTATAAGCCAAACGTTGCTGACGTACGAGAAACTGCAGCCGAGTTAGTTATCAAGCACCTGCGTGATCGCGGAGCAGTAGTTTCTTGGCACGATGAGATAGTGGGTTCCTGGCATGGAGAGAACTCTGCGCCTTTATCTGGTGCTGATATAGCTGTTGTGGTTACCAAACATGATGATGTGAAGGCGCGAGATATTCTCGACAGTGCGCCGTATGTATTTGATACGACAGGAAAAGTTCCTGGAGTTAAAGGGCTTTAAGCGAAGCTTGCTGCAACGCTATCGATAATTGAATCGAGGGTGTGAGTCGGAGCCCAACCGATTGTCTTCTTAATCTTTGTGATATCCGGAACTCTGCGTTGCATATCTTCGAAACCTGCAGGGTAGACCTCGGTGTACGGAATGAATTTAATCTTTGATGAAGATTTGGTGCGCTCAGTCGTTTTTTCTGCGAGTTGCTTGATTGTTACTTCACCAACCCCGCCAACGTTAAAGTAATCGCCGATGGTGGAATCTGTGTCAACGATTGCTAGGACTGCCCTCACTGCATCCTCAACATGGCAGAAAACTCGGGATTGAGATCCATCGTCATAAATTGTGATGTCCTCATTCTTTAGGGCCGATTGAACAAAGCGAGGGACGACCATTCCGTATTGGCCTGTTTGTCGCGGACCGACGGTATTAAAGAATCGAACTATGGTCACTTTAAGGCCATGGGTCTTGTGAAGTGTATGGGCGACAGCTTCTTCAAGTGCTTTTGCGTCTGCGTAGGTCCAGCGAATTTTTTGTGGGGCTCCAACAACTCGATCTGATTCTTCATTAAGTGGCTGGTTAGGATTTTTGCCGTAGATTTCAGAAGTTGAGGCGATGATTATGCGTTTTTTGAATTTAGTGGCTGCGTTGAGCACTACTTCTGAGCCTGAAAAATTGCGGTCAATAGATTCGATGGTGTGTTCCATGATGTTCTTGACGCCAAGAGCTGCGGCCATATGAAGAACTGAGTCTGAACCGCTAACTAGTTTTTCAACCAAATCCTTATCTCGGATATCGCCTTCATGGACGGTAACTTTGCCTTCAAGATGGACGATGTTTGCGCGTGAGCCCGTGCTCATGTTGTCGAGGATGGCGACTTCATCTCCGCGGGCGATACAGGCATCGGCAAGGTGAGAGCCGATAAAGCCAGCCCCACCGGTGATGAATACGCGCATGGATGCAGTCTATCTGCAGGCCGATGGTTGGCTTGGCTGTTTAAGGAAATGCTCGGGATAAGACAAGATAGGTGCGTGGCAACGACAGGTGGACTCACTAGCGCTGATTTAGACCGTGAGGCGAAGGCTCTAGAGCTCTCATCGCTTACTCAGGCAGAAGCGCTCGAGATTGGTTCGATTGCTCAGGCCATCGGGCTAGAGCGCAAGTTGCCGATAGCAGTTGAAGTGCGTATGAAAGATTGGATTGTCTTTCATGCATCTTTGCCTGGATCAACACCAGAAAATGATTGGTGGATTGGTCGTAAAGCACGTACTGTGAATTTAACGGGTAGATCTACCTTGCATGAGCGAGTGCTTGCTGAAGAAGAAGGAATTGATTGGCATAAATCAAAAGGCGTTGAAGATGAGTTGTATGCCATTCATGGCGGTGGGTTGGCCCTTAATGTTGTTGGACTTGGCTTGACTGGCATCTTGATTGTTAGTGGCCTAGAACAAGTTGCAGATCATATGTTGGGCGTTGAGATCATTACTGAATATCTTGCTCGCAAAGGTGAGCAGTTGTGAGCATCTGGGTCTGTGGTGAAGTACTGATTGATTTGATTCCAGATGACAGCGGCGAGCGAGTGCCGCATGTCGGTGGAGGGCCTGCAAATACAGCAAAGGCGCTTGCGCGCTTGGGTCACGATGTTCACTTTATCGATGGAATCTCAAGTGATAAGTATGGGCAGATGTCCCGTCAAGAGTTACTGGATGATGAGGTAAAACTAGATTTAGCACTGAATAGCGATAAGCCCACATGTTTGGCAATTGTCTCACTTAACGAAGACGGTGGGGCATCGTATGCATTTGAAATTGATGGCACAGCTACCTTCGATTTCTCTGACTCATGGTTACCAGATCCATCCAGATTCAAGCCCAGTGTGCTTCATATCGGCACTCTAGTAACTGTTTTTCAGCCCGGTGCTGATGTTTTGTATGACTGGGCTTTGCAGGTAGCTGAGTTTGCGCCAATTGTCTTTGACCCCAATGTGCGATCAGTGGTGATGAACGATAGAGATAAGTACTTAGCAGCCGTTGAACGGTGGGTAGCCATCTCATCGGTAGTGAAGGTAAGTGATGACGATCTGACGTGGTTGTATCCAGATCAGCGGTATGCAGATGTTGCTCGGCGCTGGATTAGTGATGGAGCAGCGCTGGTTGTCGTTACTCGAGGTGCAGATGGCCTTATGGGCTTTACAGCAGATGGCGTTGTAGAGGTGCCGGGCGTGAAGGTAGATGTGGCTGACACTGTGGGTGCCGGGGACACAGTGGGCGCGATTATTGTGGAAGCGATGATTGAAAAGGGAATTTTGAATCTCACTGGGGATACTCTGAAGGCAGTTCTTAATCGAGCTGCAGCTGCAGCTGCAATTACCTGTTCTCGTAAAGGTGCGCAGCCACCATATAAGCATGAGTTAAAGGGTGTGTAATGCAGTTTATTGATGATGCTGAATTTCAAGTAGCCATTGATCTCGATGGCGGTGGGCGCATCACATCGATTAAATGGCGCGATATGGAATTTACCGTGCCCTTCAGAGGTGGCGTGCTGACCAATGGTTGGTATCCAATGGCTCCGTGGGCTGGCCGGATTAAAGATGGGTTGATTACATCTGCATCCGGTGTGGAACATCAACTACCCACAAATATTGATTCACCACATGCGATACATGGATTTGGATTTACATCATCGTGGCAAGAGATTGGTCCAGGTAGATCTTTACTGCATCTGCCAAAGCCATATATGGGTGCCACCGTTGAACAGACTATTGAAGTATTAGATGATGCAATTAGATGGTCCTTGGAGTACGACGACAATGGTTGCGATATTCCGGTCTGGATGGGAATGCATCCGTGGTTTGCTCGTGATTTAGATCGTGGAGGTAGCGCAGAGATTGAATTTTCAGCTGAGAAAATGTTGAAGCGAAATTCAGAAGGCTTGCCAACGGGTGAATTGATTACGCCACCAGCACCCCCTTGGGATGATGCCTTTACACAGCTGCGCGGCACTCCAGCAGTGGTTTGGGAGGGCGTTGCACGTATAGATATTGAATCTGATGCTCCTTGGTGGGTTGTTTACACAGAGGATTCTGATGGGATTTGTATCGAGCCACAGACCGCTCCCCCAGATGCTGCCAATTTAGGCATTAGTGGCGAGAACTACATCGAAGCCCTCTTTGTTTTCTCAACTGAAGATTAAACGTCCTTCAAGATTTAAGCAGAGGAAGATTTGCTTAGAATAAATCATTCGCGTGAGAACGAATGACAATTTCTTCAATTTCTTTACAATCAAAGAATTAAGGTGCTAATTCTAGATGTATGTATCATCTTGAGCCTAAGAAAATGAATTACTTTGCTTTCATGCTTTGCGCTTAAAATGTTCTTTAACAGAAGTATTTTTTGTGATAAGCAAAACACAATCATCCTTACGCCTAGAAAACTTAAACAAATCAATAAAAATCATATCTTTTTTAACTCTAATAGGTGCACAAAACCAAATCATCAATGCGGTCCAAAAGGAATGGTATAAATCCTCAATAATCATAGTGCCATGAGATCCAAGCAAATCGTAATATTTAAGCGACTTAATCTGTGATTTAGTCGTGTGTGGACCATCATCAATAATCAAATCAAATTGGTTCTTGCGTACTAAATCGAAGCCTTCATGGTATGCGTCGGCAAAATGCAAAATGATTTTTTTATCATTTAAATATTCTTGAGCTTTTGGGTGCAACTCTGCAGAAAGATCAATTTCAAAGCCAATAACTTCACAACTAGGAAAAGTGGACTTCCATAAAACCAAAGATGCCCCTCCAAAAATTCCAATTTCTAGCAAAGACGCTGGCTTCGATGTGATTTCAAACAATGGTTCGTAGATATATTTAACATAGGAATGAGGACCACTTTTATCTGTCCCTCGAGGGTGATTCTCAATTGATAAATCAAGTGAGTGGATTTGATTCGATAGAGTGCCCATGCTCCAATGCTATCCCGCCTGGAAAACTACGGGGAAACTTCTCGTAAGAACGAAACTATGACGTTTGGTAGGGTAAGATTTCTATATGAAAATCCTAGTTACTGGAATCGCAGGATTTCTCGGAAGCCATGTGGCTGAAAGGTTAATCCAACAGGGTCACAGTGTAAGCGGGATTGACAATCTTGTTGGGGGATATCAAGATCACGTTCCAAAAGAAGCAGTATTTTTCGATATGGATTTGCTGGATTACAATAAACTTGAGGCAGCCTTTCATGATCAAGAAATTGTTATTCACGCAGCATGTACTGCATATGAAGGCTTATCTGTCTTTTCACCAGCATATGTTTCAGCCAACACATTCCAGATTACTTTAAATGCATTAAGTTGGGCGATTAGGTCTAATGCAAGAAAGTTTGTCTTTTTATCTTCAATGGCGCGTTACGGAGCTCAAGAAAATTTGCCCTTTACTGAGGATATGGAACCCAAGCCTCAGGATCCATATGGAATATCCAAATATGCCGCTGAACTTGCTGTAAAAAATTTATGCGAAACACACAACTTAGACTACACAATTTTGGTTCCGCATAACATTATTGGGCCCCGGCAAAAGTACGATGACCCGTACAGAAATGTTGCTTCGATAATGATAAATCGCATGCTACAAGGGAAACAGCCAATCATCTACGGAGATGGTGAACAACAAAGGTGTTTTTCCTTCATTAATGATGTTGTTGATCCCCTTGTGAGAAGTTGCTTTGATTCCGCTGCTTCCAAGAAGGTAATTAATGTGGGACCAGATGAAGAATCTGTCACAATTAATCAACTGGCACGGATACTTGCTGAGCTATTGAACTTTAAGTTGGAACCGATTTATTTCCCAGATCGTCCTCAGGAAGTCAAGATTGCAACCTGTTCAGCAGATTTAGCAAGGGATGTCTTGGGTTATTCAACCTCAACCGACTTGAAAACCGGACTGAGCGAGTTAGTTGATTGGATTAAACTAAAAGGGCCTAAACCATTCATCTATCATTTGCCCCTAGAAATCATTTCTGAGCACACACCTAGGACTTGGGTGGAAAAGGTAATTTAATTGATGAGTGGATTTGTTCCAGTAGTCACTCCAACTCATAAGGATTGCCTTAGCCCAATTGAAATCCGGCGCTTGAAGTTGACTCTTAAATCAAACCTGAATTCGGCGCATATTTTTGTAACACCAACTGGTATGTCTTGCACAAAACTACTATCAGAGTTTCCAGATTCATATGTTCTATCAAAACCTTCAAAATTTTTTACCTCAGTCAATGCCTACAATAGCCTGATGCTTATGAGCGATTTCTACTCCGACTTCAAGTCTTACGAATACATACTCATTGCACAAACTGACGCTTTTGTAGTCAGAGATATTGCTCCACTAACAACCTTGGGATATCCATATATTGGTGCTTCTTGGAACCCAAGTTTTGTACTTACTCCAATTGGCCGAAGAGTTTTTGTGAATAGAAAATTCCCGAAATACTTAAATGCCTTTGAGTTGCAAGGTGGCAATGGAGGGCTTTCTCTGAGAAATGTCAATGTAATGCTAGAAGTCCTGAAACGAGGTTTGAATTTGAAGGAGTCACGATCAATTTTCCAAGAGCAAACACGTACGATGAATGAAGATTTAGCTATCTCATATCTTTGTACCAGGTTTGGCTACAAAATGCCGGAGAGGGAAATTCTGAACAAGATTTTTGTAGAAACTAATTCTAGAGGAACCTACAGAGA
>Ga0208788_1001677_pt1 | contig 10623 bp, 10 predicted proteins | sample Wag4_2014_7_11_3_FD_187363 | JGI IMG/M metagenome (GOLD analysis project Ga0208788, IMG submission 187363) | Fresh water mixed with fracking chemicals microbial communities from Ohio, USA - Utica-2 Time Series FC 2014_7_11 (SPAdes) (version 2) ... | reverse complement strand
ACATAAACACCGCAGAGAGCATAGATAGCAACCAACCAGCGATTGACCTTAACACCAGAGAGCTTTGTCGCCTCTAAGTTAGAACCAATCGCGAAGTTGTAGCGACCAAGTACTGTCTTATTGAGAATCAGTGAGCCAATAATTGCTGCTACAAAGAGAATCAGAACAGCGTTCGGGAAGTTAGGGATGATATTTCCGCGAGCAATTTGATCCCATCCTTCAACATCTGTTGCGAAGAGAATTGGCTTCATATCTGAAATGATCAGAGCCAGACCCTGTGCGCCCTTCATAGTTGCAAGAGTTGCGATAAAGGCTGGCAATTTGAGTACCGTAATTAGCAATCCATTGATGGCGCCTAAGAGGCCACCCACCACCATTCCAAAGAGAATTCCAGTCCAGACATTGAGGTCGTAGGCCATCACTGTTTTTCCGGTGATAACTGCAACGAGTGCCATCGATGTACCAACAGAGAGGTCGATACCACCGGTAATAATCACGAAGGTAACTCCGATTGCAAGCAGACCAATCACTGTCGTAGACATCAAGATACCGCCCGAGACATTTGCCCAAGAGGCAAAGACAGGGCGCATGATGGTGAAGAAGGTGAAGATGATGACAAGGCTAGCTAAGGCTGCAACTCGTCCAATCTCGCGGCGAACAAAGGCTGACACCTTATTTCCGCCCTCTGACTGAGTAGTTGTTAGGTCTTCTGACATGTTTCTCTTCTCCCTCTTAGTGAACTGCCGGTAGTTCGTCGCTAAATTTTGTTGCGTATTCAATGATGACTTCTTGGTTGGCATCTTTATTGTCGATGATGCCGGTAAGGCGACCGTTACACATAACCGCAACACGATCTGACATGCGCAAGATTTCAGGAAGCTCAGATGAAATCATAATGATTGATTTTCCTTCTTCAGCTAGCTTTGTCAGCAGCTTGTAGATCTCATCCTTCGCGCCCACATCGATTCCACGGGTTGGTTCATCGAAGATCAAGATGTCGCAGTTACGGGTAAGCCATTTACCGATGACGACCTTCTGCTGATTTCCGCCAGAGAGGTTCTTAACAAACTGGTTCTCGGAAGGTGTGCGCACGCGCAGCTGAGAGATGACATCTCGAGTTACACCTGCTGCAGGCTTGATCCGGAGCCATCCAAATTTAGAGAAACTTGGAATCGAAGAGAGAATCACGTTAAAGGTGAGGTTTTGAATCAGGAGAAGACCAAAGCGCTTGCGGTCTTCAGAGAGGTAACCGATTCCGGCAGCTACGGCATCAGATGGTTGTTTGATCTTTACCTCTTTGCCGTGAAGAGTGATTGTGCCGGCAGTCTTTGGATCAGCACCGATGATTGCGCGAGCAAGTTCTGTGCGTCCTGCGCCCATAAGTCCTGCAAATCCCAGAATTTCGCCTTTACGAAGTTCGAAAGAGACATCGCGAAGTAGGTGGCGATCTGAGATGCCATCAACTTTCATGACGATTTCAGAGCCGATATTCCGGTTGGTAGGACGCTGATCTTGATCAACCTTACGTCCGACCATGAGCGAGATAACTTCAGGGATCGAGGTCTCGGTGGTTTTCAAGGTCTTTACATACTGGCCATCACGAATAACTGTGATGCGGTCGGTAATTTTTGCTAGCTCTTCAAGGCGGTGAGAGATATAGACAACGCCCTTACCGGCAGCTTTGAGGGTGCGAATAATCTTAAAGAGAGCATCGGTCTCGGCTGGAGTCAAAGATGAGGTTGGCTCATCCATGATGATTACTGTGCCGCGATAAGAGACTGCCTTTGCGATTTCTACCATCTGTTGCTTGGCAATTGTTAGCTCGCCAACAATCGCCTTTGGATCAAGGTTAAGTTCAAGCTCTGCCAGCAATTTGGCTGCTTCTTCATTGAGCTTTGGATTATCGAGAAAAACTCGACCTGGCCGGCGATCTTCACGGCCGATATAAATATTCTGCGCAACCGTTAGGTGGGGCATCAAATTAAGTTCTTGGTGGATGATGCTGATGCCCAAGCGCTGTGCTTCAAAAGGGTTTGGGATTTCTACAGATTGGCCGCGGTATTTAATATCGCCAGCATCTTTCTTATAGATACCTGAGAGGATTTTCATCAGAGTTGATTTACCAGCTCCATTTTCGCCAACAATCGCATGTACTTCGCCCTCATTGAGATCGAACTGAACGTTGTCTAGGGCCTTTACACCTGGAAACACCTTACTTACGCCAGTGAGCGATAAGAGTTGAGCTGTTGCCATTATTTCCCCACAAACTTTGATTAACGTCGCTGAAAGTAATCGAATAGTAAAGCATGATGGCCGAGATTGCTCCCGGCCATCATGCCCTAACTAATCACAAATGAGTCAGTTTTGACTTATTCGTAGAGGTTTCCAGCAACTGTTGGGTCGCTGATGTTCTTCTTATCGTAGTAGTAGAAACCAGTGTCGATAAGTGGCTTTGGAACTGTCTTGTTACGTACGTAGTTAACAAGCGCTTCTACAGTCTTAGCACCGATACCCATTGGGCTCTGTGTGATTGCACCAGTCTGAAGACCAGACTTGATGTTTGCAATCTGCTGCTTTCCTGAGTCGAAGCCGATCAACTTAACTGCGCCGTTCTTCAACTTAGCTGCCTTGAATGCCTGGCCAGCTCCGATTGAAACGCCTTCGTTAGTTCCGTAGATACCCTTGAGGTCCTTGTTAGCAACAAGTGCTGCGCTAACGATTTCCTGTGCCTTAAGTGCGTCTCCACCCTCAGCGTACTGAGTCTTGAGGAGCTTGATACCCTTGTGCTTCTTCTTGATCTGGTTGATAAAGCCATTTGCACGGTCGATACCGGTCTGGTTTGTCTGTGAGTGACCTACAACCAAAACCTTACCCTTGCCCTTAAGGAGAGCTGACATCTTGTCTGCAGCTAGCGCACCAGCTGCTGTGCTGTTTGTGTAAGCAACTCCGAGTGCACAATCTGATTCAACGCCAAGCTTGCCTGGGCAGCTTGCTGCTGTATCGAACATGTAAACAGGAATGCCTGCATCGTTTGCAGCCTTCAAGTTAGGAACAGACTGTGTTGTTCCGAGAGCTGCGTAACCGATTGCATCTGGCTTAACTGCAATTGCTGCATCAAGCATTTCGAGTTGCTTATCGATCATTGTTTCAGCTGCTGGACCTTGGAAGACGATCTCTGCGTTCATCTTCTTAGCTTGTGTCTCTGCACCCAACTTAACTGCTTGCCAGAACTGATGTGTTTCGCCCTTTGAGATCAAATAGATCTTGAGGGTCTTGTCTGCTGCTGTTACTGGAGCAGCTGTTCCAGTTACCAATGCAAGAGCTGCTACTGCAGCTACTGCCATTAGACCTTTCTTCATGTGTTTCCCTTCAAAAGCAGCGGAATTGCTGTGTGGGAATCCTATGCGCGGGGTAGGGCTGATTCAAGGGAAATTGCGGATTTGCAGCCGTAACGGGCTGATTGTTACAGGTTCGTTATCTTGTAACTGCGCGCTACGTTCAGCGCCCAGAAGGCTTCCTTCTCGCTATCTGAAAACCCATCCGTGACTTTTTCGGCGAGATCAACTACCTGCTGGTAGCTATCGGCAGCAAGTAGAGCCACCGGCCAATCCGAGCCAAACATTATTCGCGATGTCGAGAAACTTTCGATGATGTGATCTGTGTATGGAGTGAAATCTGAAACTTCCCAATCTTTCCAGTTAGCTTCAGTTACCAATCCAGAAATCTTGCAAGAAACGTTTTCAAAAGAAGCTAATTCAGTGATGAGAGATTTCCATGGTTCTAACTCTTGGCGCGAGATGTATGGCTTTGAAATATGGTCAAGGACAAAGCGAGTATCAGGGCATGCGCGCACTAATTCAATAGCTGCCGTAAGTTCTGGCGTCTTAGTCAAGATGTCATAAGTAACATCAAACTTTCCAAGACCTTGCACGGTCTTGATAACTTGAGGCCTAGCTAAATAATTGGAATCTGGATGATCTTGCGCAATATCACGGATACCTTTGAGATAACTGCCACCCTTTGCCGCTAAGTACTTTTCGCACTCTGCCAAAGATCCGGGCGAATCCACATCAAGCCAGCCCACAACTGCAACAATTGTTTCTACCTGCTCAGCTAATTCAAGTGCTTCATAGGTTTCTTCATGAGTCATACTCGCTTGCACAAAGACTGTGCGCTCAATGCCAGTTCCAGCTATCGCTGACTGAAGATCTGCGATAGCAAAGTTACGGCGAATTGGCGCCATCTGATCGCCGGCCATCCAGTCGTAATCGCGCGCAGATAAATCCCAGAGGTGATGGTGGGAATCGATTCTCATCTTCGAAATTTAGCCTTGGGCAACAACGTGTTCAAGCGGATTGCCAGCGGCAAGTAACTTCAACTGCGATTCAATCAGGGCTCGCCCGCGTGGTTCAAAGGCCCCTGAATTTCCACCAACGTGAGGAACCACGATGAGATTGGGAGCGCTCCAGAGAGGATGTCCTTGCGGTAGCGGTTCAGGATCTGTCACATCGAGAGCTGCATAGATGCGACGTGAGTTCAGTTCCTTAATGAGCGCTTCGGTTTCGATGATTGGACCGCGCGCAACGTTGACGATGAGCGCACCATCTTTCATAGAAGCTAAACGCGCTGCGTTAAACATATGGCGAGATGAGTCACTTAGAGGCAGAATCAAAATAACAATATCGAGTTGGGGCAGATGCTTATCTAAATCATCAATTTTTACTGTGCCATCGCGGCCAGATTGGGTAAATGCGGTGATTGATACATCGAAGCCAGATAGCTTGCGAGCTACCTCTTTTCCAATTGATCCAAATCCAATGATGCCCACCTTGCTATCAGAAAGCGCAGGAAAGCGGCGATGGTTCCAGGTACCTGCAGTTTGCTCGCGGATAAATTCAGCAAAGCCACGACGGGATGCAATCGCAAGTCCTACCGCTAACTCCGCAGTTGATGCATCGTGCACACCGCGTGCGTTGCAGAGCGTTAGCCCAGGGCGAAGGTATGCCAAGGCATCGTCATAACCGGCGTTGAGCATCTGCAGAATCTTGAGGTTTGGCATCTTGGCTGCGTAGGAAAGTGCGTGAGCGCCTCCCATATAAGAAGGTACATACATATCTATTTGAGATAAATCTGCGCTATCAAGCGGGAAGCTATCGGGAGATAGAAGCGTGATTCCCTCTGGCGCAGAGAGATCTGACCATTGGGTCCAGACGCGCATCGCTTACTTCACCCGTTCTGGGATAACTTCAACTGTATTTGTAAGAGTGCCGACTCCTGCCACGTTGATTTCAACGATATCGCCAGCTTCAAGTGATACATCCATAGGCGGAACGATTCCGGTACCAGTTGAGAGGATGAGGCCATGAGGGAAGTCTTGGCATCTAAAGACGTAATTCACTAAATCCTCGAGTGTGCGGTTGAGTTGCCCGAGAGAGGTTTCGGCCTCCCATGGAACGCTTCCTCCACGCACAATCTTCGCCTTAATTGCCATCGCATCTTTCGCTGGAGCCAGCCAGGATGGAGTGATATCTGGGCCGAGAGAAGTTGAACCGACATAAATCTTGGCTTGTGAGAGATAGAGAGGATTTTCGCCCTCGATAGAACGCGCAGTGACATCGTTACAGATGGCGTAACCAATGATTTCGCGATGCTTATTTATATAGATAGCAACTTCTGGTTCTGGAACTGATGCTTCGCTGTCGTAGCGAATACCAATCAGAGCGTTGGTGCCACGCGCTCGCACGGCGGTGGATTTAAAGAAGAGCTCGGGACGGTCTGCTTCATAAACAAGCTGATAGACATCAGGAACACCGCTCTCTTCTTTACGCGCATCGCGAGAGCGAAGATAAGTAACACCTGCGCCCCATAGTTCAATCTCAGGAGAGATAGGAGCGGCAAGGGTTCCGGTAATTTCAGTACTTGCTTGAGCAACAGTGGCCTTGAGTTCTGCCAAAGTCAGGTGCATTGCTTCAGTAAGCGTTGGAAGCGCGGCAACAGTGCGGTGCACACCATCGACAGTTACAGCGAGGCGATACTGATCATCTATGGTGTGAAGTACTGAAAGTTTCATTGCAATCCAAACTAGTCGACGTGGAAGTTTTCAGGGATGACATGCCACCACTCGCCAGGGCGAGCTTCTGGAACTTGGCTCTGCATAGGATCGGTGATCTTCCACCAACGCTGAGTTTCAGGGTCGGCGGCGATAGTCGCCATATCCTTTTCGTAATCTGTACCTGTGTATTCCATGTAGGCAAAGAGCAGGTGCTCGTAACGAAATATTGAGTAGTTCTGGATATTTGCTTTCTTGATTGTGGCAAGGACAGTTGGCCATACATCTGCATGGATGCGTTCATACTCTTCAATGTCATCAGGCTTTACACCTATTACTTGTGCAATACGACGAACGCTCATGCAGGGATCCTTTCGATGAGGTTGGCATCTTCAAGCTCTGCCCAGATATCAGCTGGTAGCTCTAAGTTGAAGGCATCGACATTCTCGAGAAGTTCAGCTGCAGTTCGTGGACCCGTCAACACTGAAGTTACTGCTGGATGGCGAAGCGGGAATTGCAGCGCTGCGGCAAGCAACGGAATATTGCGAGCCTTGAGGAATTCACCAATTTTGGCAGCGCGGGAAATGATTTCATCTGACGCTGGGAGATAGTTATACGTTGCACCAGCGACTGGATTAGCAAGAACACCTGAGTTAAGTACTCCACCCATTGAGATATCAATGTTGTGAGCAAGCGCGTATGGAAAGAGTTCACGATGTGAAATCTGATCAAGGAGTGAATATCTGCCGGCAATCAGTGCGATATCCAAGTCAGTGCCCTTCATAATCTGAAGTGCTTCCTCAGCATGGTTGATACCAATACCTACGGCCTTGATGAGTCCTTGTGAACGATATTCAGCAAGCACGGGGAATGCGCTTTCAATAGCTTCTTTGACATGCTTTTCACAGTCATGCATCAAAACGATATCGAGATGATCAAGACCCATTCGCTCAAGGCTTTCGTCAAAGGCGCGACGGATTCCATCTGGGGAATAGTCGAATACAGGAACTAAATCGCGAGGTGCATCTGGAAACCAAGGAAAGACTTCAGCGTTTGGGTCATGGCGAAGGACTCGACCAACTTTTGTCTCAACGACAAAGGGAACCTTTGCGCCACGAAGCGCTTTACCTAACCGAATTTCAGCAACGCCATGGCCGTACTGCGGTGCGGTATCAAAGTAATTGATGCCCACATCAAGGGCGGTATTGAGCAGTTCATCTCCATCTGCATCGGTGACAGCCTTAAAGAGTCCGCCGAGAGGGGCAGTTCCGAGACTTAATCGAGTTACTTCAAGATCGGAACGCTTTAGCTTTACTTTTTGATTGTGTCGCGCCATTTAATCATCATATATGATTTTTCACGTCTAGCGAAGAGTCAGTTTTTAATTATTTAGCAAAGGAATCTCATGCCTAAGGTCACTGGATTTAAAACAATAGATGTTCGCTTCCCAACTTCGCGGGGACTCGATGGTTCTGATGCAATGAATAAGGAACCTGACTATTCAGCAGCTTTGGTAATTCTAGAAACAGATGACCCACAATTACAAGGGCATGGCTTTGTCTTTACCTGCGGTCGCGGTAACGATCTGCAGTGCGATGCAATTTCACTTCTTGCACCATATGCCGTTGGCCGTGATGTCGCCGATTTAGCAACCAGCATGGGCGACTTCGCGCGCAGCTTGGTACGCGATTCACAGATTCGTTGGTTGGGACCAGAAAAAGGCGTTACACAAATGGCTGCAGGTGCAGTCATCAATGCTGCGTGGGATCTTGTTACAAAACACGCAAAGAAGCCGCTTTGGAAATTCCTCTCAGATCTAACTCCTGAAGAAATCGTTGATCTCGTAGATTTTAGATACATCACTGATGCGCTTACCCCTGAAGAAGCGCTAGAGATTTTGCGCAAAGCAGTGCCACACCGCGCTGCCAATGAAGCAAAGTTAATTGCAGAAGGTCTACCTGCTTACACAACTACTCCTGGATGGTTGGGGTATAGCGATGAGAAGATGGTTCGTCTTGCCAAAGAGGCAGTTGCAGACGGTTACACACTTATCAAGTTAAAGTGCGGCGGTTCGCTTGAAGATGACAAGCGTCGTCTGCGTTTAGCTCGCGAGGCAGTTGGACCAAATATCAAAATTTCAATTGACGCCAATCAGGTCTGGGATGTCAACCAAGCTATTGAATGGATTAAGGGGATTGGCGATGTCAATCTTCATTGGGTTGAAGAACCAACGAACCCAGATGATGTCCTCGGACATGCAGCAATTGCGAAGGCAATTGCACCAGTAAGAGTTGCAACCGGCGAGCACGGCATGAACCGCATTATCTTTAAGCAGATGTTGCAGGCGAAGTCCTTCTCATTTATGCAGATTGATGCAACGCGTGTAGCGGGTGTAAATGAAAACCTTGCAAATATCTTGATGGCAGCAAAGTTCGGTGTTCCGGTATGTCCTCATGCTGGCGGCGTTGGCCTCTGCGAACTTGTACAGCATCTTGCTATGTTCGATGCGGTGGCAGTATCTGGTCATCACTCAGAGCGTGTGGTTGAGTTTGTAGATCACCTACACGAGCACTTTGTTGTTCCAACCAATATCCAAAATGCTCATTACATGCCACCATCAGAGCCAGGTACTGGTGGTGAGATGTATGCACAATCAATTGCAGACTTCACATTCCCTACAGGAAAAGAATGGGTAAACGCATGAGTAAAGAATTCGCAGGACTTACAGCAGCTGTCACTGGAGCAGGTTCAGGAATTGGCCTCGCTACCGCAAAGATTCTTGCAGATGGTGGAGCCAAGGTTTACGGGCTCGACATTGCAGAGGGTGGCCTTGCGGGCGTAGGTGAATGGTTGCAATGTGATGTCGGAGATGACGCCTCTGTCGCCGCAGCATTCTCAAAGATCTCATCGCTCGACATTCTCATTAATAGCGCTGCCATTAGCTCTGTCGGAAATGTAGAAGCCAATCCATCAGAGGAGTGGCATAAAGTTATGAATATCAACATCGTTGGAATTGCCCGTACAGCTCGTGGCGCCCTGCCACTTCTTCGTAAGAGCAAGTCAGCATCAATTACCAATGTTTGCTCAGTTGCTGCAACAGCTGGAATTCCTAAGCGCGCTCTGTATAGCGCGACAAAGGGCGCAGTCCTTTCGCTTACCTTAGCTATGGCTAACGATCACATCGCCGAAGGCATTCGCGTTAACTGCGTAAATCCCGGAACTGCAGATACACCTTGGGTGCAACGTTTACTTGCGCAAGCAGCTGACCCTGCTGCCGAACGTAAAGCGCTCGAAGCACGCCAACCAATGGGCAGACTCGTCAGCGCTGAAGAAGTTGCTCGCGCGCTCTGTTTCTTGGCAAGTCCGCTGCAAGGTTCTACAACCGGAACATCTCTCTCTGTCGATGGCGGAATGCAAGGTTTGCGAATTCCTAAATGAGTTCTATAAACGAGGAAGAACTTCGCGCGAAGTTAGATCCTCTTTCTTATGCAGTGCTCCGTGAAGGTGCAACTGAAAGACCATTTACTGGTGAATACACCGATACTGAAACTGTCGGCAGTTATCGCTGCAAGGCATGTGGCAACGAACTCTTTCGCTCTGAGACAAAGTTTCATTCCGGCTGCGGTTGGCCTTCTTTCTATGCGCCAACTTCTGATGACGCGGTGACTCTCATTGAAGATCGCTCGCTGGCCCCGCGCATCAGGACTGAGGTCCGCTGCGCCAAATGTGATTCACATCTGGGTCACGTCTTTGAGGGCGAGGGCTTCGACGTCCCAACGGATCAGCGCTGGTGCATCAACTCGGTCTCGCTCATTCTTGAGGAAAAGGCCTAATCTCGCCTCCATTTGTAATGCTTTCGTTATAGAAATTCGCTGGGCTTAACTACTGCCCAAGGGTAGGTTTCAGGCTACATGCGGGACCCGGCACCCTCCAGGAACCTCATGACTTCGAAGTCATACCCTCAAAGAAAAGGACTCATATGTCAGAGAACACGAATTCGGTATCACGCCGTTCGTTGCTCAAGGGCGCTGCAGTTGGTGGACTAGGCCTAGTCGCCGGCAGCACAATTGCAACTAGCTCAGCGGATGCTGCAACACGTCTCAAGGGAAGCACCGTTCGCTGGACAACGCGTGGTGGTGGAGCAACTGGAGACAAGATTGCTAAGGCTGTAAACGATGCCTTTGCAAAGAAGACTGGTGCAAAGGTTGTTGCTCAGCAAGTCAACTCAGATGACTTCCAGAACAACTTCGCGCAAATCATGCAGGGTTCACCTGATGATGCATTTGGTTGGATGGCTGGATACCGCTCAAACCACTTCGGTGAAATGGGTCTTCTTGCAGATCTCACACGCGAAATCAACCGTTTGAAGCCAACACTTCCAACATCAGCAATCAAGGGTGCAACAAGCCCAATTTCAAAGAAGCCATACATCCTTCCAACAACTTACTACCCATGGGCTCTGCACTACCGCAAGTCAATGGTGAAGGAAATTGGAATGAACCCAGAGAAGATCGATACCTGGGATGACTTCATCAAGTTGATGACTCTTACACAGAAGAAGGGTCTTGTTGGAT
>Ga0208788_1001675_pt1 | contig 10629 bp, 4 predicted proteins | sample Wag4_2014_7_11_3_FD_187363 | JGI IMG/M metagenome (GOLD analysis project Ga0208788, IMG submission 187363) | Fresh water mixed with fracking chemicals microbial communities from Ohio, USA - Utica-2 Time Series FC 2014_7_11 (SPAdes) (version 2) ... | reverse complement strand
GGTTTTGACCACTGCATATCTTGCCCTGGTCAATGTAAAAGACTACCAGCTCAAGAAGAAGGAGAATGCGCTACAGTGGAAGCCTGTTTCAGAAATTCAGGCAATGGCCTTTGACCACAGGTTGATACTAGACACTTCACTTACTGTGTTGCAGCGCAAAATACAGGAAGAGCCTATTATCTTTAACCTCTTGGAAAAGAAGTTTTCACTCAGAGACCTTCAGCATGTTTTTGAACAGATTCTTGGTGTTGAATTTGACCGCCGGAACTTCAGGAAAAAATTGTTTACCACAGGGTTGTTAATGGATGAAAACGAAATGGAGCAGCAGGTAAGACATCGGCCCGGCAGATTGTATTCATTTGATCAGAAAGCCTACGAGCAGATCAAACGGAAAACATTTGTAGGATTGCAGTTTTAGACACCAATTTCAAATTATATTGATCCACCTTCCACCAGTTTGGAGTTGATGACGTCCAGCTTTTTCGAAATACCTTTTTCAAGGATTTCCGTGAATGTTTGCATGGCTTTTTTGCCCAGCACTGCACCACTCGTTTCTATATAGGTAATTTCCGGATTGGTCAGCTTAGGGATGAATCCGTTGCTTATTGCGATCACTGCAATTTCCTGCGGCATTTTAAGACTTAGCTTGTTGATACCCATAATAACACCTGTCAGAATTTCATCACTCATGCAGAATACCGTATCCGGTTTTTCTTTTTTCTCCATGGCTTCTATCAGTATTGCTTTTGCTTCGTTGGCATTGTTTGCAGTTACCGTAGAAACGCTCACAAAAGGAGTCAATTTTTTGATTTCTTCCGTAAGACCCTGTTTTCTTTTTCTTGTTATTGAAAGATTAGGATTGCCAAACATGGCAAGTACATTTTTCTTCCCTTTACCTACAATAGTTTTTGCAGCAAGTCTGCCGATATCTCGGTCTGCCAGGCATACTTTGATGCAGTTATTGTCTTCTGGAACCTTATCAAAAAAAACGATTGGAATCCCAGATGAGCCAATGCGGTTAAAGGTTGCCAGGTCTCTTGTTTCTGAGCAGAGCGCAACAAAAATACACGCTACCCTGTTGAGCTTGCACAACCTCAGGTTAGCTTCTTCAACTGCAGAATCATTTCCCGACTGCAGAATCAGCAAGGTGTAGCCCTTTTTTCTTGCTTCATTTTCAAGTGCAGCAACAAAAGAGTGGTAAAAGTAATTGGAAATCTCCGGTACAATCAGTCCGATTACCTTGCTTTCATTGGTTCGTAGGTAAACAGCGAAAGCGTTAGGTTCGTAATCCATCAGTTCAGCCAATTCCCTGACTTTCCTTTTTGTTTCCTGTGCTATATCTGGGTGATCTTTTAATGCACGGGACACAGTTGATATACTTATCTCCAGTATTCCTGCAATGTTCTTTAACGTAGCTTTTGATCCCATAATTTTATTTTTCCACCGAAAACATTATCGCAAACCTTTGCAATTTTACTGAATTTACTTTTTTATACAAATCTTTTTTTTGTTGTGCAGCGTAATACTATGCACGGGCTGTCTTATTCTGGTTGACAGGTAATGTCACTTGTTTATAGTATACTGAAAATCAATATATTAAATTAATTTAAAATGCCAATTATTTGCAGTTGTTCAACCTTTTTGCGCTTTTGTTTGTCAAAGTTTAATCATTTGTAATATAGCCGTAAACATCATCAAATTGTCTTTATTATGTAAAGATTACATATTTTGCATTCCTTAATTTTTAAACCCACTGTTTATGACCTCAAAACGTTTACTAAAAGCCATCTTGCTTCCGGTGGTAATGCTTTTTGCATTACAGGTTGCGGTTGCGCAGAACAAAACAGTATCCGGTAAGGTGACTGACGGCAAAGACGGAGCTCCTGTTTCAGGTGCGTCTGTAGCAGCCAAAGGCACAACTTCGGGTACTTCCACAGCTGCTGACGGTTCATTCCAGCTCAGCATTCCCGCCAGTGCAAAAGTGCTGGTTGTTTCCTCCGTTGGTTTTGGCACTGTAGAAGTGAACATTACCGACAATATGAATATCGTTCTTGCTGCTTCAGGATCCAACCTCAACGAAGTTGTTGTGGTAGGTTATGGTTCTGCCCGCAAGAAGGATCTAACAGGTGCCGTTGCACAGGTGAAAGCCAAGGATTTCAACAAGGGTGTACTTACAGGTGCAGACCAGTTGATCCAGGGAAAAGTAGCTGGTGTTCAGGTTGTTAACAATTCCGGTGCTCCAGGTGGTGCAACCACAGTAAGGGTTCGTGGAAGTGCTTCAATCCGTTCCAGCAACCAGCCTTTGTTCGTTGTTGATGGTGTTCCTTTGGATGGTGGCAATGCCCGTCCTGGTCTTGGTAATTCACTTGGTGGAATACCTGGTGGTAACCCGCTCAACTTCATCAATCCCAATGACATTGCATCCATGGAAATTTTGAAGGATGCATCTGCTGCTGCCATTTATGGTTCCCGAGGTGCAAATGGTGTAATCCTCATTACAACCAAAAAAGGTCAGTCTGGTGCTCCCCGCATCGACTTCAATGCAGGTGTTGGTGCTTCGAGCATCATGAAGCGTATTGATGTGATGGATGGAGACCAGTACCGTGCTGCGCTCACAAAGTACAGCCAGACCAGCGGTAATTATGGCGACAATGTCGATGCCCTTGATGCGGTTCTCCGCACAGCTATCACACAGAACTATAATGTTTCTGTTAGTGGTGGAAATGAGAATGGTAAATATCGTCTATCTATTGGTTCCATCAACCAGCAGGGTATTGTTCGTGAGTCTGACCTGAACAGGGTTACAGCCAACCTAAGTGGCTCTTTCAAGTTCCTTGAGAATAAGAAACTCGGATTGGATTTCAACCTTTACACTGCTCAGTCCAAGGAAAATGTAGCTCCGATTTCAAACAACGCTGGTTTTCAGGGAAGTTTGATTGGTAATGCACTACAATGGAATCCTACACATCCTTTGAGGAAAACTGATGGTTCTTTGTATGTAATACCTCAGTTCGGTAATACAAGTATCAATCCACTTGCTTTACTTGAAGCTTACGATGATAACGTAAACACTACAGAAGTTCTTGCCAGTGTTGCCCCTTCTTATAAAATCACCAACGACCTCGAATTCCGTACGCTATATTCAGTACGAAGGGGCGCCGGTATCCGTAAGAATGAGCTGAAAAAGTTCCTAAACCTTCAGCCGAACCTCGGTTCTGCTTCAATTGGCATCAGTGAGCAAACAACCCAACAGCTTACACATACCCTGAACTTCAACAAGCAGGTGAATGATAATTTCAACTTGAATGCAACAGCAGGTTATGAGTATATGAAATACGATAACCTGGGTTATGGCATGTCTGGTGCAGATTATACTGATTTCCCTGGCCTCTCCTATTACAATTACCTCCAGAATGCACCTGCTGCTCAACGTAGTATAGGTTCTGGTGCTCCTCCAGTAGTTGAGTTGCAATCCTATTTTGCTCGCGCGGTTATTAATTGGCAAGACCGTGTTGTTGTAACAGGAACAGTGCGTACTGATGGTTCAAGCAAATTTGGTGAGAACAACAGATATGGTGTATTCCCTTCATTTGCTGCAGCATGGAATTTGATGAATGAAAAATTCATGGCTTCCAACAAAACTTTCAGCACTTTGAAGTTCCGTGCAGGTTGGGGTAGAACTGGTAATCAAGAGTTCCCGGCAGCAGCTTCACTGAACAGGTATCAAATTAATGGTCCTAATGACGTTACCAGATCGAACTTCGGTAATCCCGATCTTTCATGGGAACAGTCAGACATGACCAATATCGGTTTAGATTATGGTTTTGCTGACGACCGTATCTGGGGTACAATCGACTGGTTCAACAAAAACTCAACCAATGTATTGTTTGAGCAGATTGTTGCCCAGCCTGGCCCTCCCGGTTCAGCGAAATATTGGATTAACCTTCCAGGAAATATCCTGAACAAAGGTGTTGAAATCGCGTTGAATGCAGCACTTGTTCGTGGTAAGGAATTCAACTGGAACATCGGGGCTAATGTATCACTTCTCCAGAATGAGCTTCAGAACTTCGGAAGCCAATTCTTCGAGACTGGTGCTTTGAGCGGACAAGGTGTTTCGGGTGCTCGCGTTCAACGTCTTGTTGATGGTCAGCCTCTTAACGTGTTCTACCTCCGTCAGTTTGAAGGAATTGACAAAGGAACTGGACAAAGCATCTACACCAACGACGGAAACAAACTGTTCTATTCAGGCAGTCCAAATCCAACAACATTGCTTGGTGTAACAACAGACCTGCAATACAAGAAGTTTTCTTTTGTTGCAAACCTGAATGGTGCTTTCGGACATAAACTATACAACGAAACTTTGACGGACGTAATTCCTATCGGAAACCTTGGAACAAGAAATATTGCTACTTCACTTGTTGGCGACAACGTTACAAAAGAAGCAATTTCCAATGCCATTGCTCCTTCAACACGTTTCCTCGAAAGCGGTAACTATATCAAGCTTCAGAATGCTACACTTACCTACAGTGCTGGTAATCTTGGAAAAGCTTTCCGTAACGTAAACTTCTCCCTCACTGGTCAGAACCTCTTCGTTATCACGAAATTCACTGGCTTTGATCCTGAAGTTAACGTAGACAAGCAGGTAGATGGTATTCCTTCATTTGGTATTGAATATATTCCTTACCCAACTGCAAGGACCATTCTCTTAGGTGTTTCATTTGGTCTTTAATAAAATATAAAAAACAATAGTATGAATATCAAACAACTTCTGCTCGTCTTCTTTGGAGCTATTATGCTTACTGCGTGCTCCAAGCTGGAAGAAAAGTACAGGGGTGGCGTTGAAGCAGTTGCTGAAGGTGGCGTTAACGTTGGTGACGTTCTTCAGGGAGCTTACAATGCGCTTAACAACCCCTTCCAGGATCAGTCCAGGTTCTGGGCTGCCTCACAGCATACTACCGATGAAACCATTGGCCCCACAAGAGGTCCGGATTGGGATGACAATGGTGTATGGCGCGTATTGCACAGCCATAATTGGGATGCTGACCACCTGTTCCTCCGTGATACTTACCGTGAATTGTTGCAGGCTCAATATGCAGCTTCCAACGTTCTCGCTTTGAATCCTTCTGCACAACAGGCTGCTGAAGCCAAGTTTATCAGAGCGCTCTCTATGTGGTGTATTCTTGATGGCTGGGATCAGGTTCCTTACAGAAAGGACCTTGACAAGGTAACAGTGCTTCCGGAAGTATTGAAGGGTAAGGCCGCATTTGATTTTATCATGAAAGATCTTACCGAGGCACTTCCAAATCTTGGTACTTCATCTAAAATAAAAGCTAACAAAGATGCTGCCCGTTCGCTCATGATGAAACTCTACCTGAATAAAGGCGTATATGCTGGAAGCAGGAAGACGCCTACTTTTGACGCGGCTGACATGAATCAGGTTATTGCTTTGGCTGACCAGATTATTGCTGGTGGCTATTCTTTGGAGACCAATTATTTTGATGCGTTTGCAGCAGATAATTCTTCCAAGTCCAAAGAAATGATCTATGCCCTCGAAAACACCAACGGTCTCCGTGGTGGTAATAACCAATCCCGCTGGTATTGTACACTCCATTACAACCAGCGTCCAAGTGGTTGGAATGGTTTCACAACAGTAGCAGAAACCTATGACCGTTTTCAGGCAGGCGATAAGCGTCTCACTGCAGACTATGCAGGTGTAACCAATGTTTCTGGACTGAAAGCAGGTTTGCTGATCGGACAGCAATTTGACCAAACTGGTGCTGCTTTGAAGGATAGAAAGAATAACAACCTTGCCTACACAAAAGCTGTAAAGCTGAAAGAAACAGGCAATGATCTTGAAATCACCGGTATCCGTGTAATCAAGTACACGCCAGATTATCCACGTGAAGGTCAGCAGGCTGAAAACGAATATGTAATCTTCCGTTTGGCAGATGTACTCCTCATGAAAGCAGAAGCGCTGGTGAGAACTGGTAAAGCTGCAGAAGGATTGGTGATTGTTAATCAAATCCGCACTAACCGCGGTGCTACTCCATTTGCTTCATTGACTCTCGACAACTTGCTTGATGAAAGAAGCCGTGAGTTGTACTGGGAAGGATGGAGAAGGAATGACCTGATTCGCTTCGGTAAGTTTCTTGGTACATGGACAGAGAAATCTGCTTCAGGTGATGAGCGTCTGCTCTTTGCTATACCAAGCGAACAGTTGGCTGTAAATCCAAATCTGACACAAAATCCAGGTTATTGATAAACGCTCATACTGACATTCAAAGAGGCCGTTGAAATACGGCCTCTTGTCATTTTATGAGGGACCACTCCACCTTTGGAACATATTATATTTGCAAATTATTGTTTTATATATGACAACCAACCCGGCTTTTAAGTGTATTATACATGCGATGGAAGTGTTTTCAAGGTCATTCATTTTGTGTTTGTTTTTGTTTCTTTTATCATGCAACAATAAAAAAATACCGTTGCTGCAGGAGATAAAAAATACCGGAATAGATTTTCAGAACAAAACTGTCAATACCAAGGATTTCAACATCTTCAGTTACCGGAATTTCTATAATGGCGGGGGAGTTGCCATCGGAGATTTGAACAACGACGGACTATCCGATGTTTTTTTTACTGCCAATATGGGTGCCAATAAATTGTACCTGAATAAGGGAGAATGGCAGTTTGAAGACATCTCAGTTCAGGCAGGATTTACCGAAAAACAGAAATGGAGCACAGGCGTTGCACTTATTGATATCAACCAGGATGGTTACCTGGACATTTATGTTTGTAATGCAGGTTATCAGACAGGTGTAAATACAGCCAATGAACTATGGATCAATGATGGTAAGCTACATTTTACTGAGCAAGCTGCAAAATACGGACTTGATGAAAAAGGCTTTACTACACATGCCGCTTTTTTTGATTATGACCAAGATGGAGATCTTGACTGTTACATCCTCAACAACAGTTTTATTCCCGTCAATACGCTCAACTATTCTAACAAGCGGGAATTGCGTGCCCAAGATTGGAATGTGGCGGAAGAACTCAAAGGTGGTGGCGATAAGCTGATGCGCAATGATGGTGGGTTTTTTACAGATGTCAGTGAAGATGCTGGTATCTATGGCAGTCTTATTGGTTTTGGTTTGGGCGTTACTGTTGGGGATGTAAATGGGGATCTTTTGCCTGATATTTATGTAAGCAATGATTTCTTTGAACGCGATTATCTCTATATCAACCAGGGTAACGGAAAGTTCACTGAAGAACTGACTAAAAGAGTAAGACATCTCAGTCACTCATCAATGGGGGCAGACATGGCAGATGTCAACAATGACGGCTGGAATGATATGTTTGTTACAGAGATGCTGCCCGGTGATGACAAGCGGTTGAAAATAACAACATCATTTGAGCGATATGATGTTTTCAAATATAAATTCAAATCTGATTTCTATTACCAGTATATGCAGAATACCCTTCAGAAAAATAATGGAAAGGGAATGTTCAGCGATGTTGCGCATTATGCAGGTGTCTCAGCAACTGACTGGAGTTGGGGTGCCTTACTTTTTGATGCAGATAACGATGGGTTAAATGATATTTATGTATGCAATGGCATTTACCATGATCTTACAGATCAGGATTTCATAGACTTTTTTGCTGACGAAGTTGTACAGCGTATGGTTATAACAGGTGAAAAAGAAGAGGTGGAGGAAGTGATAAAGAAAATGCCATCTAGACCAATCAAGAACAAATTTTACCTCAACAAAGGGGCATTTAGTTTTGCTGATGCAGGAGATTCTTCTGGCGTTACCACAAACTCTTTTTCTAATGGCGCGGCATATGGGGATCTTGACAATGATGGCGACCTTGATCTGATCGTCAATAACCTCAATCAACCTGCTTTCATCTACCGGAATAATAGCCGTGAAACTACGGGTAATCATTATATCGGATTTACACTTCAGGCTGATAAACCCAATAGACAGGCTATAGGCTCTCGCATTGAACTCTACAGCGGAAAAGAAATACTCTCAAGAGAACTGCTTCCAACCCGCGGATTTCAGTCATCCGTCGATTATAAAATACTATTCGGTCTTGGTCAGAACAGACCCATCGACTCTGTTAGGGTCTACTGGCCAGACAGGACCTTTCGTACGGTAAAAAACCTAGCTCAAGATTCAGTATATCATCTTGTTAAGGATGCTTCAGACAAGAAATTTATTCCTGTTATTGAGGCTCCCTCTTATTTGGTTGAGCAGAAGAGTATAAAATTTGATCCACATGTAGAAGACAATTATGTAGATATCTATCAGGAGAGAAATATTCCCAGACTGATATCCCGGGAAGGCCCAAGGGCTGCAGTTGGAGATGTTAACGGAGATGGGTTAGATGATGTTTTCATTGGTGGTGCTTCTTCACATGCAGCAAGTTTGTATATACAATCCAAACAAGGTTTTTATAAGTCGAATGAAGCGCTGTGGATTCAGGAAAAAGAGCCGGAAGATATTGCTGCGGTTTTCTTTGATGCGGACGGAGATAAAGACCTGGACTTACTGGTAGGTTCCGGCGGGAATAACAGGCCAACAATGTCCAAACCCATGTCTCATCGGTTGTATATTAATGATGGAAAGGGGCTGTTTAAGAAAAAAGAAAATGCGATTCCATTGTCTGTTGGTAATACGAATGTGATGCTCACCATTGATATTGATGCCGATGGAGATCTGGATGTATTTACTGCTTCATGTTCCGTGCCGGTACAGTATGGTATTTTACCGAAACCTGCATTTTACAGAAATAAAGGGAATGGAGCGTTTGTATTGGACGAATCTATAATGGCTGATGTTAAGCCAGGTTTGATAACGGCAGCTACTTTTGCCAACCTCGATGCCAAAGGTATGCCAGAACTGATTCTGGTGGGTGAATGGATGGAGCCAGCAATTTACAGTATTGTAAATGGAAAATTCACGCCTTCAGGAAAGCAGGAAGGACTTTATAAAGGATGGTGGCATGCTGTAGCAGCAGCAGATCTGGATCAGGATGGTGATTTAGACCTTGTACTTGGTAATAATGGAGCTAATAACTACCTGAGGCCCACTCATACAGAACCGGTTAAAATGTGGGTTAATCAGTTTGATGAATCAGCGGTTAAGCAAGTTATAATCAGCCGCACAGTTAATGGCAAAGATGTGCCTGTATTTCTCAAGAAGGAGTTGACTGATCAGATACCTTCATTGAAGAAACAAAATCTCCGGCATGACGCTTATGCTGAAAAATCAGTTCAACAACTTTTCAGCAGTGAGTTAATCAGCAGCAGTGAAATTCAAACTTACAATTATAGTAGTTCTTGTATTGCTTGGAATAATGGAGATGGGTCTTTTGAATTTAAGCCATTGCCTACGGAGGTTCAGCTCTCTGCTGTTACATCTATCCTGCCAACTGATGTCAATGGCGATGGTCTTGTGGATTTGATTTTTGGTTTCAACTTATATGAGTGGCTTCCTCAGTTCTCAAGGATGGATGCAGGTTATGGTTTGTTGTTGTTGAACAATGGTAAAAGACAATTCAGTCCACTTTCCCCGGCAGTTTCTGGTATCGAAATTATTGGTGAAACGAGGGACATCAAGTCCATTTTCATCAAAGGAAAGCTAAACTACCTATTCATTCAAAATAACGATACTCCTATTCTATACCAATCTAATCAGGGAAAGTGAAAAAACTGAAATTGTTATGCTGGTTGGCGTTTACTGTATGTGTAGTATCATGCAGCAAGCAGGAGCCATTGTTTGAAGTACTTGATAAAGATAAGACTGGTCTTGAGTTTGCTAACAGTCTGACACCCGGCGGTAAAGTAAACATGTTAAACTACATGTATTTCTACAATGGTGCAGGGATGGCTGCAGGCGACTTTAACAAGGATGGTAATATAGATCTGTTTTTTTGTTCCAATCAGGGCAGGAACAGTATGTTTCTAAATGATGGACAGATGCATTTTACCGACGTCACAATTCAGGCAGGCATTCCCGATGATGGTGGTTGGTCAACAGGTGTTTCCGTAGCAGATATCAACCAGGATGGCATGCTTGATTTGTATATTTGTCGTGTTGGTCGTTATGAAACACTGCAAAAAGGTAATATACTCCTGATATGCAAATCAATAAGCCGTGAAGGGATACCTGAGTTTGAAGAAGCAACTGATGCGTATGGATTAGCATTCAATGGGTTCAGCACACAGGCAGCTTTTTTTGACCAAGACCTTGATGGAGACCTGGACATGTACCTCCTTAATCATTCGTTACGTTACAACAGTACGTTCAATGCCAGGCAAACTTATTTCAACACTTATGACAGTTTATCCGGGGATAGGTTTTACAGAAATGAAGGTGGTTATTATCTAGATGAAACGAAAGTGTCTGGGATTAATTCTTCTGTGATTGGTTATGGTTTGGGTATAGTGGTATCTGATTTAAACTCAGATGGCTATCCGGATTTGTATATCGGAAATGATTTTCATGAGAATGATTATTTCTACCTAAACAATCAAAATGGAGGATTCAGTGAAGTTCTTGACAGCACTATAATGCATACTTCCCAGTTTTCGATGGGAGTAGATGCGGCTGATATCAACAA
>Ga0208788_1001674_pt1 | contig 10630 bp, 10 predicted proteins | sample Wag4_2014_7_11_3_FD_187363 | JGI IMG/M metagenome (GOLD analysis project Ga0208788, IMG submission 187363) | Fresh water mixed with fracking chemicals microbial communities from Ohio, USA - Utica-2 Time Series FC 2014_7_11 (SPAdes) (version 2) ... | reverse complement strand
GGGCCTATGAGGGTGGGAGCTTGGCGCTGGCTGGTGGTGAGTTCGGTTTGAGTCGGGTTTTTTGAGCGGGGCGTGAGCCATGATCTGGTTGGGAACCTTTGGGTGCGCGGTATTGTTTGGTGCGCTTGCGTGGGTGCCGACCGGGTGGTCTTCCGGATGTGCGGCGCAACTGGCGCAACAGTTTGAGCGTGCGCCAGGAAGTGACCCGGTGCGCGTGTCGACTGAGGCGGACCCTTTGTTGGAGTTGCCGGCGGGTTACATCCGACGCTTGCGGATTCAGATGCCGGGGGTGCTGGTGGCTGGCATACCAATCAGGGAATGTGCGCTTTCCTTGAGTCCGGTGCGCCTGCCGGTCGCTTCGGCCTGGGGCCTGGAACCGCCGCGGTTGCTTGTACCTTCATTGGTTGAAGCGCGCCTCGTTGTGGATGAGTCGGATGTCCTGGGTGCGCTTGAGACCCGTGTGGCCGAGCGGGCATGGCCTGTTTTGCCAATGATGCGGATGGGTCATTTGCGTTTGGGTGGTGCGATAACGTTTGAACGGCCTCAGGTGACGTTTCAGAATGATCGGGTGGTGCTGGCGGCGACGGTGGTGGATAGGGGACTGCGGCGCCGAATCGCGTTTTCCGCGATGCCGGGTGTCGATGAGGCGGGGCGGTTGCGATTTGATGCGCCACGGTTGACCTTGGACGGTGTTGTTGTACCCGCGGTTTTGTATCGTGCCGCGCTTGCGCAGATGGCTGCAGGGTGGGGGACATCGTTGCGTTGGCGTCGCGTGATCGCTTTTGACGGACGTTTGGAGTTGGGGTTTGCAACGATGCTGGCAACCCAATCGTGATGGGGGTGCCAGCTGGTATGATGGCAGATGGTGGAGTAACAGCGCTTGGGGCAAGGTGGTAAGCCGTGGCAGTAATCAGGGCACTCGAATCGGTTGGTGTGCGGTCGGTTTCGGGCCTTGAGCGACTGGGGTCTTTGGTGCTGTTGAGCGGTCGGGCATTGGGTGCTTTGGCAAGCGGTCAGGTTCATGGCCGCAATACAGTTTCACAACTGGCGTTTGTGGGGGCAGAGTCCTTTCCCATCGCCGCTTTGATCGCGTTGACGGTTGGGATGGTGTTTACCTTGCAGATCGCCAACGAGTTTATCCGTTACGGCGCCACGTCTGCGATTGGTGGTGTGGTGGCGATCGCCTTGGCCCGCGAACTGGCACCCATCATGATTTCGGTGGTCATCGCCGGACGCGTGGGGTCGGCCATCGCCGCCGAATTGGGTTCCATGAAAGTCACCGAACAGATTGATGCACTCGAGGCTTTCGCCGTGGACCCGGTTCGCTATCTCGTTGTTCCACGATTGATCGCCTGTATCGTCATGGTGCCATTGCTTGTAGGCGTGGGCAACATGATCGGCCTGCTGGGTGGCTACTGGGTGGCCACTTCAATGAAGGGCATTTCAAGTCAGATGTTTCTGGATTCGATTCAATCGTTTTTGGTACCCATGGATGTTTTTAAGGGTATGTTCAAAGCCGCGCTCTTTGGTGCCGCCATTGCCTTGATCGGCTGCCATCAGGGTTTGAATGCCAAAAAAGGTGCCCAAGGCGTCGGTGCGGCAACCACCAATGCCGTGGTCTATGCCATGGTCACGATTTTTATTCTGAATTATGTGCTGAGCATGGGGTTGTTTGGTGGCACCGCCAAATAAGGGAATGGGTGGAAACAAGCGATGGGACAGGGTCAAACCATTCGTCTGGAGGATGTCTGTGTATCCTTTGGCGATCGCCAAATCCTCAAAGGCATCAACCTCGTTTTTCCCGCTGGTGAAACGAGCGTCGTCATTGGTCCTTCCGGTTGCGGCAAAAGCACCGTTTTACGCTTGGTGAGCGGCCTTTTGCAACCCACTTCCGGGCGCGTTTGGGTGGGCGATGTCGATATCACGCGCCTGACCCGGCAAGAGATGAAGGCATATCGACAAGGCCTCGGTTTTTTGTTTCAGGCTGGTGCACTCTTTGATTCGATGACCGTGGCTGAAAATGTCGCCTTTTCGTTGACGGAGCACCTGCGTCTCTCCCAGGATGAGTTGGATCGCATTGTCAATGAAAAGCTTGCGATCGTCGATTTGCCGGGTCTTGGGCATTTATACCCAGCCAATTTGTCCGGCGGGATGCAAAAACGTGTCAGTCTCGCACGGGCGATCGCCAGGGACCCATCGCTGATTCTGTACGATGAGCCAACAACGGGACTCGATCCGATCACCAGCACGGTCATTGAAAGCCTGATCGTTCGCCTCACCCGTGACACCCGGGCCACCTCAATCGTGGTCACCCACCAGCATAGCACCATTTACTGCGGTGATCGGATCACCATGCTCTACCAGGGGCAAGTGGTCGGTACCGGCACGCCCGATGACATGCGCCAAACCCAGGTCCCCTTGATACGCAATTTTCTGGACGGCCGCGTCACGACGGACCTGACCGGCGCGTGAGGAAGCGCCAATTCGGGTACAAGGGTGGCAAACGGGCGGAGAAATGTCCGTATCAGAAAGGATGACGCGCGTCATGGTCTTGAGTCCTGCCGCCAAGGTAGGTGCGGTTACCCTCGTTTCGGTTGTGGCATTGGCTGTCGGCTTGAGTTGGCTGACAGGCATCAGTGTGGTGCGTCGTGGTTATGACTTTCAGGTGACCTTTCACGATGTTGCGGGTCTGATGCAAGGCGCAAACGTGCTCTTGATGGGTGTTAAAGTCGGCAAGGTCGTGGTCGTCACACCCCAAGCCCGCGAAGTGAATGTCCGCGTGCATATTTTTAGCGATGACGTGCGCATCCTGAAATCATCACGATTTAAAATTATGTCCTTGGGTTTGATCGGTGAAAAAGCCCTGGAAATTTTTCCATCGGCGTCAAAGAACGGCCCAGGAGCAAAGGTTAAACCATCGGATACCGAATACGTGGCGCATCAATCGTTTGTGCGGGGCGAGGATCCCGCGCGACTGGAACTCGTCATGGATGAAGTGACGCAGACCTTTGAAGCCTTGAAACAGAATGTCGATCCTGACAAGTTTAAGGCGCTGTTCGATCAGACGGCGGCCAATCTCGTCGAAACCACCACCATTATCAAGCGTGTCGGCGAACGGGCTGAACGCGTGGTTGTAGGCTTCGAAAAGACACCCCGGGAACTGGAGCGACTACTCGCCACCACCAACCAGTTGTCAACGGACGCCGATCGCCTCGTTCAGGCCGTGAATCCCCAGGATGTGCAACGCATCCTGCAAGATGTCCGCGCGTTGTCGCGGGGTTTGTTACTCAGTTACCGGACGATTTTCGGCGCAGAAGGACAACAGGCGGCCTACCAGCTGAAAGGTGACGTGCGCGGGATTTTAGGGCAAGTTGAACAATTGGTCACCAACCTTAACGCCGCCACGGGTGACCCACAAACCCGTGCGGACATGCGTGACACCATCCATAACATTCGGGACCTCACTGGTCGCTTGGCCCAGGCAGCATCGATCACGCAACCGCAAGGCGTGGGCAATTTCACCCTCGAGCCACAGGTACAGGCTGTCGCTGCTTACACACCCAAGTTCCCCGGTATCCGTGGCAGTGAAACCAAATCCGGTGTTGCAGCCAATCTTGGGGTCCGGATGCGCCTCGGCTCAAACTCGGTGCTCGCCGGGATTGAACAACTGGGCGAGGGGAATTTCTTCAACCTGACACTGGGTGACCCCGTCGCTTGGGGCACGGCCGGGTATCACTTCGGCATGATTCGCAGCAAGGTCGGAGCCGGTCTGGATCTGGCCGTGAATCCCGCCTTGAGCCTGCACGCCCAAGCGTACGATCCCTTCGCGCCCACCCTGCGGTTGGGAGCTTTGTACTTCCCTGTAAAGGACAGTCCGTATGGCCTCACGGCACAGTGGGCCCGCGAGGTGGCTGAGGGCAACAATTATGCGTGGCTTGGCCTTGAATGGCGGCCCAACGGTCGTTGAAAGCTGCGTCGACAGCCTGATAGGGCAGGCGGGCAAAGGGGTGCACCAGACGCACCAATCATCGTGTAGAATCGTTATGGAGAACCGGCTAAATGCTGGGTGATGGCTGGGGTTGGTACCCTGGACGGTTGATGAAAGCGTGCGGATTCCATGTGCTTGCGTTTGAGTGACGTCTGTAAGGCGTATCCTTCCAAAACGCTGCTTGAGCGTGTTAACTGGCACATTGCGCCGAGACAACGCTGGGGTTTGGTTGGTCCCAATGGTGCCGGAAAATCAACTTTGTTTCAGTTGATTTTGCGTCAGAATGATCCTGACTCCGGGACGATTGTGCCGCGGCCCGGATTGGTTCTTGGCCACTTGGCACAGGAACTGCTGGGTGATCAAGGGCGCACCCTGCAAGCTGAAATGTGGGCGGCTTTTCCTGTGCTAATGGATCTTCAGGCAGCCATCACCGAACTCGAAACCCAATTGCAGCGATCAGGCCCAGACGATGATTTGGGGGTACTGATCCACGCGCAAAGTGAGGCACTCACGAAGTGGGAACGCCTGGATGGCTACACCGTCGACGCGCGCATCGGGCGGGTGTTATCGGGTTTGGGGTTCAGTGAGGCGGATCGCCACCGCCTGGTTCGCTCCTTTTCCGGCGGTTGGCAAATGCGTGCCGCGCTCGCAAAACTGCTTTTACAGGAACCGGAACTGCTGCTGTTAGACGAACCAACCAACCACCTCGATCTCCAGGCTATCCAGTGGCTTGAGTCTTACCTCGCCGATTATCGCGGTGCCTTGATCGTCATTTCCCACGATCGCCACTTTCTGGATGCCGTTACCACCCACACAGCCGAACTGGATAGTGGCGCCCTCACCACCTACACAGGGGCCTACAGCCAATACCGCATCCAGCGCAAAGAGCGACGCGAGGCCCAACTGGTCGCCTTTAACCGGCAACAGGCCGAAATCACCCGCCTTGAAACCTACATCAATCGTTTCAGAGCCAGCGCCACACGTTCGTCGCAAGCCAAAAGCCGAGAAAAACAATTGGATAAACTCGAAAGGCTGGAAGCGCCCAAAACCGAGTCGTCCGCCGCCCGCTTTCAATTCAGCAAGGCACCACCCTCCGGTCGGATCGTTCTCACACTGAACGATGTGAGTAAAGGGTATGACGGTCAGCCCTTGTTTCGGATACCGAGACTGGAAATCGAACGCGGCATGCGCCTTGCCATCGTGGGGCCCAACGGTGCCGGCAAGTCCACCCTCCTGCGACTGCTGGCCCAACAGGAAAAACCGGACACTGGCGAACTGTCCTTTGGCTTGCGGGTGCTTCCAGGCTATTTTTCGCAGAACCAAACTGAAAGCCTGGCCCCCGACGCAACCGTCATCGATGAAGCCTATGAAGTCGATGAAACCGCAACGCTTGCCCGTATTCGCAGTTTGCTCGCCTGCCTGCTGTTTACCGGTGATGATGTCTTCAAACCGGTTCGGATGCTTTCAGGCGGTGAACGCAGCCGCCTGGCCCTGGCCAAACTGCTGCTGCGGCCACTCAATGTGCTCTTGCTTGATGAGCCCACCAATCACCTCGACCTCGCTGCCAAAGAAGAACTGGCGGAAGCGTTGACTCAGTTTGATGGCACCTTGGTCTTCATCTCGCACGATCGCCACTTCCTCGATACGGTCGCTACCCACATCCTGCATGTCGAAGATGGCACGCATCAACTCCACCTTGGTCATTACAGTGCATTTTTGGCCACTAAAACACGCGTGGAGGCCCAAACGGTTTCAAAACCCACCAGACCCGCAACCGGTGCGAACGAGAAGCCAGGCACGCCCGCCAAACCAACCAAGCCGAGTTATAAGCAAGCCCAAACCCTGCAGGCGCTTGAAGCGCGCATCCTCAGTCTGGAACAGCGCCTCGCCGAACTGGAAGTCCAAATGGCCTTGCCTGACACCTATCAGGACGCAGAGCGTGCGCAACGCGTTCAAAGCGATTACGACGACACCAAAGCAGCTTTGGAAGCAGCCAATGAGAGTTGGTGCAGCCTGGTTGATGAGATGGGACAATCCGGGTCCTGAAGGAGGAACGCGGCATGACTGACCACGTCGCTGTGGCACTGAAAGACGGCATTCTTGCACTCACCTTGCAACGAGCCGAAAAGAAAAACGCACTGACGGATGAGATGTATCAAGCCCTGTTTGAGGGATTTGAGCGCGCGAGACAAGACACAGCGATTCGTTGTGTGCTGTTGGGTGGGTCTGATGGCTGTTTTACCAGCGGCAATGATCTGGTTGGATTCTCGAAATGGGGTGATGTGGGGTGTACGCTGGATACGCTCCCGGTTGTGCGCCTGATGCGTTCCTTGATCACTTTTGACAAGCCCATCGTTTGTGCGGTGGAAGGGCTGGCGATTGGTTTTGGCACCACGGTGCTGATGCATTGTGACTTGGTGGTGAGCGCGCGCAATGCACGTTTTCAGATGCCTTTTGTGCGTTTGGGTCTGGTTCCGGAGTTTGGCAGCACCCTGCTTCTGCCTTGGCTGGCAGGCCGCGCCCAAGCAGCGCGTTTTGGCTTGCTGGGGGAGCCGTTTGGCAGCGATGAGGCTTTACAGATGGGGCTAGTCAGTCACGTTGTCGATAACGATGCAGTGGCTGAGGTGGCACACTACTTGGCGCGGCAGTTGACAGCTTTACCGCCTCAGGCCGCCTGGCGCACCAAAGCCTTGATGCGCCAAGGTTTTGGTGCGCAACAACTGAATGCGGCGATTGATGCTGAGATTGAGCACTTTGGAGAGTGCCTGCGCGGTGATGAGCACAAGCAAGCGCTACAAGGCCTGGCAAGGCGCGGACCGCAGCCTTGAATTGCGCGTCATCAAAGAAGCGCTAGCGACGTACGGACGGCCTCGATGCGGCTGAGTTCCCAATCGCTCCAGTGACCGGGTTCCAAGCGGATTCCGAGTGCGTTCTCAAATCCGAATACCCACGCTGCTACCAGTTCGTCCCAGTCGGGCGCACGGTGAAGCACTTGGTCAAGGGAGCGCACGGAGGCCACTGAACCCTCTTCGAAGACTTGCCCGTAAAGCGGAAGGGGCGAAACCCGATAGAGTGTGCCGTGCTGCAAGACGGTGCGGTCACGGCGTAATTGCGCGCTGCCGATCAGTTTGCTTCCCTGACAGGCGAGGTCGGCTTGGCTGGTGGTCCCAAAACAATCCAATGACCGTGGTTTGTCTGGCACCGGTAACGGGGCACGCACCTGTAACCCGGTGACACCCAGATGATTCAGGGCTGATTCCAAGGCTGCGGCAATGAAACGATAAGAGGCGGTGACTGAGGCGGGTGCGTGATCCAACACCACAGCGTACGTGAAATCAGATGCGTGAAGCACCAAGCGCCCGCCCGTGACACGGCGAACGCGCATCACACCCGTTGCTTTGGCGCGCTCGGCATAGAGGTTTGGCGTTTGCGCACGACCCAAACTCAGTGTGGGACGCTCCCAGCGATACAGGCGCAAGCTCGGGGGACTGATGCCAAGGCGCAATGCTTCCAAGGCCGCCTCATCAGCTGCCATGTTCCAATCGGCTGGCTTTGGTGGATCCACCAGCAAACGCCACGCCGTCAAACCCTCAAAGCGCACTTTCAAGGGCACTTCGCAAATCGCTGCCTAACTCCGTGTGGGCATAAATTGTCGTCGTATCAATCCGGCGGTGTCCCAGTAACTTTTGAATCTTGTCAATCGACACCTTACGGTTGATCAAGCGAGTCGCAAACGTGTGCCGCAACTTATGGCAACTGAAATGCCGATGGCCCAGCCCGGCGCGCTGCAAAACAGCCTTGACCGTTTTATAGACACTATCATAGCTGAGACGCCGGTTGTGTGTATGCAATGACACGAACAACGCGCCCCTTCCGACCGGATGGATGGCAATCCACGCAACCAATGCCTGATGGAGCGCCTCGCTGATCGGCAACATCCGCTCCCGCCGTCCCTTGCCGAAAACGCGCATCTCCCGATCATCCAGGAACAGATCCTCAATGTCCAATCCCACCAACTCGCCAGCACGCATCCCGGTATAATACAAACACTTCACCATGGCCGCTTCACGGCAATCCACCGGTGTCCGGGTATTCAGGCTTTCAAGCAAGGTTTGTACCTGCGCCGCGTTCAAGTAAATCGGCAAGCGTTCCTCCACCTTGGGCGGCTCGAAGTTGCCGGTTGGGTCAATCGTCACCACGCGGGCACGCAAGCAATGGTTGAAAAACCCGCGCAAAGAAGCCTGCTTGCGCCTGACCGTCGTTCCTTTGATCCCTTTGCGCGCCAACCCTGCCAGGTAAACTTCCAGCTCCTGATGGGTTGCCTCGTGCAAAGGCCGCCCCAAACTCTGCTGCGCCTGCCTCAAATCAAGACCGTAACACCGCAAGGTGTGCGCCGAAAAGTTCTTTAACTTCAAACGGTCCAGATAATCCGCTATATAATCCATAGCCACCTTGCCCACTAGGTACAGGAACCCCAGATTCCAGATAAACACGTCGCAGAGCCATTAAACGCTGCCCGGATAATCGGGTCAAGAGCGATCCATCACAAGATGGGTACAGGCAGGCAAGAGCCGCCTCTCCGAACACATGGTTGGCCCAACGCATCACACCAATGATGTTATGACGATTGTTAACAAAAGTTTACAATGACGCAGGTTTAGGGTTTGTCTTGTTTCAAGGTGATGGATGGCACAGATACGACTTCGCGAAGGTTGTTAATGTACACCCCGGGTGCTAAGCTGACTCTATCAGTTTGAACTCAGACTCTAGGAGAGATGACAGACGGTACAGTGACACCAATTCTGGAACGGTATCGGGTGTTGCAAGCGCGCATCGAGGCGGTGCTGGCACACGTGGGCCGAACGAGGGATTCACTCACATTGGTCGCGATCAGCAAGTATGCTCGAACAGAGCAAATGCGGACGTTGATTGATGCCGGGCTTGGGGACTTCGGTGAGAATCGGGTGCAAGAGGCGTTGTTAAAGCAACAGACACTTGCGGGTTGTGCGATCGAGTGGCATTTCACCGGGCATTTGCAGGTCAACAAAGTCAAACGGGTTGTTGGGGCGTTTGCCTTGATTCATTCGGTGGACTCGTTGCACCTCGCGGAGGCTTTGAACCGGGAAGCGTTGCGGCGCGGTTTGGTTCAATCGATTCTGGTTCAAGTTAACGTATCACGGGAGCTTACCAAACAGGGGGTTCCGGTTGAGCAGGCAATTGAGGTCGTTGCGACGATCGCGAATCAAATGCCGGGCTTGCGGGTGATGGGGTTCATGGCGATGGCGCCTCAGACGGTGGACTCAGAGATATCGAGAGCGTGCTTCAGGGAACTGCGAGCGTTACGGGATCGATGTCAGGCAAGGATGCCGGCTGGGGTACTTCTTCAGCACCTTTCAATGGGAATGACACAGGATTTCGAGGTAGCCATTGAAGAGGGCGCCACGATGATTCGAATCGGTTCAGGACTGTTTGTGGATTGATTGATTGCGGGCTTGTCACGGCGGTCCGTTTTGGTAATGATTCACCATCGCCAGAGCACCAAGGAGGAGTTTATGAGCGCCGAACTTTGGAACAGCGTCAAAAAGGTTATTGGAATTGATGCTTACGAAGAAGAGGATGATGTGACGGAAGATTACTCGTCAGCGACTTCGAATCCGGAGCTTGCCAAGCCCGCCAGTCGCACCATGCGTCCCAGCCAGGGGTCGGCGTCCGTGCCTGGTCATCGGATGGGAGGTAACATCAGTGTGTTGCCTACGTCGACCAGTTCCGAGGTTGTTGTGATCGAACCGCGCTCGTTTGACGAAGCGTTGGGTATTTTGGACAACTTGCGCACCCGCAAGGCTGTCATTCTGAATCTGTTGGGTTTGGCGCCGGATCAATCGCAACGGCTGGTGGATTTCGTGTCGGGGGCGTGCCACGCATTGGATGGTCATCAAGAGAAGATTGGTGAGTCAATTTTCTTGTTCACGCCGTCGAATGTGGTTATTAATACCTTCCATTCCGATCGGGATTGGATGGGCAATCAGCAGCCCAAGGATTTGTTCTGGCGCGTGAGGTAAGCGTTGAGCACGGCGCCCAGATTGAGTGTTATCGGTGGCGGCGCGATGGGTGAGGCGCTGTTGCGCGGCGTCCTCGCGCGTGGTCTTTATGAACCAGCTGATATTTTGATCAGCGACCCGCTCGATACTCGTCGCGCTTACCTGAACAATGAGTTTGGGATATCGGTGACGGCGCACAACCGTGCATGTTTGGCAGCGCCGCTGATTATTTTGGCGGTTAAACCCAACAATTTGGCGGGTGTTCTGGATGGGTTTCGCGCTTGCTGGCCCCCCGACGCACTGCTTGTCTCGATTCTGGCGGGAAAAACGCTTGCGGATATTGCTACGAGCTTGCCTGAAAACGCCGCCGTGGTGCGTGTGATGCCGAACACCCCCGCCCTGATTGGGTGGGGTATGGCTGCTCTGGCGGCGAATTCGGCGACGCGCCCGGAGCAAAAGCAGGCTGCGATCACGCTGTTTGAGGCTGTAGGCGAGGTCGTTGAACTACCAGAGGCTTATTTTGACAGTGTGACGGGATTGTCGGGTAGCGGACCCGCCTATGTTTTTTTGATGATTGAAGCGTTAATCGAGGCCGGTGTGTACC
>Ga0208788_1001672_pt1 | contig 10631 bp, 17 predicted proteins | sample Wag4_2014_7_11_3_FD_187363 | JGI IMG/M metagenome (GOLD analysis project Ga0208788, IMG submission 187363) | Fresh water mixed with fracking chemicals microbial communities from Ohio, USA - Utica-2 Time Series FC 2014_7_11 (SPAdes) (version 2) ... | reverse complement strand
GTACTATACATAATGTATAATTTTATAATCATGCGGTAAGCATAACTCTTTCAAAATATTTAGTTTTTTCTGACCGCATGTTTGACCCAGATTTTTACCTCCACTTTTTTCCATTTTTTCCATTGACCCATTTTTACACCCAAAAATGGAAAAAGTCAACTATAGTCGTATAGTCTAATAGTCAGGGTAAATAGACAGTTTCCTTATGATGTTTGACCCTAACCATAGGATCGACCATCACTTTATACCCAGCTTTCCTGACATTATTGCAGAAGGAGTAGTCCTCCCCAACATTGCACTCAAAGTCCAATTCGTCCCATTTGACCCTATCAATCAAAAACCAAGGTCTAGGGGTATTTTCGAAAACCTCAGCCTTCATAGCCACAAAGCCAAATCCAACCCCACCCACCTCTACAGGTTCAACATCTAACATGAACTCGCTCCTATTGACCTTCCTAGGGCGACCCTTCTCATCTAACTTGTTCACAGCCACCGTTCCCTCAGGTGAGGTCTGGTAAAGCCCGGAAATAATATCTAGGGGTGAGTCCAAAAGCTTGACAAAGTCATCAACTTCCCATTCGATGTCCGAATCGATCCAGAAGATTTTTTCACAGCTGAAGGCCCCGGAACCAATAACTCTAGTTTGCCAATTATGGCTGTAGGTGTCAGTCGCAGTAAGTTCTCGAGCACTTGGCACAAAGGATGAATACTTGTTTAGCCAGATATAAGACTTCCCCAACTTATCTAAAGCAGTGCAGGTAAGTACCAAACTCTTAACATATTCAGCCTTAACGCTATGGCCAGGCGTTGCTATTGCTACATCGTAATGGGGTGTCGTCATACAACGCATCCTACATTATCGGACTATCATTAGATTATGTCGACACCTATGGAACCTATTGAAGTTAAGTGTTCGTGGGAACATTGTCCTACACACCAAAGTGTCGACCCAGCAAGAGCCCTCACCCTTCATTGGCCAAGAGCAATCGATAAGATTCGCTACTTCCATTCAACAGAGTGCCTCGCAGGGTGGGCCGAAAGCTTCCCTAAGGGAATGCTTATAACTGGAGAGGATTCCATAAATGTCTGACCCGCTTCCATTAGATCAGCAAGATATCTGTAAGTTCTGTGGACAAATAAGAGCAGAGACTCAAGGAAACAATAGCAACCCTCGTTGCCCTACTCAAGGATGTCCCGGACAACATGTCAGATGAAGAAAGAAAAAATAATTTAGAAGAGGTAAAAACACTTGCTGGAAAACTTGTAGCCGAAGGTTACATGGTTCAAAAAATTTCTTGTGGCGAATGCGACTTAGATGACCTTCTAGTTCAGGTTCACACTTGCAATCCACACAGATTCACGCATAATTGCACATCTAAAAGAAAGGCTTGATATGTGTGACAACGTTGCTTTTACTTGGGCTAACTATGAACAACAAAAAATAAATGTAGAGACAGAGACTCGTCATAAAATTTATAGTGACATACAAGACATAATCGCTCAGTCTAAGCTTCAGGGTATTTCGGATCAGTTTATAGCAGGACTTGAATGCGCCCAGGCGAAGGTATTAGGCTTCACTATCGAAGAAAAAGAGCCAGACGCTGAAAGCGTGTTGTTCCAGATCTAGTAGAATTTCTATCTAGGGTTTCCTAGTAGTTCACACCAATGTTTTTATAAGAGGAGATAGTTATGTCTGTTGCGTTTTCATTTAAGCTTTCTGAAGAGTTTGTTTCCTCTTATAAGGAAAAACCATCTCCATTTGGCTATAAAGACGCAGGGGGCAACTCTGTAGGTGAAATTACATTTCTTCGTACTTACTCTCGTAAAAAAGAAGATGGAACCAAGGAGACTTGGATTGATGTTTGCGAGCGAGTAATCAATGGCATGTACTCAATTCAAAAGGATCACTGCAAGACCAACCGTTTACCTTGGTCTGATGCTCGCGGTCAAGCATCTGCTAAAGAAGCATTTGATCGCTTATTTAATTTGAAGTGGACTCCACCAGGACGTGGACTTTGGGTTATGGGAACTCCACTTGTTAATGAACAAAAGAACTCTGCAGCATTACAAAACTGTGCATTTGTTTCCACAAAAGAAATGACAAAGATGGATCCTGCTCGTCCATTTGCATTTCTTATGGAAGCTTCAATGTTAGGTGTTGGCGTAGGTTTTGACGATCTAGGTGCTGACAAAGACTTCACTATTTTTGCGCCACAAAATCAAAACATTCAAACTTATGTAGTTCCAGATACTCGTGAAGGTTGGGTTGAATCAACATCGTTGCTTATCAATTCATTCTTGAAACCAGATCAACCTACATATGATTTTGATTATTCAGAAGTTCGTCCAGCAGGTGCACCAATTAAAATCTTTGGTGGAACTGCAGCAGGTCCAGATCCGTTAATTAAACTTCACAACTACATTCGTAAGATTTTTTCAGGAAGGGAAAATGACAAACTTACTCGCGTTGATATTGCTGACCTTGGCAATCTTATTGGTGTCTGCGTTGTCTCTGGTAACGTTCGTCGTAGTGCAGAGCTTCTTATCGGTCGTATAGATGACGATAACTTTTTAAATCTAAAGAACGCCGAAAAGTTCCCAGAAAGAAATTCATACGATCCACTTTCTCCAGGCTGGGGTTGGATGTCAAACAACTCTGTAGCTGCAGAAGTTGGACAAGACCTTTCTAAAATTGTTGATGGCATTGCTCGTAATGGGGAGCCGGGAGTTGTTTGGCTTGATCTATCACGCAAGTATGGTCGTCTTATCGATCCACCTAATAACAAAGACCATCGCATCATGGGCTACAACCCTTGCGCTGAGCAATCACTTGAGTCATATGAAATGTGTACTCTTGTTGAGACATACTTAAATCGCCATGACTCATTAGATGATTTCAAGCGCACACTTAAGTTTGCTTATCTCTATGCAAAGACTGTAACTCTTCTCCCAACACATTGGGAAGAAACCAATGCAATCATGCAACGCAATCGCAGAATTGGCACGTCAATTTCTGGAGTAGCTAACTTTGCAGATCGCATTGGTTTACCTATCCTAAAGGATTGGATGGATGAAGGATACTCAGTTGTAAAGAGTTACGATGTAGTTTACTCAGAGTGGCTTGGTATTCGTGAGTCAATCAAAACTACAACCGTTAAGCCTTCTGGAACCGTTTCAATTCTTGCAGGAGAATCACCAGGAGTTCACTGGACTCCAGGCGGAAAGTATTTCAATCGTGCAATTCGTTTTTCAAATGCAGATCCAATGCTTCCACTCTTCCAACTCGCTCAGTATCGAATTGAGCCAGCATCAGAATCTCCAGAAACAACTTCTGTTGTCTTCTTCCCAATCAAATCTTTAGCTGAACGTGCAGAGAAAGATGTAACTATCTTTGAAAAGATGTCACTTGCTGCAACTGCACAACGCTACTGGTCAGATAACTCTGTGTCTGTAACTATTTCTTTTAACCCTGAAACAGAAGGAGAACATGTTGGAACTGTTCTTCACATGTATGACGGCCAGTTGAAGACAGTTTCATTCTTACCTTCAGGAAACTTTACCTACCCACAAATGCCATACACACAAATTACCGAAGAAGAGTATGAGGAATACACAATGAAGCTATTCCCTATTGACTTTTCAGGTGTTTATGCGGGGCTTGCGGCTGATGCTATCGGTGAGGCATACTGCACCACTGACGCTTGCGAGGTGAAACTTATAAAGGAGAATCAATGAAAAATAGACTAATACTGTCTTTTTTAGTTATTGGTCTGGCTTACATTGGTTTTTCTTTTTTAGGCAAGTCTGAAAGCAACTGCGTTAATTTGTATGTTGATTTTGGTTCACTCAATGCTGAAACAAAAGTAGAAAAGTGTGTAGACGTTTCTACTGAAACAAATGCATTAGATCTATTAAAGACTGCTGGCTATACAACAGAAGGCACACAAAAATACGGTGCTGCTGTTGTCTGCAGACTTAATGGTCTTCCAGATAAATCTGTAGAGACTTGTGAAGTTATGCCACCAGAAGATGCTTACTGGGCTGTCATAGTAAAAGAAAAGAAACTACTTCCTTTCTTTAACGAGTGGGGCTGGGCTCAGACAGGAATCAATGAGATTTCCTTATCTGAAGGCGACTCTCTAGGTCTGGTATTTTCTACAAATGGAGATCTAAAATGGCCTTGATGTTAAAAACTAAAGGCAAGACTTCTGCTGAAATTATCCTTCAACTATCAATAACTTTAGCTTTTATGTATATCTCAAACAAACTTAGCGTAGACATTTGGCGCTCAATGACAGGACATTAATGGTTCACTTAACTAGAATTTACACAAAGACAGGCGATGATGGAACTACTGCTCTAGGGGATATGAGCAGAACTTCTAAGAATGATCCAAGACTTGAAGCTTTTGCAACCGTTGACGAAGCTAATTCTTATTTAGGTGTAGTTCTTTTACATGTAACTAATCCTGCTATAAAAGATTTACTAATAACAATTCAAAATAATATGTTTGATGTTGGAGCAGATCTTTGTACTCCAGTTGTCGACAATCCAAAAATAGAGCCACTTAGAGTTACACAAGAACAAATAGATTACTTAGAGCAACAAATTGATATTTACAATTCAGAGTTAGAGCCTCTTAACTCATTTGTACTGCCATCTGGCTCTTCAGCTTCCTCCCATCTCCATGTGGCAAGGACAATTGTTCGTCGTGCAGAAAGACGCACTTGGCACGCTATTCATAGTTTTGGAGAAGGTGTCAATCTTTTAACAGCAAAGTATTTAAATAGACTTTCAGATCTATTATTTGTTTTAGCTAGATATGAAAATAAAGAGAGCGGCGACCAGCTGTGGGTGCCTGGAAACTAAATCTATTGTATTAAATAGTGTCGGCGAGGCTTTCTTATTAACCTATACTTACGACACTAAACTTATCCAAACAAACTCATAAAGGAGTAAAGTGCCAGTAGTTAGCGCATTCCTAAAACCCATTCATTCCGAGTGGGAGTGGCAGGAACAGGGATCATGTAGAGACTCTGACCCTGAAATTTTCTTTTTAGATTACAACCTTAGAGGTAAAGCTAAAAATAAAAAAGAACAAACTGCCATTTCTATTTGTAATGCTTGTCCAGTTAAAATGAAATGCCTAGAGCACGCTCTAAATACTCCAGAGATTTACGGAGTTTGGGGAGGTATGACTGAAGAAGAGCGACATTCGATTATGAGGAAAAGAGGGATTAGAGTTGATTACTTACGAGTATAAGTGCGACACCTGTAATAAGTTAGTTGAGCTCCAATTCACCTTCGGAGAAGCTCCTAAAACATCGCCTTGCCCTACCTGTGGAAACGAAGCTAGAAAGTTTTTTGGCAAAACATCTGTCATCTTTAGGGGTGGTGGTTGGGCTGGAAAGCGATAAGATAAGTTAGTTCATTCTCGAGAAAAGGACATATATGGACATGCAGTTAGTAATTCTTGTTGTCGCAGCTATTGGCGTAGCAATTGCGTTCTACGCTATTAGAGAAGACAAGCAAGATAAAGAAATTAAGCGTCTCATTGACAACGCAATTGATCGTGACAACGATGGTTGGATTTTAGAGGGAACTCCTTTAGAACGTAAGGCTCCTAAGAAAAAGGCAGTTGCCAAAAAGAAACCAGTAAAAAAGGCAGTGGCAAAAAAGAAAGCCACTCCTGCTAAAAAGAAACCAGTAAAGAAAAAGGCGGCAGCGCCAAAGAAGAAGAAGGCAGTGGCAAAAAAGAAGTCACGCTAATAAGTTCTAAGACCTGAGCATGTCTTAAAACTGCTCATCATTTTATTGATAGGGTGTCATAATGATTCAAAGACCAGACTGGGATGTTTATTATATGAACATCGCTCTTGCAGTTTCCTTGCGTGGTGACTGCGTGCGGGCGCAACACGGAACAGTCATTGTTAAAAACCATAAGATTATTTCAACTGGATATAACGGAACTCCTGCAGGTGATGAGCGCTCGTGTGGAGCAACAGGACAATGTCCTCGTGCACTAGACCCAAACTCAGAACATTCAAAAGGAGATTATGATCTCTGCTGGTCTACTCACTCAGAAGCAAATGCAATCATCCGTGCATCTTGGGAAGAGCTTAAAGGTTCAACACTTTATGTAACTGGGACACCTTGTCCCGGATGTTCAAAGCTAATAGCATCTGCTGGAATCGAAAGACTAGTTACTTACGATAGGGAATCAGATGGCGAGTAAAGATAAGTTTAGAAAGCTAAAAGAGAACCAAGTTTCTTTTAAGTGGCCATCTAAAGATGTAGAAGAGTTGGATGCTCCTATTCAGCTTTCTGTAATTACAAAAGCTCCAGAAAAGTATGTTCTTTTAGATTTAGAGACAGGTCAGGTTTTTGTTGGCTCTAATCAAAATAATCCATACGATCCCAATTTCAAATTATGGATTGAACAAAAACTATGATCGTAGAGACATACAAAGACATCTCACCAGAGATTGTCAGCGCCATGAAACCTCTCATTAAAAAAGAGGACAGCTATCACCACGGACACGCTCGTCGCATGGCACGGACCCTCCAAGTAATTCTTGACCAAAAACCTCACGGAAAGTTCTTAGAGGTAGGAACAACTGCACTTATTCCTTTAGTTCTCAGCAAGCTTGCACCCGATCTTGATCTAACCGTTACTGATTTTAATCTTGATAAACCAAAACTTGGTGAAGATACATTTACACTTCAAAGTGAATCTATTAATCTTAAAGTTGCCAGAGTTAATATTGAAAATGAACCCCTTCCTTTTGAAGACGACACTTTTGACTTTATCTTGCTTTCAGAAGTTATTGAGCATATGGAAGTCGATCCAATGTATATGCTCTCAGAGATTAATCGTGTCCTTAAAACTGGTGGCACACTTGTTGTAACTACTCCTAACTGCGCTAGTACTTGGGCTATTCATAAAATCATCAATGGTGTTGAGCCATATTTTTATATGCAGTATCAGAAAAAAGGAACTATGTATCGTCATAACTATGAATACAGTATTCATTCATTGATAGCAGTTCTTAAAGCAGCTGGGTTTGATGGCTCTACTTGGACAGAAGACTCGTTTGAAGAACCTAATATTGCCATTGGTCTTCGTCTTGAGCAGATAGGGATAAAGCTTAAGAACACTGGAGATAATATTTTTGTACTTGCTAAAAAAGTAAGTGGTGTTGTTGATAGATACCCTAAGGTAATTTATGTCGACTAAAATAGAACGTACATATCCAACGATCCATCAATTAGGTGGAGAGATTAAAAACGTCCGTCGCTTAGCTGACCCCAATGTTCGTGAATGGTCTGCTACAAATCTGTCTATTGGTTATCACAAGTCAACAGGTTATATAGGGATGTTTCGTTCTGGAAACTATATTATTACCGATCAAGGTGAATATAAAGTTGTTGTAGAAGGAATTATTAAAAGCAAGATTTATGTTTCCGAGTTAGACCCTGAAACCTACAAACTTACAAATGCAAGGCTTCTAGATGTAAAAAAGATATCTAAAGAAGGAGATCTTGTAAGAGGGTTAGAAGATCCTAAAGTTTTCTATCGAGATGGTGCATGGCACTTTACAGCCGTCACAATGGAAAAGGGTCATACTGAGAAAGCTCGTATGTCTATCTGTCGTCTTAATAAAGATCTAACAGCCATCGAATCTTTTGAGAAGTTTCCTGGAATAGATGGAACTAGACCAGAAAAGAATTGGATGCTTCCATATAATAAAAGTCCATACTTTGATTGGATCTATGGGACCAACGCTACTTTGAAGGATAACGTTTTAACAACCCATCTCAACGACAGCGATAATGTAGCAGGTATTCGAGGTAGCTCTAATCTTCATTTACTTAAAGATGGAACTTATTTGGCAGTAGTTCATAGAATGTGGACTAGGGTAATAATGAATCATAATTTGCGTTTTTATGCTCACTACTTTGCAAACTACGATCAAAGAGGTGTACTTATAAACATTTCAAAAGGGTTCATTTTTGAGCAAATGGGAGTCGAGTTTGCAGCTGGTTTATGTGAACAAGGCGATAATTTCCTTATAAGTTACGGCTCTAAAGATGTCTCATCTCATATAGCCATACTTCCTAAAGACACAGTTTTCAAATCACTACATCCAGTTAGGGACTAAAATTTTGGTATGAGTCAAGCAGTCGAGGGTCTGGACCTCACTACAAAGCCAGAGCTGGATCACGGAGACGGAGACCACGACCGCTTTGCTCACTACGTTACAAAAGAAGATGCTATGAAAGCATATGTAGAAGGAGCGCAAGTAACAGCGCTTTGTGGAAAGAAGTGGATTCCATCTAGGGATCCAGAGAAGTTCCCCACCTGTCCTACTTGTAAGGAGCTATATGGACTCTTCTTCGGCGACAATTGAAGAACCGATCAAAGCAATAGGTCCTACTGACCGTTGCGATAGTTGCAACGCTAAAGCGTTCTACATGGTTAGGTTTGAGTCTGGAGAGCTATTTTTCTGCCGTCATCACTTTGTTAAGTATGAAGATGCCCTCATGGAGAAGGCATACGACATTTACGACGATTCAGACTTTTTAGGAGAGTAATTACTCTTCTTCTGCTGGAGTCTCTTCTTCATCAGGGATAGGTTCAAAACCAAGATCCTCTGCTGGCTTTGGACGAGAATCTACAATACCCATGTCATAGGTTTGCTCATCTTCTCCAGGAGTTAATGTAAGAGTGAACTCTCCATCTCTCCACACTACTGAAGGAATAATCCCACGAGTGACACCTTCTAGAATTGCAGTCTCAGCATAAGCTTTTAGAATCACTGGATTCTCTGGTTTATGAGCCCAGTTAGAAAAATCTGCTTTCATTTAACTTCCTCCTCTACTACCATTTTAAAACCTTCGCTACGCTCTAATACTTGGTAGCGATAATTAACTAAACCAAAAGTCTCTACAAGGTTGTCAACTACCTTTTTGATAGGCAATGTTGAGCAGGTATAGAGATCAAATTGGATAAAGCCAGGATCTGTTTCATCCCAAACATGCATCGCAATGTGAGAAGTCTCAATCATTACAACTGCTGTGAGCCCTCTATTTCCTTCTTTAGTCACATATGAAGCGTATGGACCCTGAATAACTTTCATGTCGATATCTTCGACTAGCTTTCTCATCCACTCAATAGTGGTTGCTTCATCCTTTGGAGGCTTACTGGCAGCCCCATTGAGAAGCAGATGGTTGTGTAATGCCATGACTCTCCTTCGGTTTGTCTCAGTCTATAGGACGGGAATGAAAATAATACAGCCAAAACGCCGAGGCAATATGGCCTGGACTTTTTACCCTTTCTGTTCTACGATTAGTCTATGACTGAATGGAAGCTGCTCGAGCGGTCCGCCTCACCGCTGGAGTCTGTAGTTCGAGTGGACGATTTGCTTGAAGAAGTGGTTCGTCCATTCGACTACAAAACTGAAGGCATAGAGAAGTTTTATCCATTTAAAGTTCCAGCAGATATTCCAAGTGATTATGGAATAGGTGTAATAGTTGGTGCTTCTGGCACTGGTAAGTCGACCTTACTAAAAGAGTTTGGCACAGCTGAGACTATTGGTTGGCATCCTAAAAAAGCTATTGCTTCTCACTTTGAATCTCCAGAAGATGCAGTAGAGCGTCTATCAGCAGCAGGTTTAATGAGTGTTCCTGAATGGGCTAAACCTTTTGAAGCTTTGTCTAATGGCCAACAGTTTAGAGCCACCCTTGCTCGATCTTTAAAATCAGGTGCAGTTTTAGATGAGTTCACATCTGTAGTAGATAGAAATGTTGCTAAAGCAGCTTCGACTGCAATGGCTAGATATGTAAGACGAAACGCGATTAAGCAAATAACAATTGCCACTTGCCATAGAGATGTTTTAGAGTTCCTCGAACCTGATTGGGTAATTGATACTGATCGTGGTGAGTGGACCTCGGGAAGGTATCTTCAACGACCTGAACTGGTACTCGAGATACGTCCTTGCTCAAACTTACTTTGGAGCTACTTCGCTAAGCACCACTATCTCTCCGAGTCTCTCAACAAAGCCTCACACAACTACTTGGCTATCTGGGAAGGAAAAGTAGTTGGCTTTTCATCCGTTATGGCTTATCCATCTGGCACTGTACAAAACGCTTTCAGAGAGCATAGACTTGTAGTACATCCTGACTATCAGGGTTTTGGTTTTGGGCCACGGATATCTGAAGTAGTCGCTAATCATTATGTAGAGAATGGTAAGCGTTTCTTTTCTAAGACTTCGCACCCCAGACTGGGAGAATATAGAGATAACTCTTTAAGGTGGAAACCCACTTCGAAGAACCACATGAGGAGGACAGATGGCAAAAGCAAAACGACGAGGTGGGAACTCAACAACCAAAGGTGGAGTTATTCCCACGAATTTATCGGCGATGTCTAAACATGCAATCGTCGAACTAAGTTTAATTAAAGAAGATCCAAAGATTGTTCTTTGGTATGTTTCTGTATTAGAAGCATACAATATTATGCAGCTAACAGAAGAGGCTTCAGATCATTGCCTACAAACTCTTACTCGTCTTATCCGTTATGAAAACCTAGCTCCCCTAACAGATGAGCCTATGGAGTGGGTCAAGGTAGGAGA
>Ga0208788_1001666_pt1 | contig 10651 bp, 12 predicted proteins | sample Wag4_2014_7_11_3_FD_187363 | JGI IMG/M metagenome (GOLD analysis project Ga0208788, IMG submission 187363) | Fresh water mixed with fracking chemicals microbial communities from Ohio, USA - Utica-2 Time Series FC 2014_7_11 (SPAdes) (version 2) ... | reverse complement strand
CGCAATTCGCCTAACTATCGATCCAGCGGCTCAAGAGGCTGCAATGAGAGAGTTGAATGGCAGAACCGGTGCCGTCGTTGCGATCGATCCAACTACTGGCGCCATTTTGGCATTAGCTAGTTCACCGTCATTTGATCCAAACTTGCTTTCTAGCCATGACGCTCAAGAGATTCAAAATACTTACGAAGATTTAAATGCCGATCCTAAGCAGCCAATGCTCAACCGACCGCTTGCCATGACACTCCCCCCTGGTTCAACTTTCAAGTTAGTTACTGCTGCTGCTGCGTTGGAATCAGGGAAGTACCTTGCTGATTCGCAGTTGCCTGGCCCAACTCAAATCAATTTGCCAGGAACGGATGTTCAGTTAGGAAACTGGAATGGCAAATCGTGCGGTGCTGGCGATGTCACTACTTTGCAGTCAGCGCTGGAGATTTCCTGCAATACGGCATTTGCTTGGCTAGGTATGGAATTGGGCGCAGATGCAATTGGCGAACAGGCCAAAAAGTTTGGATTTGAATCTGAATTCGATGTGCCTATGACAGCTGCAATCAGTAGATTCCCAACCGACTTAAATAAGCCTCAAACCGCCATGAGCGCAATTGGGCAATTTGATGTTCGTGCCACTGCCCTACAAATGGCCTTGGTAGCAGCCGGAATTGCAAATGATGGCGTGGTCATGAAGCCATATATGGTCAGCCAAGTACTCGGCCCAGATTTAACGGTGTTGCAAAATACCAACCCATCTGCTTTTGGCCGAGCTATGTCCGTAGAAAACGCAAAGATACTTCGGGACATGATGGTTGGTGTTGTAAAACAGGGAACTGCTTCAAATGCCAGAATCTCTGGCATAAGTGTCGGCGGTAAAACTGGCACTGCGGAAAATACCCCTGGTGAGCCTGCGCATGCTTGGTTTGTTGGGTTAGCCCCGAGTGAGCAATCAAAGGTTGCGGTAGCAGTTGTACTCCAAAATGGTGGTGGCGCTTCGGAAGTTAGTGGCAACGCCTTAGCGGCACCGATCGCAGCAGCCGTGATGCGAGCCGTTCTAAAACAATAGGTAACAATAGAATTAATCTTGCAAGTTGCAAAGTAAAGAGGAGATCTCGTGAGTGCCTTCACCCATCTTGGTGATCGATATGACGTCGGGCAAGTAATTGGCCGCGGCGGCATGGCCGAAGTTTATGAAGGTACCGATCGACGATTGAATCGACGGGTAGCTATCAAAGTTTTGCGACCAGATTTGGCGCGCGATCCGATGTTCCAAGAAAGATTCCGCCGTGAGGCCCAATCTGCGGCTGGCCTTAATCACCCAAACATTGTTGCAATTTACGATACCGGTGAAGATTTAATTGGCGATGGCACAAGTCAAATAAGCATTCCTTACATCGTCATGGAATATGTAGATGGCGTCACACTTCGTCACATGTTAAACAATGGTCCACGGATTTTGCCTGAGCGAGCCCTTGAAGTTATCGCTGGCGTACTTGCTGCCCTTGATTACGCCCACCGCCATGGCATAGTTCATCGCGACATCAAGCCTGCAAACGTAATGATCAACGCGCACGGCGACGCCAAGGTTATGGATTTCGGTATTGCCCGAGCCATGAGCGATGCAGCAACTGCCGTAACAGCAACAAGTGCCGTAATGGGAACTGCGCAGTATCTTTCACCAGAACAAGCGCGTGGCGAATCTGTTGATGCTCGAAGCGACATTTATTCAACCGGTTGCGTGCTTTACGAACTTCTTACAAGTAGTCCTCCATTCAATGGCGACTCACCTGTGTCAATTGCATATCAACATGTAAATGAACCTCCAAAACTTCCTTCATCGGTAGATCCATCAATTCCGACAACTTTAGATGCAATCACAATGACTGCACTAACAAAGTCACCTGCCAATAGATATCAAACTGCTGCTGAAATGCGCGTTGATATTGAAAGAGCGATTGCAGGATTACCAATTGCGTCCCGACCTACAAGCACGCCGGTTGCCACGGATCTCGGTTCAACAACTGTGCTACCACTTACAAGTCCAGCTTTAGCAACAACTGCAACCGCTACTGTCACAAAGCCACAAAGCAGCAAAAAGAAGTGGGTAACCGTTACGGTTGCAACTGTTGTTTCAGCTCTTCTACTGCTATTCGTAGGAAGCCAATTACTTCCACCAAGTCAAGAACTTGTCACAACACCCAATCTGAAATCCAAAACAGTTGATGAAGCTGCATTGGCACTAACTGAAGTTGGGCTAAAGGTTGGTACTGAAACTCCGCAAGCCGATGACAATGTGCCTAAGGGAGAAATCATCGGTCAGGATCCAGCTGCTGGAGAACTGCTAGAAGCTGGGCAGGCCGTTAACTTAATTGTTTCGGCAGGTAAAGACCAGGTGCCTGTTCCTGATTTAGTAAATCTTCCATCGATAGATGATGCGCGACTGGTTCTCACGGAAGCGAAATTACTTCTCGGTCGAGTAACTCCTGTTGATAGCGATAAGCCCGAAGGTACGATTTTGGAGCAAGATCCAGTGGCCAACTTCGTTGTCGATATCGGCACACTAATCAGCGTTACGGTATCGAACGGCAAGATACCTGTGCCAAATGTTGTTGGTAAGAATGAGACACAGGCTAAAAACACCCTCGTGAATGCTGGCTTTTTGGTGGACGTCGTAAAGCAACCTGACGCATCAGTAGCTGCAGGTACCGTCTTGTCTCAGTCACCTGAGTCCGAAGAACTCGCACTTAAGGGTTCGATTGTGACTCTGACTGTGGCCTCAACACCAGTTTCGGTTTTGTGTCCAGATGGAACTCCAGTTCCAGCTGATGGAGTTTGTATTACACCCATACCAACACCAACTTTGACGACACCTTAATTCACTTAGACTTACTGCTGTGACTCGTATCTTGGTGATCGACAACTACGACAGTTTTGTCTTTAACATTGTCCAGTACTTGGCACAACTAGGTGCAAAAGTTGATGTGCTGCGTAACGACGAAGTGACTGTTGATCAGGCTCGCGAGTATGACGGCGTATTGCTTTCACCTGGTCCGGGCACTCCTGCAGATGCTGGTGTGTGCATTGACATCGTGAAGGAATTGGGCGGGCAAGTTCCAATTTTTGGAGTTTGCCTTGGTCACCAAGCAATTGCTGAAGCTTTTGGAGCCACAGTCTCGCGAGCGCCGGAATTGTTACATGGCAAAACTTCGCAAGTGTTTCATCATAAGCAAGGTGTACTCGCCGAGTTGCCTTCACCATTTACGGCAACGCGTTACCACTCCTTGGCTGTGGAGCGAGATACTGTGCCAACCGAATTAGAAGTAACAAGCGAAACCGAAGATGGTGTCATCATGTCACTTCGCCACAAATCATTAGACATTGAAGGTGTGCAATTTCATCCAGAGTCGGTATTGACTGAAGGCGGCCACAAAATGTTGGCTGAATGGCTCGTTCGCTGTGGCGACTTAGATGCACGCAACTTGGCCGAAGGACTGCAGCCAGTTATTCCAAGTTAGATTTATAAACTCGGCACGAACTAAGGTTGCTCGATTGAGCCTTGCCAAGCAGGGATCGTTACTTCATTCAAAATCGAAACATCCCAACCTAAATTGAATCGCTCGACATACTCGCGATAAAGCGAGACACCTGGCTCAGAATTCAACGCCTGTTGCAACTCGGAAGTATTTCCAATTGCAGTCACCACAAATGGTGGCGAGTAAACCTGACCCTGCAAAAGCAGAGTGTTGCCAACACAGCGAATTGCGGTTGTACCAATCACGCGTTGATCCATAACTTGAATCGCAGTAGCCCCGCCTCGCCACATTGCATTAACAACTGACTGAACATCCTGTTGATGAACTACGAGATCATCCGGAACAACTCCGTCAGCGAGCGCAGTCCCTGGGTCACGCGGGGCATCATCAAGTGAAATCCGAAGTGCCGATCCTGAAACTGGTGTTAGACCTGTAGCTTGTTCCAGCTGACTGATTTTTGAACTGAGTGCGGGATCGACTTTGGTAATTGATAAGTCATTAACTTCAGTTGCCAAAGTATCTACTTCGGATTGCAAAACTCCGACTTTGTTGGCTCGGTCCAAAACCAAGCTGCGGAGGTCTTCGAGTCCACCTGTGCGCAAGTTGGTTCCATCGGCAGTAATTCCACTAGCTACGAACAGGAATCCGGCAAGGGCGGCTGACCCAGTCACCAGGGTAGTTTTGGTTCGCTTTGAAAGACTTCTCATTTACTTATCCACAGGGTTATCCACCGCTGGGGAGGAATTACACCCATGTCATTTACTTCCAGCGAGTAGCTAGTGCAAAACCAATGCCAATAAGGGCAAAGCCGATCAAAACGTTGGTCAGATTGCCCAAATCGGACATAAGTGGGACTTGGCTACCCACTAGGTAGAACACCACTATCCACAGCAGTCCCAGAATAAACATTGTCACCATTGCTGGTGCTAGCCAAACTGGATTCCCAACTTGGAATGACTCTGGAGCCTTGGCCGGTGGTGGCGTGTAGGCGGGTTCTTTTGACTTACGTAACTTTGACTTAGGCATGATTAAACCTTACCTGTATTTTTCAGGTGCACTGCAATGTTTTGCACCCAAGGACCTATGGGTCTGAAACTTAGGTGCTAAGCACGAATTCCCACAGCCAAAGAAAGTTAGATTCCCAGCAGGGCAGAAATTTGGGCATTTCTGGCAAAAGTTGCCAGCACTAAAACTACAAAGATTCCGGCCAACCCAGCGCGATGGATTTGATCTCGGTTTAGCCTTGTGCCCTTGGTGTAGATGAAGGCAACAGCTGCTCCGGTGACTGCTCCACCAAAGTGGGCCCGCCAATCAATGCCTGGCTGCAAGAACCCGATCACGACGTTGATGCCGAGTAGCACCACTAACTGCGAAACGTCGGTGCGCATTTCTCGCCCAATCACAATGGTTGCGGTAATCAATCCGAAGATTGCACCGCTGGCACCTACCGACACGGTTCTCAAATCCGAGAACCAATACGAGGCTACGGATCCACCTAGTGCCGACAAAACATACAGTGCCGCAAATCTCACATGTCCTAGTGAGCGTTCCAATTGTGGGCCGAGCCAGTAAAGCGCGTACATGTTAAACAGCAGATGCAAAATGCTTCCGTGTAACAAAGTAGATGTGATTAATCGCCACCACTCGCCCTGTGCGATTGCTACCGGAATCATTCCAAACGAAAGCGCAAAACTACCTAGCAATAACGAAAGCGCAAATATGCTCACGCAGGTAATCAAAATAGCGCGCGTGACTTTTGGCACTGTGTTAAACGTTCCGCCGAATTTAGTTTTAGGTAACGCAACTTGCGCACCAGCAACACACTCTGGGCATTGGAATCCAACAGGTGCACTAATCATGCAGTCGGGGCATATCGTGCGGTCACAACGACCACACGATACGTAAGCCTCGCTATCGGTGTGACGAAAACAAGTGTTGCTCACGCTTAACCTCGAGAAACAGTAACGCTTTCGATTACCACAGCATCGATTGGACGATCCATTTGTCCAGTTGGCACATTTGCAATCGCGTCGACAACATCGCGACCCGCTTGATCTGCAACTTCACCAAAGATGGTGTGCTTGAAGTTCAACCATGTGGTTGGCGCAACGGTGATGAAGAATTGTGAACCGTTGGTGTTTGGGCCAGCGTTTGCCATCGCAAGTAGGTATGGGCGATCAAAAACTAATTCTGGATGTGGTTCATCTTCAAACTTAAATCCTGGGCCACCAGTACCTTGACCAAGTGGATCGCCCGCTTGAATCATGAAGCCAGGAATGATGCGATGAAAAATAGTTCCGTCATAGAGCGGAGCATTGGATTTTTCACCAGTTGCTGGATGCGTCCACTCAACTGAGCCATCAGCTAGGCCGAGAATGTTTTTTACGGTCTTTGGTGCGTGATTATCAAAGATGTTTATGTTGATATCGCCGTGGTTTGTATGCAAAGTCATTGTTGAAGTCATGACTTAATTCTCGCACACCTTTAGACATGAGGCGAATACAAAACTGTTTGGGCAAAAAGAATGCCCACGAAAAATCGTGGGCATTCTTTTCAGTAAAGGTTTATTACTTCTTGCTGCCTCGGACATCAAGGACAACAGTGGCCAAAACATCTGCATGTAGGCGAACTGTGATTTCATGGCGTCCAGCAGTCTTGATTGGTGAAGCAAGAACAATCTTGCGCTTATCAACGTCAACAACCCGAATTGCGGAAGCGATATCCCCAACAGTGATGGAACCAAATAGACGTCCTTCGCTGCCAGCGCGAGCTGAGATCACGATTGGAGCAGCTTCAAGAGATGCTTTGATTTCCATTGCATGATCTAGATCGCGAACTGAACGCTTGTTGCGTGCGCGCTTGATCTGAGTAACTTGCTTTTCGCCGCCGCGAGTCCATGCGGTTGCAAGACCCTGTGGGACTAGAAAGTTACGGCCAAATCCTGGCTTCACATCTACAACATCGCCAGCACTACCAAGGCCAGTGACTTCTTGAGTCAAAATAAGTTTCATAAGTCATCTCTCCTTATCGTGCTGTTGAAGTGTATGGAAGTAATGAAATCTCGCGTGCGTTCTTAACCGCATTTGCAATATCACGCTGGTGCTGAGTGCAGTTGCCTGTTACTCGACGAGCGCGAATCTTGCCGCGATCAGAAATGAACTTGCGCAAGGTTGGAATATCTTTGTAGTCAATTGCTGCAGCATTTTTGCCGCAGAATGCACAAACTTTCGGCTTGAATTTCTTGATTGGTGGCTTAGCCATTGTGGTGCTCCTTTGGAAGCCCGGTTCTATCCGGAATGGTTGTTCAACAAATGTTGAGTTGGATGGGATCGTTCGTTAGAACGGAGGTTCGTCTCCTGCGGGCGCTGGTGCGGCCCAAGGATCTTCGGATGGTGCTGCGCCGCCGCCGCTGTAACCGCTGTCGGTACGGGTAACCCGACTAACTTTTGCAGTGGCATTGCGCAGAGCTGGGCCGACGTCATCGACATCCATTTCAACTACGGTGCGCTTTTCGCCTTCCTTAGTCTCATATGAACGCTGCTTCAAGCGGCCAGTAACTAGAACGCGAGTTCCCTTTGTTAAGGATTCAGCTACGTTCTCGGCATATTGACGCCAGACGCTGCAACGCAAAAACAGCGTGTCGCCGTCTTTCCATTCATTGGTCGTTTTGTCGAGCATTCGAGTTGTGGAAGCAACTGTGAATGATGCGACAGCCTGGCCATTTGGAGTAAAGCGAAGTTCTGGATCCCCGGTTAGGTTTCCAATAACTGTTACTACAACATCGCCTTGTGCCATGACGTGCCTCTACTTCACGTCGAGACGCATGACTTTAGTGCGAAGCACTGATTCATTAAGTCCCAACTGACGATCGAGTTCTGCAACTGCTGCTGGTGAGCAATTGATGTCAAGTAGGGCGTAGATACCTTCACCCTTTTTATTGATTTCGTAAGCCAAACGGCGACGACCCCAGATATCGACTTTGCCAACTGTGCCGCCATCGTTCTTGACTACGTTAAGAAACGCATCAAGTGATGGTGCAACTGTTCGCTCTTCGAGCTCGGGATCGAGAATTACTACAACTTCGTAGTGACGCATACTGATACCCACCTCCTATGGACTAATCGGCCACGGTCTTTCCGTGGCAGGAGGGATCAAGAACCTTTAGTCTAGGGCATTTTTAGCAGCCCAAAAAACCTTATGCACAGCAACAAACAGGCTAGGTATCCGGGTTTTGATCGGGCGAGAAATTTAAGGCATACCCTGCCAAGTACCCTTAATTCATGGGAAATATTGCTATCGGATCACATGTTGGAGGCGATGATCCCATCGCCGCAGCCAAAGAGCTGGGGTTGGATCACATCCAGATCTTTTTGGCAGACCCGCAAGGCTGGAAGGGCTCAGTTTTTCCTCACGCTGATGGCGCTGCTGGCCTAAAGGCCAGTTCCGAGGCTGCAAATATCGGGATCTACGTCCACGCCCGGTACATCATTAACGTCGCTACTACCAATAACAAGGTGAGAATCCCAAGTCGCAAATTGCTCCAAACCGATGTTGACGCCGCAGCATCCGTTGGCGCCAAAGCTGTAATTGTTCATGGTGGACACGTTACGGATGGCGATGACCCGCAAGCGGGAATTGATAACTGGGTTAAAGCATTGGCGCAATTAGATATGAAAGTTCCGGTGCTGATTGAAAACACTGCCGGCGGTAAAAACTCTATGGCTCGTCGACTGGAATCCATCAAAGGACTTTGGGGCGCGGTTGGTGACACTGGAGTTGGATTTTGTCTAGACACCTGTCATGCGCACGCTGGTGGAATTGATATGGCTGCGCTCGCCGACACCATTTTTGGAATCACTGGACGCATTGACTTGATTCATTGCAACGACAGCCGAGACGCATTTGATTCCGGTGCAGATCGCCACGCAAATCTTGGTGAGGGTTCAATTGGTATGGACAACATAATCAATTGTTTAAAAACTGCTAACGCCCCAGTTGTTTTAGAAACTCCATTTGAAGGTGTCGCAGCAGACTTACAAATCTTGCGTCAGTCGCTGTAAATCTAAATCCCCTGACTCACCCATATCACTAGGTAGATTGAATACGTGCAGGTTCGCCAAATAAGTTCCGAGAAGCACCTGTCATACATTGCAGGGCGCTCGTCAGTGTCTTTCTTACAAACACCTGCCTGGGGTAAAACTAAAGCCGGCTGGACTTCGCAGTCTTTGGGTTGGTTTGTTGGCGAAGAACTTGTCGGTGCTGGATTAATTCTGTTGCGCAAAGTTCCTAAGGTAGAAAAATATCTTGCCTACCTTCCAGAAGGACCAGATTTAAACTGGGAAAACAGCACTGAAGTTGAGCGGGCCCTTAATGCGCTGACGGTTTTTGCTAAAGACCGAGGCGTGTTTCAAATCAAAATGGGTCCCCATACTTGGGTTAGACGTTGGCATGCGGAAACTTTGAAAGCTGCAATCGCACAAGAGAGTGCAAAGGTCATTGGCGAGGTTGCACCTGATGAAGTTAACGAAGCCGGAATTGCATTGTTGAGTCAGTTAGCAAAACTTGGTTGGAAGCAACGTAAGGCAGAAGCTTCCGGATTTGGTGATTATCAACCAAGGTACGTTTTTCAAATTGAACTAGCCGGGAAAACTGAAGACCAAATCTTTGAAGGATTTAATCAACAGTGGCGCCGTAACATTCGTAAGGCAGAAAAAGAAGGTGTCACAGTTCGCCAAGGCACGATTTCAGATTTAGAAATCTTTCATACTTGCTATTTGGAAACTGCAAAGCGTGATCAATTTACGCCGCGCTCACTTTCATATTTCCAAACTATGTGGACTGCAATGCGCGAGGAAGCAATCGAGCGAATTTCCTTAATCATCGCAACGCATCCCGATCATGAAGGTGCGATTGCTGCAACCACAATGACTCGCGTCGGAAATCATTCTTGGTATTCCTACGGTGCTTCAACTACTGCAGCTCGGGATTTACGGCCAAGTAACGCCGTCCAATGGGAAATGTTGAAAACTGCACTTAGTGAAGGGGCAGAAATATATGACATGCGAGGCATCTCAGACACCCTGGATTCCAACAATCATTTGTTCGGATTGATTCAATTCAAGCTCGGAACTGGTGGGTACGCGCAAGAATATGTGGGTGAATGGGATTATGTACTTTCGCCAATCTGGGCCAAGGCTTTTGATGCCTATATGTCGAGGCGAAGATAGCCAATGACATTTTCCTTAAACGTTGATGCTGCAAAGTTTCGCAGTCATTTGGTCTCAGTAATGAATAGTTATGCAACTGCTGGCGCCGAACTAGTGCCTGTAATCAAAGGAAATGGTTACGGTTTTGGTCGAGGCGTCTTAACCGGCGAGGCCTCCCGACTTGGGTGCAATCGGATTGCGATTGGAACTGTCTGGGAGTTAGGTCAGTCGCTAGCAGATTTTGCTGGTGAGATTTTAGTTCTAGGGCCATTCAACACCAATGATGAATCTGCCGTTAATCAATGGCGTCAACATTTAGAACATAACTCTGAACGAATCATTCTCACGGCAAGTGACTTGGACTTAGCTTCTGTGAGATCCATTGGAGCCAAGAACATCTACTTGGAAGGCAAGACTTCGCTTTCCCGATTTGGACTACTGCATTTTGATATGCAATCTATATCCAACTTCAATGACTTGAAGGTTTTAGGCCTTTCACTTCACTTACCAATCGTTCAGCCGGCTATCAAAGTTGATCCAACAACTGAAATCTCTTCGGCTTTTAATGGCGCAGATCTTTCGCAAAGTATGACTGAAGCCTGGAACTGGATTGTCTTATACGAAGAGCTGTCCAGTAAATTTTCGCTACCTAAGCGCATGAGCATCTCTCATGTTTCAGAGAAACAAATTCAGGCACTTAAGAATATGTTGCAAAGCTATAACTTCGACTTAGAAATTGAAGTACGCATTGGAACTAAGTTGTGGCTTGGAGAGCCAAATGCGTTGCAAGCAACTGGAACAGTTCTACAAATTCACGAAATTGAGCATCGTCAGACTGTTGGATACCAACAAACTGACAGTGGCAATAACAAGCGCTTGATTGTTGTTAGCGGTGGCACAGCACACGGTGTAGCCATGGCTGCG
>Ga0208788_1001664_pt1 | contig 10653 bp, 10 predicted proteins | sample Wag4_2014_7_11_3_FD_187363 | JGI IMG/M metagenome (GOLD analysis project Ga0208788, IMG submission 187363) | Fresh water mixed with fracking chemicals microbial communities from Ohio, USA - Utica-2 Time Series FC 2014_7_11 (SPAdes) (version 2) ... | reverse complement strand
GGAAATGGAAGGGGACAACCCTGAACTTGAGGCGTTGTTTGATGCGGTGGTGCAACAGACACATGCCATGCCAGCAGCGGCACCGGTATCAAGCCCCGCGCCCAGTCCGGTGAATGAATCCAACACCTCGGATCGTGAGGCCGTGATGTATTCCCGTGTCGGTCAGCTAACACGGAAATTCCATGATGCATTACGCGAGTTGGGCTACGACAAATCGCTGGAACGGGCCGCTTCCGCCATTCCTGACGCAAAAGATCGTCTGCAATATGTCGCGACCATGACCGAACAGGCCGCCGAACGGGTGTTAAATGCCACCGATCGCGCTAAACCCTTGCAAGATGAGATGGAGCGTCAGGCACAGGCGTTGTCGCAAGGTTGGCAACAGTTGTTCGACAATAAATTGTCGGTTGAAGAATTCAAATTATTGGCGACAAATTCGCATCGCTTCTTAAACGAATTGCCATCAAAAACCCAAGCAACGAATCAACAACTGATGGAAATCGTGATGGCACAAGATTTCCAAGACTTGACTGGCCAAGTCATCAAACGTGTCTTGAACATGGTGCAGCAAGTCGAAGGTGAGCTGGTTGAGTTTTTGATGGAATATTCTCCTGAGCGAGAGCCAGAACAATGCAGTACAGGTCTGGAAAACGGGCCAGTGATCAATGCCACTGGGCGTACCGATGTCGTTGCAAATCAACAGCAAGTGGATGATCTATTAGAAAGCCTTGGCTTCTAGGGTTCTCGAGAAATTGACCGATACCCGCCCCAGATATCTAAAAATTATAGTGAAAGAGGAACCCCATCATGAGCGACTTCGCCGGAATGGAAGAACTATTGCAAGACTTTCTGACCGAGTCGTCCGAATTGCTGGCCGATGTCGATAACAAACTTGTCGAGCTAGAGAAACGACCTGGCGATACGAATTTGTTAAATGACATTTTCCGTGGGTTCCACACCATCAAAGGCGGAGCGGGCTTTTTAAATGTCGCTTCTCTGGTGTCGTTGTGCCACCGTACGGAAAACTTGTTCGACAAACTCCGTAATAACGAATTGCAACTCTCGGTACAGTTAATGGACGTCATCATGGATGCCACAGGCACAGTCCGTGATATGTTCGATTATCTGGCACAACGCCGGATGCCACCGAGTGCCGACTCTAATTTATTAGATCGCTTAGAAGGCGCCTTGCGTGGTGAAGCAGCAGCACCACCCCCAGTTGCCGCCCCCCCTGCACCAGCACCGGTTGCGCCCGCGCCGGCACCTGCTGCCGCCGCACCCGCGCCAAGTAGCGGCCCAGACTGGCAACAGTTATATCAAGCTGTGGTTGTCCCTGCAGCGGCAGTACCAGCGGTCACCAGTCAGGCAGTCGTTGCCACACCGGCTCCAACACCTGCGCCCGTTGCCACACCAGCCACCGAAGGTGAATTGATTCCTGCCGCTGCCCCGCCTGCTCCACCGCCTCCGCCACGGACACAAAATAAACCAAGCGGGATGGTGACTGCAGCACCACAAGAAAACACCATTCGGATTGATACCCAGCGTCTCGACCAAGTGTTGAACTTGTCTGGTGAGATTGGGTTAACCAAAAACCGCCTTACCACCCTACGTACTGAAATTCTGCAAGGCAATAACTCGCAAAATACTTTACGTGCGTTAGACGAGGCAGTCAGCCAGCTCGATTTATTAGTCGGTGACTTGCAAAATGCGGTGATGAAAACCCGCATGCAGCCAATTGGCCGCTTGTTCCAAAAATATCCTCGTTTGGCTCGTGATCTAGCACGACAGTTAGGCAAAGAAGTTGAGTTGGTCATTTCGGGTGAAGAGACCGAACTCGACAAAACCATGATTGAGGATCTTAACGATCCGCTGGTGCACTTGGTGCGTAATGCGGTCGATCATGGTGTTGAAACGGCAGAAGAACGTATTTCGGTGGGCAAACCTGCCAAGAGCGTGGTTGAACTGTCTGCCACTCAGGTAGGCGACCATATCGTTATTGAGATCAATGATGATGGTCGTGGGATGAATCCTGAGGTGTTGCGTAAAAAAGCGGTGGAAAAAGGGCTGATCGACGCAGAAACCGCTAACAGCATTGACGACAAACAAGCTTTGCATCTTATTTTCTTGCCCGGCTTTTCAACTAAAGATCAAATCTCAAATGTGTCTGGCCGTGGGGTTGGGATGGATGTGGTACGTACCAACATCCAAAAATTAAACGGTCGCATCGACATCAGCTCAGTGATGGGTGAAGGCACACGTTTGAGCATTTCCTTGCCATTGACCCTCGCTATTTTGCCGGTGTTGGTGGTGAAAGTGTGTGGACAACCCTTTGCCGTGCCGTTGGCAATGGTGCGTGAAATTATCCCTATCCAGAAAAACTCGATTCAAGAAGTCTCTGGCCGCCCAACCATTGTGGTGCGTGATGAAATCCTCCCTGTACGCCCCTTGGCAGATTTATTGAACTGGCCACCGACACAAGACCCTGCTTTTGGTGTCTTGATGCAATCGGCAGAAAAAGCCTTTATTTTGGCAATCGATGCCTTTGTAGGCCGTGATGATGTAGTGATTAAACCACTACAAAATATCCGTCCTAAAGGTGTTGCAGGTGCCACGCTGTCGGGCGATGGTTCGGTGGTTCTGGTATTGGACATGGAAGATTTATTGTCTGGGAAAAGCAGCGAGTCGAGCTCTCGTGTCAGCAATAACTTAGCCTTGTTTGATGCTTCATAGGTCTTTTTTGAAGGACGGTCATGCCTAGTGCTGCATTTATCGGTAGACAACCGGTGTTAAACCGTAACCAGCAAATTATCGGTTACGAGCTTTTATTTCGTCTTGATGGTCAGGCGGTTACAGCCGACTTCGACAGTGATTTACAAGCAGGAATCAGCGTATTGGCTAACACCTTGGCCAATATGAGCGCAGGTTGGTTGATTGGCAATAAACTGGCTTTTATCAACGTCGGTGAACGGATGTTGATGAGCGAGTTTTTAGAATTGTTACATCCACAACGGGTGGTGTTGGAAATCAATCCTTCCATCACCTGCAATGAAGAAGTGATCCAGCGGGCGAAGCGTTTACGGGCACAAGGCTTTGGTATTGCACTCGATGATTTTGCCTTGGGCACCACGCAAGCGCAGCTTTTGGGGATTGCTAACTATGTCAAAGTGGACATTTTGCATGCAGACGTGAACCGTTTGCCGCAAATTAGCCAAGACTTGCGCAAACACGCAGTGATCCAACTGGCCGAAAAAGTAGAAACCCGTGAACACTTCCGCTTAGCACGCGATGCAGGGTTTGATGGCTTCCAAGGACACTACTTTGCACGCCCAGAAACATTATCTGCCAAAACCATTCACCCCAATCTGTCGAATATCATCGTCATTTTGAATTTACTGCGTAAAAATGCAGAGATTCCTGATATTGAACGGGCGATGAAGGCCGATGTAGCAATGTCGTATAAGCTATTCCGCTACATCAATTCAGTCGGATTTGCTCTGTGCAGTGAAATCACCTCGATTCGACAAGCGTTGACCTTGCTTGGTTATCAAAAACTCTACCGGTGGCTGACCTTGTTGCTGGTCTCTGCTGGCGAAGAAGCCGGCTTACCTCCAGCTTTATTGAAAACCACCGTGACACGCGGTCGTTTTGCCGAGTTAGTGGGACAATCCATCCGCCATCGCTCTAACAATGATGACTTGTTTATCACGGGCATGTTCTCTTTGCTGGATGTGATTTTAGATATGCCAATGTCGGAAGTATTAGACAATATGCTGTTACCTGAAGAAGTCCGTGAAGCGTTGTTAGAACGCCGTGGCTTGTTTGGTACGGTATTACAACTGATCGAGGCATGTGAAGATCCACAAATGACACAGGTACAGGCACTGAGTGAACAACTCGGTTTATCGGCCAACGAGATCAACCAAGCGCATGTCAATGCTTTGGCGTGGGTGGAAGAACTCGGTATCTAAGTCTCTTGGAAATATGATTTTCGACAGCGGCACCGTTTCCTACGGCTGCCGCTTCTTTATTTGCGATATACAACAAATGAATTGTATTGTTCTCGATACCGCAACCGAGTGGGTTGCATTAGGGGTCTATGCGCATGGCCAGCTATGGCAAGCTGATGCCCATATCAAGCAAGGTCATGCGGAATACACCTTGCCACAACTGCGACAATTGCTGGAACAGGCGAATCTGACTTTAGCTGAGATCGATCTGATTGTGGTAGGCAATGGGCCCGGTGCTTTTACTGGTTTACGCATTGGTTGTGGTTTAGCACAGGGATTGGCTTTTGCTCACCATCTACCGTTAATGCCCGTTTCAACCTTAGCCGCCGTGGCTGCGAGTACAGAGGCTGATTATCCATTGGTCGCAATGGATGCGCGGATGGGCGAAATCTATTTTGCTGCCTATCAAGCGGGTGCATGGCAACAACCGATTGTGTCTCCTCAACTGACCACACCAGAACATATTGCTGCCTTGCCTACTCAGGCATGGACAGGCTGTGGCACAGCATGGTCGGTCTATACAGAGGCCTTGCAACAAGCAGTACAAGACAGCCCGCTCACTATCAGTCCGGTTTCAGTTCCTAGCTCTGCCGGTCTGCTGCGATTGGCGTTGTCGGGACAATTCTCAACCGTATCTGCCGAACAACTGTCGTTGTTGTACCTGCGCGATAAAGTGGCACTGAAAACCCATGAACGACACTAAGGCTCGGCCACAATGTATTTTCTCACTGGCAGAATCGGATTTACCTGAATTGGCCATCATGGCGGCAGAAGCACAAATCGGTGCGTGGACATTGTCGCAATTAGTTAGCTCTTGGCAAGCAGACCACCTTATTATCGGCTTGCGATGGCAACAACAGTGGGTAGGATTTGCGGTGTTATTGCCCTTGCCTGATGAAGTGGAATTATTGGAAATCGTGATTGCGATACCACAACAACGGCAAGGATGGGGACGCTATTTATTAAGCCAGTGTGAAGCATGGGCAATCCAACAGGGTAAGGAACGGATGCTATTAGAAGTACGCGTCAGCAATCAGCCTGCCCGTGGTTTATATCAAAGTCTAGGTTATCAAGAAATTGGGCGACGTCGAGGGTATTACCCTTTGCCTGAAGGTGGGCGCGAAGACGGGCTGGTGTTAGAAAAAATCTTGCCATTACAGGACGCAACATGACCCCAGAACAACAATTTGTTTTAGAGGCAATGGGCGTAACCCCACTCTGGCACTCACGCCATGCCCCGCCTATCGCTGCCACTGCGGCACCCATACCGCCGGCGGCTACCGTATCAGATACAACAGCACTCACCGCAGCGCCAGCAGTCGCCACTGTCGCACCAGTCATAGCGTGGGAAAGCCTACAACAACAGGTTCAACAGTGCCAAAAGTGTGGCTTGGCACAGACCAGAAGCCAAACCGTATTTAGCCGAGGGTCAACGCAAGCGAAGTGGATGATTATTGGAGAAGCCCCCGGCGAACAGGAAGATAAACAAGGTTTACCATTCGTTGGGCCTGCGGGTAAGTTGCTCGATGCAATGTTGCATGCAATCGGGTTAGATCGAGAACAGGATGTCCTGATTGCGAATATTTTGAAATGTCGCCCACCGGGAAACCGCAACCCACAGCCAGCAGAAATCGCCGCTTGTTTTTCATATTTGGAAGCACAGATTGATTATGTCAAACCAGCGATAGTGATAGCCTTGGGGCGCTTTGCCGCACAAACTTTATTAGAGACCGATTCAGCCATCAGCCGTCTGCGTGGGCGGGTACATCGTTGGCGTGATATTCCTTTGGTGGTCAGTTATCACCCTGCTTATTTATTGCGCAATCTACCTGACAAAGCGCGGGCATGGGAGGATTGGTGTTTAGCGCGAGAAGTGATGTCTTAGTGGTTTCGGATGTTGCTTTGATACGAAAAAAGCCTCCAAACGGAGGCTTTTTTCGGTATCTGTCGAGAAACAATCGGCTTATTTGAGCTTAGTTTCTTTATAGATGACGTGCTTGCGTAAAACGGGATCGTACTTCTTGATCTCCATTTTTTCAGGCTTGGTACGTTTGTTTTTGGTTGTGGTGTAGAAGTGACCAGTACCACCGGTCGATTCCAGTTTAATTTTTTCACGCATGGTGATGAAACCTTCCTACTGTCAGATTTCGCCGCGTGCACGCAGATCTGCGAGCACAACGTCGATACCGTTCTTGTCGATGGTACGCAGGGCCGCATTGGACACACGTAAGCGTACCCAGCGGTTTTCGCTCTCAACCCAGAAACGACGATACTGCAGGTTGGGCAGGAACCGGCGCTTGGTCTTATTATTGGCATGGGACACATTATTCCCAACCATCGGACGCTTGCCGGTGACTTTGCAAACTCGCGCCATGAGAGTTATCTCCAGAAACCGATAAAAACCGTCTTTATATCATGAACTAGCAGCTTCACTCAAGCCAAACATGACGACGCAAACACCCTGATGATGAAAATATTGGCAATTTTTGGTGCATGAACTGCATTCGGCGAGGGAATAGGTTTTATCTTGTTGAGTCAATAGTTTGGTTAGCGCAAGGTGCATTGAGAGTGCGCCGCTTTCGGGTTACAATTACCAATTCCATTAGCCCCCGTACTCTCTAATGACCAAGTTTATTTTTGTGACCGGCGGCGTTGTCTCCTCTTTGGGTAAAGGCATCGCCGCCGCGTCTATTGCGGCGATTCTCGAATCTCGTGGCCTCAAAGTCACCATGTTAAAACTCGACCCGTATATCAACGTCGATCCGGGTACGATGAGTCCATTTCAACATGGCGAGGTATTTGTCACCGAAGACGGTGCAGAAACCGACCTTGACCTCGGCCACTATGAGCGTTTCATCAAAGCCCGTATGAAGCGCAGCAATAACTTCACCACCGGCCAAGTTTACGAGTCTGTCATCACTAAAGAACGTCGTGGTGATTACCTTGGCGGCACGGTGCAAGTCATCCCTCACATCACCGATGAAATCAAAGCCAAAGTGCGCGAAGGCGCGGGTGATGTGGATGTGGCGATTGTTGAAATCGGCGGTACAGTGGGTGATATCGAATCGTTGCCTTTCTTAGAGGCCATTCGTCAAATGCGCTCGCATTTGGGTCGCAAAAACACCTTATTTGTCCATCTGTCTTACGTGCCATTTATCGGTGCAGCAGGCGAGATTAAAACCAAACCAACGCAACATTCTGTGCGTGAATTGCGTGAAATTGGTATCCAGCCTGATATTCTGCTGTGCCGCATGGATCGTCCATTACCCGATGAAGAACGTCGCAAAATTGCCTTGTTCTGTAATGTCGAAGAATCGGCGGTCATTGGTTGTTACGATGCCACCTCGATTTACAAAATCCCTGGCATGTTACATACCCAAGGCATCGATGACATTATCAGCGAACAATTCCAACTGGACTTGCCGGCGGCTGATTTATCAGCATGGGATCGCATCGTCCATGCCTTGGAGTTCCCAAAGGACGAAGTCAATATCGCTATGGTCGGCAAATATGTCGATCTGACCGAATCCTATAAATCACTGTCTGAAGCCTTAATTCATGCAGGGATTCACACCAAGTCACGCGTCAACATTCACTACATTGATTCTGAAGAAATCGAACGCAATGGCGCACAAAGTCTGAAAGACATGGACGCCATCTTGGTGCCGGGTGGCTTTGGTAAGCGTGGTGTAGAGGGTAAAATTTGTGCGGTGAAATTTGCCCGTGAACACAAAATCCCCTATTTGGGTATTTGTTTAGGGATGCAAATTGCGCTGATTGAATATGCTCGTGACGTCGCTGGGATGCAGGGCGCTAATTCAACAGAATTTGATCTCGAAACCGACTACCCTGTCGTGGCGCTGATTGATGAATGGGTCAATCACGATGGTAAAGTCGAAAAACGTGATGAAAACTCCAACCTTGGCGGCACCATGCGCTTGGGTGGTCAAGAGTGTGATTTAGTGAGCGACAGCCTTGCTGCCACAATTTATGGTGCCGAGCGAATCGTCGAGCGCCATCGTCATCGTTATGAAGTCAACAATCACTATGTTGAACGCTTGCAAAGCGCTGGCTTGGTCATCAGTGGTCGTTCGGTGGGTGCTGAAAAATTGGTTGAAACGATCGAATTGCCTGCGGCAACCCATCCGTGGTTCTTTGCTTGTCAGTTCCATCCCGAATTTACTTCCACGCCGCGTAATGGTCACCCTTTGTTCATTGCGTATATCAAAGCCGCTTTAGCTCATAAAACAGCTAAAAAAGTGAAATAAATCAAAGGTCTGACCTATGCAATTATGCGGATTTGAAATCGGTTTGAACCAGCCACTGTTTTTGATGGCAGGCCCTTGTGTGATCGAGAGTGAGCAATTCGCTTTGGATACAGCGGGTCGTTTGAAAGAGATCACCACTGAGTTGGGCATCCCTTTTATCTACAAATCCAGTTACGACAAGGCCAACCGCAGTTCTGGACAGTCGTTCCGTGGTTTAGGCATGGAACAAGGTTTACGCATTCTCGCCGAGGTGAAACAGCAAATTGGCGTGCCAGTCGTGACCGATGTGCATACCGAAGCCGAAGTACCAGAAGTCGCCAGCGTGGTGGATGTTTTACAAACCCCAGCATTTTTATGTCGGCAAACCGATTTTATCCGCGCAGTTGCTCAATCCGGCAAACCAGTGAATATCAAAAAAGGCCAGTTTCTTGCCCCAGAAGATATGACACAGGTTGTGGCAAAAGCCCGTGCAGCAGCACAAGAAGTGGGCCTAGATGATGACCGCTTTATGGTGTGTGAACGTGGTGTGTCCTTTGGTTACCACACTTTAGTATCAGATATGCGTAGCTTGGCCATCATGCGGCAAACCGCCTGCCCAGTGGTATTTGATGCCACACACTCGGTACAACAACCGGGTGGCTTGGGTCATGCGTCAGGGGGTCGCAGTGAATTTGTCCCAGTATTGGCCCGTGCCGCAGTGGCGGCAGGGGTGGCAGGGCTGTTTATGGAAACCCACCCTGAACCAGCTAAAGCCTTATCTGATGGCCCGAATGCTTGGCCGTTGTCGCGAGTCGCCGAACTGCTGTATACCCTGCGTGAGATTGATGCTTTGGTCAAACAGCGTGGGTCGTGGCCAGAAGACATGGCCTGATCTGTACCTAATTTTTTCTTCCTACCTATAAATAGGGAATTTTGAATGAGCTCGATTATTGATGTGATCGCCCGTGAAGTGTTGGACTCGCGTGGTAACCCAACCGTAGAAGCTGATGTGTTATTAGAATCGGGTGTGATGGGACGTGCTGCAGTGCCTTCTGGTGCCTCCACCGGTGAAAAAGAAGCATTAGAACTGCGCGATGGTGACAAGGGCCGCTATTTAGGTAAAGGCGTGCTCAAGGCGGTAGAACATATCAATACCGAAATTTGTGAAGCCTTAGTGGGTTTGGATGCCGCTGATCAAAGCTATATCGACAAAGTATTGATCGAATTGGATGGCACCGATAACAAAGGCCGTTTAGGTGCGAATGCAATTTTAGCCGTATCAATGGCCGTGGCACGTGCAGCTGCGGAAGATGCTGGCTTGCCACTGTATCGCTATTTGGGTGGTGCGGGCCCAATGAGCCTGCCAGTACCGATGATGAACGTGATCAACGGTGGTGCACATGCTAACAATAGCTTGGACATCCAAGAGTTCATGATTATGCCAGTCGGCGCAGGTTCGTTCCGCGATGCCTTGCGTTGTGGCGCCGAAATTTTCCATACCCTGAAAAAAATCTGTGCCGACAAAGGGCACTCAACAGCGGTGGGTGATGAAGGTGGTTTTGCCCCTAATCTGGAAAAGAACGAAGACGCGCTGAAGCTGATTTTGGAAGCGATTGAACAAGCAGGCTATGTCGCTGGCCAAGATGTGTTGTTAGCTTTGGATTGTGCCAGTTCTGAATTTTATAAAGATGGCAAATACCATCTGGCCGGTGAAGGCTTGTCGTTGACATCGGAAGAATTTGCTAATTACTTGGCAACCTTAGCCAGCAATTACCCGATTATCTCCATCGAAGATGGCATGAGCGAGCATGATTGGGCCGGTTGGAAAATCTTGACGGACAAGCTCGGTCAAACCGTACAGTTGGTTGGTGATGATGTGTTTGTGACCAACCCAAAAATCTTGGCTGAGGGTATCAAAGCCGGTATTTGCAACAGCCTGTTAGTAAAAATCAACCAGATTGGTACCCTGTCCGAAACGCTGCAAGCAGTGGATTTGGCAAAACGCTCTGCGTATACCAGTGTGATGAGCCACCGTTCTGGTGAAACCGAAGACAGCACCATCGCCGATCTAGCAGTAGCAACCAACTGTATGCAGATCAAGACCGGTTCGCTGTCTCGTTCTGACCGGATGGCCAAATACAACCAGTTATTGCGCATCGAAGAAGAACTGGGCGATGCCGCAACCTATCCTGGTCGTGCTGCTTTCTATCATTTAAAGTAAGCTGCCACGATGCGTAGTGTTACCCTGATCCTGATCGCCCTGATTGTTTCCTTACAATGGCCCATGTGGTTTGGTAAGGGCAGTTGGGTCAGGGTAATGCAGATTGATAGCCAACTGGCTGAACAACGGCAAGAAAATGAACGCCTGTTGGCGCGAAATCAGGCGCTCACCGCCGAGG
>Ga0208788_1001660_pt1 | contig 10665 bp, 9 predicted proteins | sample Wag4_2014_7_11_3_FD_187363 | JGI IMG/M metagenome (GOLD analysis project Ga0208788, IMG submission 187363) | Fresh water mixed with fracking chemicals microbial communities from Ohio, USA - Utica-2 Time Series FC 2014_7_11 (SPAdes) (version 2) ... | reverse complement strand
CCACTGGTGACTGGCGCCGCCAGCCCAATGAATATGCCACTGGGCACGTGCACTTCTTTGGCCCCTTCCTCTACCGCAGCGAGTTTTGGTCGGAGAACGAAGCTCAAGAGTGTGAGCGCGCGCTTCACCACCTGGAGCGGGTCATTCAGGCTGAAGGGCCCACCACGATCGCCACAGTGCTACTCGAGGGTGTTCCGGGAACTGCCGGCATCATGGTGCCGCCACCGGGATACCTGAAGGGCGTGCGGGAAATCTGTGACCGCTACGGCATCATCCTGATCATGGATGAGGTCATGTCGGGCTTTGGCCGCACCGGTCACTGGTTTGCGTTCCAGGCCCATGACGTTGTCCCCGACATGATCACGTTTGCAAAGGGTGTGAACTCCGGCTATATACCAGTGGGTGGCGTGGTGTTCTCGAACGCTCTCGCCCAGTATTTTGACAACACCATGTTCCCCGGCGGGCTCACCTATTCTGGCCACCCGCTAGCGATGGCCTCGATTGTGGCAGCGCTCGATGCCATGAGCGACGAGGGCATGGTCGACAATGCCCGCGAGATGGGGGAGAAGTATCTGCGCCCGGGGCTTACCGCTCTGGCTGCGAAGCACCCCATGATTGGTGAAGTCCGTGGGCTTGGCTGCTTCTTTGCCCTTGATCTGGTGGCTGATCCGGTGACGAGGGAGCCCTTGGATGCCGCAACCGTCGGGAAGCTTAAGTCCGAGTTGCTCTCCAGAAAACTTTTGCCCTTCGTCGTGGACAACCGGATTCACGTGGTGCCACCGTTGATTGTGACACCGGAGCACATTGCTACCGCGCTTGCGATCTACGATGAGGCGTTCGCAGCGGTAGCCTCCTAAACTATCGAGGTGGCTTCTCGTAAACGCACGCCTTTGACCATTGGGGTCAAAGACCTCATGCACAGTCCTGGTGAGATGCGCGAGCACACCCTTGACGTACTAGCTCCAGAGCAATACGGCGAGGCCGTCGCGGTCGTTCCCGAGGGTACTCCGATGACCATCGAGGTGCGCCTAGAAGGCCTCCACGAGGGGATTTTGGTGACCTGCGAGGTTGCCACCGATGCGCACGCGGAGTGCGTGCGCTGTCTCGATGAGTTTTCTCTCCCGGTTCGAGTCGATTTTCAGGAACTTTTCACCTATTCTTCTTCAGAGGCCGATTCCTACACGGTGGTTGATGACTCTGTGATGCTCGAGAGCATCATTCGGGATGCGGTGGTCCTAGACCTCCCCTTCCAACCGGTATGTAAGCCTGACTGCTATGGATTGGACCCCACAACTGGTGAGAAACTCACCAGCGAGAGTGCCAAGACACGCGGCCAGGATATTGACCCGCGCTGGCTTGAGTTAGGCAAACTGCTCGAGTCAGATGGACAACAGGCCCCCTAAGACCACACAAGACCCAGCGAAAGAAGAAAATCATGGCGGTACCTAAGCGGAAAAAATCCCGTGCGAGAACGCACCATCGTCGTTCGGCGTGGAAAGCTGAAGTCCCCACGCTGGTGAAGACCGTCGAGAACGGCAAGACCGTCTACAGCCTCCCGCACCGCGCTCGGGTTGTTGAAGACAGTGCCGGCACGCCGTTGTTCATGGAATACAAGGGCCGTAAGGTCGCCGACGTCTAACGTGACTGATTCCGGGAAGACCGACTCGGTCTTCGATGCGAGCCCGCTCCTGGAGACCCTCCAGGTGTCGGTCTCCGCGGAAGGCGTGGCGCAAGCATTGACGCATTCGTCCTTTGCTTACGAAAACGGTGGCAGCGACAACGAGCGGCTCGAGTTTCTCGGGGACTCCGTCTTGGGTCAGGCCATCACCGCAGCCCTCTATCGCCACTTCCCTGATCTTCCCGAGGGGGAGCTCGCTAAGCGCCGAGCCAGCATCGTCTCGACGACTGCGCTTGCCGATGTTGCCCGCACGATTTCTCTGGGGGATTTCCTGCGCCTTGGCCGCGGGGAGGAAATCACCGGTGGTCGAGACAAACCCTCACTCCTGGCGGACGCCCTCGAGGCCCTTATTGGCGTCGTGTTTTTGGAGAATGGCCCAGAAGCAGCCACTGGGCTCGTCGAGCGCCTACTCGGAGATTATGTCCTTGATGCTGATCGTCGCAGTGAAAGTAGTGATCCAAAGACTGCTTTGCAGGAGTGGGGAGCGAAGACCGGTAATGGCATCCCCCGCTACAACATCAGCGATGCGGGTCCAGATCACGCCAAGGTCTTCACTGCTGATGTCTATATCAACGGTCTACCCGGTGGTTCGGCGCCCGCGGGGCATGGCACCGGTAGCTCCAAGAAGGCAGCCGAGCTCTCTGCCGCGAGTGCTGCGTTAGCCGCTATTCGCGAAGTCGAACGAGGCGATGCCTGAACTTCCCGAGGTTGAGGTGGTTCGACGGGGCGTCGAGGATGTCATCACCGGAGCGCGGATTACTCGGATTACCGTGCGTGACCCTCGTTCGCTCAAGCGCCATCCGGGTCCCGCGGAAGATTTTATCTCGAGGCTCACGGGCGCCCTCGTCACGGCCGCTGTGCGCAGAGGCAAGTTCTTGTGGTTCCCTCTGGCTGGAACCAGTAGTGCTCTTGTGTGTCACTTGGGTATGAGCGGGCAGGTTCTCTTAGGCGATGAGGATTCAGACTTCGGTCCCCATCTTCGCGTGCTGGTGGAGTTGACCACCCGGGCGGGTGAGTCCATCCCCATGGGATTTGTGGATCAGAGAATCTTTGGCTCGCTCGCCATTGATGAGCTCATTCCCACGAGCGATGGTTTCCCCGGTGGCCTTGGCAGCGCGGAGCCCCTTGTGCCCCTCAGCGTGTCGCACATAGCGAGAGATCCCCTAGACCCGCACTTTGATGAGAAGGCATGGAGTCGCCGGTTGCGATCCAAACACACCGATATCAAGCGCGCCCTGCTGGATCAAAACCTGATCAGTGGCATCGGAAACATTTATGCGGATGAGGCGCTGTGGGCAACGAAACGCCACTACCGTCACCCCACACACAGGATGACCCGGGCAGACACCCACTCACTGCTCGAGGAAGTGAGAGCCGTATTGAACAAAGCCCTCGCGAAGGGCGGGACAAGCTTCGACCAACAGTATGTGAACGTCAATGGCCAGAGCGGATATTTTGCCCAGTCGTTGGAGGCCTACGGACGAGATGGCCAAGCCTGCTCACGCTGTGGCACAACCATTCACCGTGAGCCGTTCATGAATCGTTCCTCTCACCGCTGTCCCAGGTGTCAGCGGGTGCCTCGCACCCGGTAAGTTTGTCCAGAGCATATGCGTGGCGTCAACATCGGTGAGTAAGCGAAGCGGAGTATCTGGTGCATCTGAAGTCCCTGACCCTCAAGGGATTTAAGTCTTTCGCTCAACCGACAACTTTTGCGTTCGAGCCCGGTGTCACCTGCGTTGTGGGACCCAATGGCTCGGGAAAATCCAACGTTGTCGATGCGCTCGCGTGGGTCATGGGCGAACAGGGCGCCAAGACTCTCCGCGGTGGCTCGATGGAAGATGTCATCTTTGCCGGAACCACTTCTAAGGCGCCGCTGGGGCGGGCTGAGGTGTTACTCACCATCGATAACTCCGATGGCGCCCTGCCCATCGACTACGCCGAGGTCACCATCTCCCGCACGCTCTTTAGAAACGGCGGGAGCGAATACGCGATCAACAAAGAGCCCTGTCGCCTACTCGATGTTCAAGAGCTTCTGAGCGATAGTGGCCTGGGCCGGGAAATGCACGTCATCGTGGGCCAGGGCCAACTCGATCAGGTGCTCCATGCGAGCCCGGAAGATCGCCGCCGCTTTATCGAGGAGGCGGCGGGAATCCTCAAGCACCGTCGTCGCAAAGAAAAGACCCAGCGCAAGCTCGAATCCATGGAGGCGAACCTGACGAGGCTCAACGATCTCGCCGGTGAGATTCGTCGCCAGCTGACGCCTCTCGGTCGGCAAGCAGAGATTGCCCGTGAAGCTCAGACAATTCAGGCCGTGGTTCGTGATGCGCAAGCTCGGGTGTTCGCTGATGACGTGGTGAGCCTCGGTGCCACCCTCGATAATTTCCAGAGCAGTGAAAGTGAGCGCGCCGCCGAGCGCGCCACCCTTGCCGACCAACTCGACGGTGTGCGCAGGCGCATCCAAGAGCTTGAGTCCACAGCGCTGGATAGTGGACTGGATTCAGCCAGGTCTCAGGACTTTGCAGCGAGAGCTGTACTGGATCGCCTGAAGGCCTTGGAATCTATCGCTAGGGAGCGCTCTGGCACATGGGATGAGGGCGAGGTCGATGCCTCGGCTGCGACCACCGTGACATCTGCCGACATTGAGGCTGCCGAGGCTTTGGGCCAGGAAGCCCTGGAGCTCGTCGCCTCACACGAAGCAGCGGTGGGTGAGGTTTCTGCGGCTGTGTTGACCCTGAAGGCGTCCCTCGCTGCGGTTGACCAAGAGATCGCCTCTGTGGTCGGTGAACTGGCCGAGTATGACAACGCCCTGCGCGAACGCGAGTCCGCCCTCGAGGTTGCGCAGTCGCGCGTTCTGAGCTCGCAGGCTGAATCAGAGCGTCAAAGGGCAGCCCTCGACCAAGCCAGAGCCCGTGTCGTCCAGGCGGAAGAGGCCTTACGGGCTCTCCACGGCTCTGACACTGAAGCTCCCGATGGTGCCACCGAAGCCTATGAACGCGCCCTTGGCGAGGCTGAGGAGCGACTAGCGCTCGCGGATGCCACCGAGGCTAACACCAGGAACCTCCTTCACCAGCAGGAGCGCGAGCGTGAGGCGCTGGCGGCTAAGGTATCGGCGCTGACCCTTGCTCTTCGCACCGATGGTGCCGATCCTGATATTGCCGCTGCCGCTGGTGTTACTGGCAGTGTTGCCGACTCGCTCCGGGTGGATGCCGGATATGAAACGGCGATTGCCCGGGCTCTTGGATCCCTCGCCGATGCCGTGTTGGTGAATGAGCGCCAGAGTGCGCTGCGCCTGGTGGAACAGCGCTCTGGCTCGAACAAGGGCCGCGTGGAGCTCGTCATCGCCACTGACGAAGACACCATCGGCGAGAACATCGCTGGGCTTTCTCGAGCGACCGATGTGGTGCGCGGACCCTCTGGTGTCTTGGCATTGCTCTCCAAGACCTACATCGCCGGGGACCTGGCCGCACTCACAAAAGTCTGGGCCACCAAGGGTGCCATTGCTCGGGGAGTGACCATCGTTACTCTCGCTGGTGATGTCTTCACCGACGGCGTTGTTCGAACCGGCAGTGGCGAATCACGCAGTCGCTTAGAACTCCAGGCAGAGCGCGATACCGCTGAGGGCGCGCTGACAACCCTGTCCACCACTCTGGAGCGCACGCGCTTCGAGGCGGAGCAGGCCAGCGAGCAGAAAGCACAGTGCGCCGAGGGGGTAAAAACCGCTCTTGCCGATGTGCGCCAGGCTGATGCCAAGCGCGCTGAGTTTGGCCAACAGCTTTCCCGGCAGCGTGCCGCACTCGAGGCGGCTGAAGCCGAGGTGGCGCGACTGGTGAGTGCTGCCACGGAGGCAGAAGACCAGGTCCGGGTGGCGAGCGAGGCTCTTGTGCTAGCCACAGAGCAGCGCACATCCTTCCAAGCAAACCCCAGGCCCTCCGTCGATGAGTCTGCCCGCAGTGCTCTTCTTGTGTCCCTAGACACAGCTACCGCCCAGGAGCTCCAGGCCCGCATTGCTCTCGAGGCATCCCGAGAGCGCGCCAGGAGCGCCCAGGATGTCCTAGCCAGTGTGCGCCAGCGCCTGGTGGATGAAGAGGCAGCTGCCACGAGGGAGCGTGCTAGACACCACGAACGACGTGAGCGCGCTGCCCGCGCCACGTCCGTGTTAGCGCTCTTGCCGGGTGTGATGGCTCAGGCGGTGGTGACCACTGAGGAGTCCTCCGCGGCACTGCTTGCAGCAGAGGCGAAGCGTCAGTCCCTGCAGGGGGAGTTGACCCAGTTGCGCACCCAAGAGAACACCCTGCGGGAGCGCCTGGGGTCCATCACTGATTCGGTGCACTCGATTGAGATGCAAATTTATGAAAAGAAGCTGCAGCGCACGACGTTACTGGAGCGAGTCCAGGAAGAATTGGGTCTCACCGAGGAGACACTTCTCGAGGATTATGCCCCACACGTTCTGGTTCCCCCAGACACCGAAGACGGCGGGGAGCCACAACCCTTCAACCGAGCTGAGCAAGAGGCCAGACTTCAGGTGGCCAGGCGCAAGCGTGATCAACTGGGGCGAGTGAATCCTCTGGCACTCGAGGAGTTCCAGGCTCTCGAGACCAGACACACGTTCTTGACCGAGCAGCTGGTGGACTTGAAGAAAACCCGAGCTGATCTCGAGGCCATCATGGCTGAGCTCGATGACACCATGCAAACGATTTTTGCTGACGCCTTCGCCGACACCCAACGAGCGTTTGATGAAGTGTTCCCGCTCCTTTTCCCCGGTGGGCACGGGTCCTTGACTCTTACGCAACCCGATGATCTTTTGCTCACCGGCATTGAGGTGTCGGTGAGGCCAGCGGGTAAGAAGATCGAGCGCTTATCGTTGCTCTCTGGTGGGGAGCGGTCCTTGGCGGCCGTTGCGCTGTTGATTGCAATCTTTAAGGCTCGGCCTAGCCCGTTCTATATCCTCGACGAGGTTGAGGCGGCGTTGGATGATGCAAACCTGGGGCGCCTACTGAGCGTGATCGAGTCGCTGCGTCAGGATTCCCAACTCATCGTCATTACCCACCAGAAACGCACCATGGAAATTGCTGATGCGCTCTATGGAGTCTCGATGCGCAAAGACGGGGTCAGCGCTGTTGTTGGGCAGCGCATCAAGGACTCTGAGGCCGTAGCGTCCTAGTTTTTGGGTGATTGGCCTTCGGCAGTAGTGTGTGGGGGTGGTGAAAAAACAGCAGGCTGGATGGGCGCTGATTGCGCTTGCCGGAGTGATGAGCACTGGCATCGCCCTCACCGAAATCCTCAGCCTTGTTGATCAGGCCGACGCGGAGTCCTCAGAAACCTTGCCGGTCATTGGGTTTGTTCCCTCCCCCGATGACTAAATCCGTTGCGCGCTAGCTAGGCTTGCCCCATGGCATGGGGTAAAGGCTCGTTGTCGCTGCGCACACTCTTTGGTGGTGGCACCACCGAGGAAGCTCAGATCGATGAGAACACCTGGCAGAGCTTGGAAGACACTCTGGTTGGCGCAGATTTCGGTCCCCAGCTCGCCGAAGAGTTAGTGGCCACGGTGCGCGGCGAAGCCGAGCGCATTGGCACCACGAAAGCCGATGACGTGACCGATATCTTGCGTGACGCGGTAGAGGAGAAGCTCGCCCGGTATGACTCCACGCTGCGATTGACTGAGCGCCCAGCGGTCGTGCTTGTGGTCGGTGTCAACGGAGTGGGCAAAACCACCACGATTGGAAAGTTTGCCAAGTTTCTCTCTAACGCTGGGCGATCTGTCGTGATTGCCGCAGCTGATACTTTTCGTGCTGCAGCGGTCGAACAGTTGACGACCTGGGCAGAGCGCGCGGGAGTTGCCATTGTCACCCCCGAGCGCGAAGGCCAAGACCCAGCCTCCGTGGCCTATCAGGCAGTAGACAAAGCCCTCGCGGAGGGTATTGAGATTGTTGTGATTGACACCGCTGGCCGACTTCACACCAAGGCGGGGCTAATGGATGAGCTCGGGAAGATTCGTCGGGTTGTTGAAAAAGTAGCGCCGGTGTCTGAAGTCTTGTTGGTTCTCGATGCCACTACCGGCCAGAACGGTGTCGTTCAGGCCCAAGCGTTCCTCGAGCACGCCGGTGTGACGGGTTTGGTTCTGACAAAACTCGATGGCAGCGCCAAGGCGGGCTTTGTGATGAGAGTGCAGGAACTCACCGGTTTGCCCATCAAACTCCTGGGCCAAGGCGAATCAGTGGGGGATATGACCGGTTTTTCCCCAACTCAGTTCGCTAAAGCTTTGACTAGTTAGAGCACTGACTAGCTAGAGCACTGAGCAGCTAGAGCACTGAGCAGTTAGAGCTGGCTTCGATAGATTGCTGCCAGCTCGCGGTAGGTCGCGGCGTTGTGGGCAATCGACTCGCGTTCCTCAGGAGTGGTCTCTCGCCTGATTTTTCCGGGCACCCCAGCAACAAGGCTGTGTGGGGGAACGATTGTCCCCTCGAGGACCACTGTCCCCGCGGCAACCAGAGAACCCTCACCAATAACAGCGCCGTTTAGCACAGTGGCATTCATGCCAATGAGGCACGAATCACCCACAGTGGCACCGTGGACAATCGCTCCATGGCCGATACTCACATCCCGTCCCACCAGGGCTGGAAACCCAGGGTCGCCGTGAATCACGGCATTGTCTTGGACGTTCGAGCCCTCACCGAGGTCAATGGCGGCCCGATCAGCTCGCAGTATTGCACCAAACATGACCACGGCGCCAGCCTGCACGGTCACCTGACCAACCAGCGTCGCGTGTGGTGCGATGAACGCGTCATCGGCAACGATAGGCGAGTGCTCAGCGAAGCTCAAGAGAGGCATAAGCCAAGCCTAGAAGGTCCTGACCCCTTCCTTGGCGCCCTGGCTTTCTCGAGTAGTCTTGTGCTCCATGGTGGCCTTTAGTTCCCTGTCCGAGAGGTTGATGGAGACTTTTAAGTCTCTTCGTCAAAAGGGCAAGCTTTCCCCCGCGGATGTCGATGGAACGGTGCGCGACATTAGGCGCGCGCTACTTGAATCCGATGTCGCACTCGAGGTGGTGAAGTCCTTCACCCAGAAAGTCCGGGAGCGCGCGCTCTCGGACGATGTCAACAAGGCGCTCAATCCTGCCCAGCAGGTTGTCTCCATTGTCAACGATGAGCTGATTGCGATTCTCGGTGGAGAGACCCGCTCGCTCAGTTTCGCCAAGAAGCCCCCCACAGTCATCATGTTGGCGGGTTTGCAAGGTTCCGGTAAGACAACGCTTGCGGGGAAGCTCTCCAAGTGGTTGCGCGCCGAGGGCCACACCCCGGTCTTGGTCGCCTGTGATCTACAAAGACCAGGTGCTGTGAAACAGCTCGGTGTTATGGCAGAGCAGGCGGGGGTCGCGTTTTTTGCCCCAGAGCCAGGCGATGGCGTTGGTGACCCCGTCGCCGTCGCACGGGCGGGAGTTGCCTACGCCACACACAAGAATCACGATGTCGTGATTATCGACACCGCGGGGCGACTCGGCGTTGATGCGGACATGATGAATCAGGCTGCCAAGATTCGCAAGGTCACCTCACCCGATGAGGTGCTCTTTGTGATTGATTCCATGATTGGTCAAGACGCCGTCACGACCGCCCAGGCCTTCTCCCAGGGCGTTGATTTCACCGGCGTGGTTCTCACCAAACTTGATGGCGATGCCAAGGGTGGTGCGGCACTGAGTGTGACCGGCGTGACTGGCCGGCCGATCCTATTTGCCTCAACGGGTGAAAAACTCGATGATTTCGAAGTTTTTCACCCCGACCGGATGGCCAGTCGAATTCTTGACCTCGGTGACATCCTCTCGCTCATTGAAACGGCTCAAAAAACCTTTGATCAAGAGCAAACCAAGGAGCTCGAAGCCAAGTTTCTCTCCGATACCTTCACCCTCAATGATTTCTTGGGCCAGCTTCAGCAGATCAAGAAGATGGGCTCGCTCGGCTCGATGCTCGGCATGCTTCCAGGAGCCCGGGGAATGCAGGAGCAGATCGACAATATCGATGAGAAGGAACTCGGTCGCACCGAAGCCATCATCCAGTCGATGACTCGCGCTGAGCGGATTAACCCCAAGCTGTTGAATGGTTCGAGGCGCATGCGAATTGCCAAGGGCTCGGGCATGACGGTGACCGATGTCAACCAGTTGGTCACACGCTTCGAACAAGCGGCAAAAATGATGAAAACGGTTGCCAAGGGTGGCGTTCCTCAGATCCCCGGTATGGGCCCGATTGGGGGCGGTGGCGGTAAGGGTAAAAAGACGCCAAAGAAGAAGGCGGCGCCGCGCTCCGGCAACCCCGCCAAGCGCGCCGCTGAAGCCTTAGGCCTGGCGAGTGGGGGTAGTGGCCAAGGCTCGAGTTTTGGCCTGGGCGTGCCCTCTGGCGAGAACTAAGAGGATGGGGCGCCCCCGTGTGCCCAGGATTGCAAAAAATCTGACAGAATAGGGCGCTGGAGCACTCCCGCCCGACCCTCTATCAGGCGTGGGACTCCCCACCAAGACGTCCAGACGATTGTGCCCCCACGTAATCGTCGGTTGTTTACGACTTATCTACCTGGAGAAACGTGGCTGTAAAAATTCGTTTGAAGCGCATGGGAAAAATCCGTGCCCCCTACTACCGCATCGTCGTTGCCGACTCGCGCACCAAGCGCGATGGACGCGTCATTGAAGAAATTGGCAAGTATCACCCCACCGAGAACCCCTCGGTCATCGAGGTCAGCTCTGACCGCGCTCAGTACTGGCTAGGCGTTGGCGCCCAGCCCACCGAGCAGGTTCGCGCACTCCTGAAGCTCACCGGCGACTGGGGCACCTTCAAGGGTGACAAGAACGCTAAGAACACCGTTCAGATGGCGGAGCCCAAGGCAGAATTCAAGGCTGACACCAAGAAGAAGCCAGTCCTTCGCCCCAAGGTCGTCAAGGCTCCCGCCCAGGAAGCTCCCGCCGCCGCTCCTGTCCAGGACGCCGCACCCGCTGAGGCCGTCGTTGCTGA
>Ga0208788_1001657_pt1 | contig 10678 bp, 9 predicted proteins | sample Wag4_2014_7_11_3_FD_187363 | JGI IMG/M metagenome (GOLD analysis project Ga0208788, IMG submission 187363) | Fresh water mixed with fracking chemicals microbial communities from Ohio, USA - Utica-2 Time Series FC 2014_7_11 (SPAdes) (version 2) ... | reverse complement strand
GGCGTGCAGATACGTCCTTGGGGTCGCGCCAGCGGACTCAGATGTCTGAAAGGAACGGCAACGCGTCAAAAAGCACCTTGATCCCGCTCTATCCTTTCTTGCGGGGTCAAGTCCGACAAGCTGCTAGACGCTTCACTCCAGCATCAGATCGACGCTTACGAAGCAAGCAGCTCACCGAGCCAGCTCGCTCAACACGTTCCAACCATCGATAGACCGTCGCTACAGACACGAGCAGCTCATCAGCGACGACTTTGACGTGCGCTGCCGTTCGCGATGGCAGACCTAACAGTGGTGCAAGGGCTCTGTAGCGCTCCAGGGCATCCTGCCAATCGTCCTCAGGAATGGAAACCAGATCTAAGCGCTCAGCTTCTTGGTCAGCGGCTTCCCCAAAGCTTCTTGTGATATCGCTAAGCTTCAGCAATTGGTCTTCGCCGGACTCCACACCTGTAGCCAAAACATCTTCAGGAGATACAAACTTTCTGACACAGTAGGTTTGGCCAAAGTAGGTGATGACAGCTCCAGCATGAATAGCGACGGTTGTAGAAGTCATCCCCAGTTCTCCGAAAGCCATTGCGTATGATCGGTAGGCCAGATGGGAGAGGCCATTGTGAGAGGCTGGCTCAGATCGATACCAATCATTCGGAGGGTGATCAGGTGCCACAGATACGGGATGTACTCAGCACGACGGGCTTCGTCGCCGCGGACCGCTTCTAGCAGAGCCTGTGGCGTAGTGGGGCCAAGCCGTACAAGCAACTCGCAGATGTGTGGAAGTCGCGCCTGATACAAGTCCTGATCACCATAGAGTTTTTTATAGCGCAGCAAGAACCGAGCGTTTGCAAGATAGGGAGTGCGGATCTCCCGCTCCGTCATCACCTTGAATCTGCAGCCGTAATCTTTAGCCCAGGCGAAAGCGGCCTTTAGCCGGGGCTTCTCCTCAGCCCACCGAGCATTCAAATGCGCACGGTGCTTCACTTCATAAATTGTGGTTCGCAGAGACCGGTCTCGCTCGACAGCAAGGGAGTGGTAGGCGACAGCTATATCGGGGGTGAAGCGACGAGGCCTCCCACTCACATCTTTCCAATGAATCTTAAAAGGCTGGGTCGCATAACGAAGGACACGCCAGTCGTATTCCAGCAAAGTCAGGAAGTCCTGCTCAAGCGACGACTCGGCTCGCTGAATCTTGGCTGCCTTCTCGGTGGATACGTAGCCAGTGACGCTGTATGCACTCTTGCCAATTTTTCGAGCAGCCATCTCATGCCCCTCGAAAAGCCGATTGAGCCAGACACTGAAGTAGGCTGGTGAAACATCCTTGATACAGGGCCGTGAGCTTTTCATTCTCAAATACCATACTTGTCTTTCTCATAAATCATAATATCTCAGATCAGCCTAAGCCAACGCGGAGGCCCTCTTACTATGGGCAGCCTGATTACCCTGGCCCTGACAGTGCTGGGCTTTGTGTTTATCTGGCGCGAGGTGTATGCCCCTTGGTTCCGCGTCATTGACGACTGTGTAGTTAAAGCCCCCCACTGGGTTTCTACCGTCAAAGAGGCTAGCTGCGAGTTGGAGATGTTTCGGCATGAAAGTTATCGCTGGACGCGCTTGGTTCGATTTTCGGCAGACTGCCCATTTGTGGCAGCAACATCGAGCTCAAGCCCGGAGAACCAGATCAAAAGCTCCCTCTGGTGGGTCGCTGCGTCGAAAGCCCGCACGCCCATGTCTATAGCTTTGACCGCATGACGCTGCGCGGTGCCTACCTAGGCCCACCGATGCCAACATCCAAGGCGCCGTGAGAGATGGCTGTCTTCTGAGGCTGTTATGCCCAGATGGGCAACTAGGCAACACAGGCCGATACAACGAGAACTACCAAACTAGCCGGCAGCACAGACAGATAACCGCGAGTGTCGCTCAAACTGACCAAAACAGTGCGAGCGGCACGGCCACCAGTTGTTCATCGAAAGGCACGACCTGATCGCCCGAGTAGAACACCACGCCACGCTTGAACTGCTGCGGCGTAATCTCGCGTAGATGACGAAGCCCGTTGAAGTCCTTGCCGCTGATAGTGGCCGCTGCCTTGACCTCGATGCCAACCAGATCGCCACGACGGTTCTCCAGCACGAAGTCCACCTCTACTCCGGTGGAGGTACGGTAATGCATCAGCCGCGTGCGCAAATCTGACCAGCTCTGATGCTTGACCAGCTCGGCATGCACGAAGTCCTCCACCAAGTCCCCCGGTAACCCCAGTCCAGCCGCCATGCCGGCTTCGCTCAAGCCCTGCAAGTGGGCCATCAAGCCGTAGTCGGTCACGAACAGCTTGGGCGATTTCTGTAGTCGTTTGCCGAGATTGGACGACCAGGCTGGAACCTGACGCACGAGAAAAAGGGTCTCCAGCAGAGTCAGATAGCGCTTGAGCGTGGTCTGCGGAATGCCCGTCGAACGCGACAGCTCGGCGGCATTGAGCAGTCCGCCACTGCGGGCGCCCAGCAGCTGCATCAGCCGCGGCATCTCCGTCAGCCCTTCGATCTGGGCCAGGTCGCGAACGTCACGCTGCAAGATCGTATGGAGATAACTCTCGAACCAGGCTTCCCGCCGCCGCTCGCCGGAACGACTCAGCGCCTCCGGATAGCCTCCACGACTCAGCCTCGCGATGAAGTCCTGCCGCTCGAAATGGCACTTATCCGGCATCTGGCCGCTGAACAGTCGATCAATCATGCTAAGGGGCTGACGCTCGATTTCGCTTTGCGCCAGAGGCCACAGGTTCAGCACCTCCATACGCCCAGCTAGAGAGTCGGCAATCTGCGGCAGCAACAGCACATTGGCCGAGCCGGTCAGCAGGAAACGCCCAGGGGTACGGTCGCGATCCACCGCCGCCTTGATCGCTAGGAACACCCCAGGAGCACGCTGCACCTCATCGAGACAGACCGCCCCCTTGAGTGCGTTGATGAAACCGAAGGGATCAACCTGCGCGGCTGCCAGCACAGCCGGGTCGTCGAAGGTGTAGTAAGTCGCCTCGCGGCCGAGGTTTTGGATCAGCGTACTCTTGCCGGTCTGGCGGGCGCCGTTGACCAGCACGACCGGCGAATCATCCAGGGCTGCGAGTAGGTTTTGACGGATTATGCGCGCGTACATGGTGTAAATTCATCCATTAAGTGGTGGAAATTACACCACAAACATATAGCGCATCATAGCGCTCAGCCGCCCTTTGAGCCTCAGGTTAGTCATGAGTACCGGAATCTGTAGTCGTGAATACCGGAATCTGTAGTCGTCACCCCTCTGGAGGCCACGTGGCACTAGGCGTCCAGCCAGCTAAAAACAAGATAACAACAAGAAAAAAACAAGGGAAAAGCTTTTAAAAAGCGATCAGAGTGATGGCTGCGGTCGGCGCAGGTGAGGGTGGCGGCGCCACCACGCCTCTGCCACATCGGCCGGCACCGTAGCGTGGTGGCCCAGGTCTTCAACGGTGAGAGCGCGCCGGAATCTCTTATCCTGCCAAGACTGGCTGGGGACATTGCGGGGAGAGCCGGCAGGAAGGAGCCAATTAAGCGCTTGCTGCGCGTTTTGGAAGATTCTTGAGCCGGTATACCCCAGAGGGAGCGAAATCGTCACAGAGGCGATTCTGAGCCGTTCCCGGGGCTGAAGGGACTGCAACAGAGTGATAAGAGGGCTGGAAGGGGGATTAACGACCGGCAGCACATCAAGCGGACTGCAATTCTTGCGACTTCCCGTCTCCCGCCGCTGATTACCAGCAGCCCGATCTATCTCTGGATCAGCTCGCCGGCATCACGCCTACATCCTCTGTTTTCCTATTCCGCACCTCTGGCAACTCTATGACAGGAGCCGGCATCTTCGACGGCTATATCCTGGTGGTGGACAAGGCAAAGCGCCCCCAGCCAGGGGATGTGGTGCTGGCGATTGTCGGTGCTGAGTTCCTGGTCAAGCGGTTGCAGTTCGACTGCGAGGGGCGGGCGATGTTGATGGCGAGGAGCTGGAGGTGTGGGGTGTGTGCGTGTGGGTACTGCAAGCGCTGTAGGTTGGCCTGAGAATCGGGGGATTATGCGCAATTATGCGAAATAAAATAATTATTCGCCGGTTAGCCCCTTGGGACAGGGCAATCGCATGAACGCCTGCCGATTTGAATGAGTCCTTTCCCTGCGGGCATCCTGAGCGCCTCTCTACTCAGGATGCCCTGCAATGTCGCATCACATACCAATCTCCGATGTTCTGGTCGCCATCAATGATCCCCGTCAGCAGGGCAAGATTCGTCACGACCTGGTCGAAACACTGGTCGTGGCTATCTGCGGCGTGCTTGCCGGCGCTGACACCTTCATCGAAATCGAACTCTGGGCTGAGCAGCGGCTGGACTGGTTCCGCCGTATTCTGAAACTACCCCACGGCATTCCCTCACACGACACCTTTGGACGGCTATTCAGCCTGATCGATCCAGAGGAGTTCGAGCAGGCCTTCCGCTGTTGGGTTGCGGCGATCCTACCGGCCCTTTCTCCGCAAGTGGTTGCCCTAGACGGCAAGACCAGTCGCCGCTCCGGCAAGAAAAACACGGCCCCGTTGCACCTGGTCAGCGCTTTTGCGGCTGATTCAGGACTGATTCTCGGGCAGAGGGCGACCTCCCAGAAGTCCAACGAGAAGACCGCCATTCCTGAGCTGCTGGCCACACTGGCGCTTGAGGGCTGCACCGTGACGATCGATGCCATGGGTACCCAGCCGGACATTGCACAGGCCATTCTCGATCGCGGGGCGCACTATCTGCTGGCCATCAAGGGAAACCAGCCGAAGCTGGCCGAAGCGATCGATGACTTCGCTGACACCTTTTTGGACGGCGATCCTGCCCGGGTACCCCATGCGCACTTCGAGCATGTCGAGAAGGACCATGGCCGGCTGGAGGTTCGTCGCTGCCATGTTTTCGACCAACTCCAGTGCCTGCCACAGCCAGAACGCTGGCCAGGACTGCGCACTTTCGTGATGCTGGAGTCCGAGCGGACTGTGGGCAACCAGACCAGCCTGGAGCGCCGTTACTACATCAGCAGTCTTGCTCCGGATGCAGAGCGCATCGCACATGCCATCAGGGTGTTGGCGCTCGTCGCGTTCCGTAGCAGCAAAAATGAAGCGGTACGCAAAACGGTACGCAAATTTTTTTATCGAGCCCATAAACGACAAAAGGCCAGCACGATGGCTGACCTAAGTCGTTGTTTCATATGGTGGGCCCACACGGACTCGAACCGTGGACCAAAGGATTATGAGTCCTCTGCTCTAACCAACTGAGCTATAGGCCCCCAGAAGGCCGGCAGATTATACCGGCGCGTTCTCGCCAGCGCCAACCGCTTGACCTGGTGGGAGAAATTTCCGGGTGAAGGCCTCGGCGGAAAGCGGGCAACTGACCACGTAGCCCTGGATCTGCAGGCAGCCTTCGGCGGCCAGGCAGAGTTCCTGCCACGCCTTCGGTGATCACCGTCAGTTGCATGCTGTTGCCCAGGGCGATGATGGCACGGGTGATCGCCAGGTCGTGCGGGTCGTCCGGCAGGCTACGGACGAAGGACTGGTCGATCTTCAGCACGTCCAGCGGCAGACATTTGAGGTAGCTGAGCGAGGAGTAGCCGGTGCCGAAGTCGTCGATGGCCAGTTGTACGCCGAGCTGTTTGAGGCGGTGGAGGATGTCCAGCGCTTCGCCGGCCTGGTTCATGATGAAGTTCTCGGTGATCTCCAGTTGCAGCAGCTCCGGCGCCAGGTTGTAGCGCTGCAACAGTGCGCTGATGCGTGGCAGCAGGCTCGGGCCGATGCCAGGCACGCCCCACAGATCGAGTTCGGTGGCGGTCTTGCCGATGGCCTGCTCGACGCTGATGCCGGTCTGTTCGGTGAAGGCGGTGTTGACCTCCAGCAGCACGCCGTCGACACGTCGGGCAATGATCAGGATGTCCGGGCATTGCTGGAACACCGAGACGAACTTCTGTTCCGACAGGCGCAATGCCTGCACGCTCTGCTTGGCTTCACTGATGTCGACCATCAGGCCGCGAATCACCTGGTGGTCGTCGCGTTGCTGCAGGGTGACGATATCGCGCACCCGCACCGTGCGCCCGTCAGTGGCGAGCAGGCGGTATTCCAGGGCGTGGTCGTTGCCGGCCGAGCATTGTTCCAGGCAGGTGCGCAGAGTGCGCTGGTGAACGTCCGGGTGCAGGTGGCGCTGCCAGAAGCCGGGCTCCAGCCATTCGTGCAGGGGGGGTAACCCAGCAATTTTTCCGCATGGGGCGAGACGTAGATGTAAGTGAGCCCGCTGGACTCGGTCTCCCAGGTGATGGCTGAGAGGCTTTCGACCATGTCGCGAAAGTGCTGCTCGCGGTTATGTAGTTCCTGCTCCAGCGCTTCGCGGTTGCGCATCTCGCGTTTCAGGCGGCGGTTGATGCGCAGGATGATGGCGATGACCGCCAGCAGACCGAGCAGGGCTGGCAGGCCGTAGAGCAGGGTTTCGTGCCAGACGTTGCGTTTGTCCAGCACGCTGCCGACCCAGGGTTCCTGCAAGGCGGCGATTTCTTCGGTGCTGAGCTCGGCGAAGAGTTTGTCGAGGATGCCGACCAGCATGCTCTGGCCACGCGGGGCGGCCATGGCCAACTGATAGCGATAGAGCGTCTCGCCGCTGATATAGACGCCGTCGAGCTTGAGCTGGCGCAGGCTCCAGACGCTGGAGGCAAGATCGCCGACCATGGCATCGACCTGGTTGGTCGCCAGCGCCTGCAGGGCGGCGGCGATGTTGCGCAGCGGCAGCAGGTTGAGATCGGGGTGTTGCTGGCGCAGCAGCTCGTGCGGTGCGTAGTCGGCCACCACGGCAATCTTCAAACCGTACCGCTCATTGAGCTTTCTCGACTGCGGCCCGCCGTTGCGGGCGAGGATGGCGATGGGCAAGTCCAGGTAGGGACGGGTGAAGATCAGGTATTCCTGGCGTTTGGGTGTCGACATCACGCCAGGGAGCTGGTCGACCTGGCCCATGTGCGCCTGCTCCAGTATCGCGCTCCAGTTGCTGGGCTCGACGGGTTGCAGCTTCACGTCAAGACGCTCTTCGATCAGCCGTACATAGGCGGCGGTCAGGCCGTGATCGTTACCCTGTTCGTCACGAAACTCGAAAGATGGCCAGGATACATCGACACCCAGGCGTAGTTCGGGGTGGGCTGCCAGCCAGGTGCGCTCGTCCTCGTTGAGTGTCAGGGCTAGGGCCGTGGTCATCCGGTACGCCAGGCACAGCAGCACAATGGCCGGCAAGCGGGGCGTAACGGCCTCGTTTCGCGATCAGTATCATCGTAGTGTAGATCGGCCTGCTGGGATGGCAGTTTGATTGCAACGTCTGCGCTGCCTTTGGCTGGCGAGTGATCGGGCGTGCTGCCCAGAAAGCAAAACCCCCGGCCTGGGCCGGGGGTTCTGGTATCACTCGTCGAGGAAGGAGCGCAGATGCTCGCTTCGCGTCGGGTGGCGCAGCTTGCGCAGCGCCTTGGCTTCGATCTGACGGATACGCTCACGGGTGACATCGAACTGCTTGCCGACTTCCTCGAGGGTGTGGTCGGTGTTCATGTCGATACCGAAGCGCATGCGCAGGACCTTGGCTTCACGGGCAGTGAGGCCGGCCAGCACTTCGCGAGTGGCTTCCTTGAGGCTTTCGACCGTGGCTACGTCGATCGGGGACTGCATGGTGCTGTCCTCGATGAAGTCGCCCAGGTGCGAGTCTTCGTCGTCGCCGATCGGGGTTTCCATGGAAATCGGCTCTTTGGCGATCTTCAATACCTTGCGGATCTTGTCCTCGGGCATTTCCATGCGTTCACCCAGCTCTTCCGGAGTGGGCTCGCGACCCATTTCCTGCAGCATCTGACGGGAGATGCGGTTGAGCTTGTTGATCGTCTCGATCATGTGCACCGGAATACGGATGGTGCGCGCCTGGTCGGCGATCGAGCGGGTGATTGCCTGGCGAATCCACCAGGTGGCGTAGGTCGAGAACTTGTAGCCGCGACGATATTCGAACTTGTCTACCGCCTTCATCAGGCCGATGTTGCCTTCCTGGATCAGGTCGAGGAACTGCAGGCCGCGGTTGGTGTACTTCTTGGCGATGGAGATGACCAGGCGCAGGTTGGCCTCGACCATTTCCTTCTTGGCGCGGCGGGCTTTCGCTTCGCCGATGGACATGCGTCGGTTGATGTCCTTGATCTCGGCCAGGGTCAGGTTGCACTCGGCTTCCAGGTCGGCGAGCTTCTGCTGGCAGCGCTGGATATCGGCCTGCAGAGCGCCAATGGCCTCGGCGTACTTGGCCTTGCCCTTGGCCAGGTTGGCGGCCCAATCCATGTCGATTTCGTTGCCCGGGAACAGACGCAGGAAGTCGGCACGTGGCATGCGCGCATCACGTACGCACAGCTGCATGATGGCACGTTCTTGCGCACGCAGACGGTCGAGGGCGTCGCGCACCTTGGTGACCAGGGCGTCGTACTGCTTGGGCACCAGCTTGATCGGCATGAACAGCTCGGCCAGGGTGGCCAGCTCTTCGATGGCCTGCTTGCTGCCACGACCATGCTTCTTCAGCGCCTTGCGGGCTTTTTCCAGCTGCTCGGCAACGGCAGTGAAACGGCGAGCCGCTTCTTCCGGGTCGGGGCCACCATCGCCTTCTTCTTCCTCGTCGTCGCCGCTCTCGTCTTCTTCTTCTTCGTCGCTTGCTTCAGCAGCGGCACCTTCCTTGACGGGAACTGGGGCGGCGGCTTCGTCGGGTACGCTGCCGTCATCCGGGTCGATGTAGCCACTGAGGATTTCGGCCAGGCGGCCGCCCTCGGTGGTGACGCGGGTGTACTCGGCGAGGATGCCGTCGACGGTGCCGGGGAAGTGAGCGATGGCGCTCATGACTTCGCGGATGCCTTCCTCGATGCGTTTGGCGATTTCGATCTCGCCTTCGCGGGTCAGCAGTTCCACGGTACCCATTTCGCGCATGTACATGCGCACCGGGTCAGTGGTGCGGCCGATATCGGTCTCGACGGCGGCGAGGGCGGCAGCGGCTTCTTCGGCTGCAGCCTCGTCGGTGTCGGCATCGGCCAGCATCAGGGCGTCTGCATCCGGAGCACTCTCGTGTACCGGGATCCCCATGTCATTGATCATGCGGATGATGTCTTCCACCTGCTCAGGATCTGAAATGTCCTCAGGCAAGTGGTCGTTGACCTCTGCGTAAGTCAGATACTTCTGCTCACGACCCAGGGTGATCAACTCTTTGATACGAGATTGCTGTTGCGCTTTTACGGACATAACACCCTATCCACTGAAGGTCTTGGCGGGCTGAAAACAAGCCGAGGATTATACCTCGGTTTTGGCTTTAGGCGCCAGTTGGGGGCTTGCTGCTCTGCGAGGAGGTCAAGCTGTAGTGCTCTCTGAGCAATGTCTTCTCCTCGTCTGTGAGCTCGCTGGGGCTTTTATGAATGATGCTGCGGAGCGCCTTTTCACGCCGCCTCTGCGATTGACTATTTGCAAGTGTAGTAATGGTGTCGAAAAACTGCTGTTCAAGGTTGTCACCCTGAATCAGCCATTCCTTCTCCGCCAGCGCCCGCAGCAGGCGACCTTGTTCGGTGCCGTGCCAGCGGGCGATCAGTTGCAGCGAACGCAGGTTGGGCGTTTTCTGCAGAGCACCGACCAAGGCCACGAGAAGCTGAGCGTAGGTGTCGTCTTCGTCGGCGAAATGGCTGACATCTTCGACCTTCTGCGCCAGGTGTGGATGGTGCAGCAGCGTGCGCAGGGCGATCAGGTGCGGTGATTCGACGCTCACGGCAGTGCGCGGGGCACGTGGTGCGAAATCGCCCTTGCCCTTCTTGTTCCACTTGCCGTCGCCATCCTTTTTCCAGCTACCTTTGCCGCTTTCGCTGCTGCGCTCGTAGTGCTGCCGGGGTGGTGCTGGCTGCTCGTAGCTGCCGACGTCCGGCAGTGAGTCGTAGTAGGCGCTATCGGGGATGTCGCCATAATCCGGGTAATCGCTGCTGGGCGTCTGGCTGCTGGCGCTCGGCGCGTGACTGCGCGGTGCGCTGGCGACCTGGCTCAGCGCTTCGCTGGAAAGGCCGGTGATCTCGCTCAGGCGCTGGCGCATCAGGGCGCGCAGGTTGTTGCCGGGGATCTTGTCGATCAGCGGCGCGGCCAGGGTCACCAGGTGTGCCTTGCCTTCCAGTGAGCGCGGGTCGGCTTCTTCGCACAGTTGCTGGAAGAAGTAGTCTGCCAGCGGTTGTGCGTGCTGGTTGATGCGTGCGCGGAAGGCATCGGTGCCCTCGGCGCGCACCAGGGTGTCCGGGTCTTCGCCGTCTGGGAGGAACAGAAAGCGCGCGCGGCGGCCGTCCTGCAGGCTCGACAGCGTGGACTCCAGGGCGCGCCAGGCGGCGTTGCGGCCAGCGGCGTCGCCGTCGAAGCAGAACAGCACGCTGGGCACGATGCGGAACAGGCGCTTGAGGTGTTCTTCACTGGTGGCTGTGCCCAGGGTCGCCACGGCATTGCGCAGGCCTTGCTGAGCCAGGGCGATGACGTCCATGTAGCCTTCGACCACCATGATCTCGTCGAGATCGCGGTTGTGCTTGCGTGCCTCGTACAGGCCGTAGAGCTCCTGGCCTTTGTGGAACACCGGGGTTTCCGGCGAATTGAGGTACTTGGGCTTGTCGTCACCCAGCACGCGGCCGCC
>Ga0208788_1001654_pt1 | contig 10691 bp, 10 predicted proteins | sample Wag4_2014_7_11_3_FD_187363 | JGI IMG/M metagenome (GOLD analysis project Ga0208788, IMG submission 187363) | Fresh water mixed with fracking chemicals microbial communities from Ohio, USA - Utica-2 Time Series FC 2014_7_11 (SPAdes) (version 2) ... | reverse complement strand
AAGTACTGAGTAAGAGAGTGGATCAAGGCGGGCCTTGAGTTCTTCTTCGTTAATTGGTTCCATCTCAGTCTCCTCACGTGCACGATAGATGGGCAAAAATACCCCAGCGTGCCGGATTTGGGTAATCCTTGCGAATGCCTATGCCTACACCTACCCTTAGTTACAACGAAAAGGTGGCGGCGATGAAATACAAGTCAGTAAAAGGATTGCTCACTGGCGATGAGTCTCTAATCCCGGTAACTTTCATAGATAAGCTCGAAGACATCCTCCACGGCTTTCTTGGCATAGTCTTATTTATCATCTCCATCTTGGCGGCCGGATATACCGTGCAACGCCTAATTGAGACCAGGCCATTTTTTCCACTTGGAATGATTCAGGCAATCAATGACATTTTATTTGTCGTAATCATTCTCGAGATCATGCGCACGGTTATTGTGCGATTTACCGATGGAATTTTCCAACTAGAGAACTTCCTCATTATTGGCGTTATTGCAGCCGTCCGTCACATTCTTACCGTAGGTGCATCGCTTACGATGCAAGAAGAGAAGACAGATCAATACTTCAACCGTGCACTCATTGAAATGGGAGTAAATACCGGAATTGTGCTTGCACTTGTCTTTGGGCTATTTCTAGCGCGTGCGGCGAGAAAGCCAAGCAAGAGTTCTTAGCCTTACTGGTGGCGGGTGAAGGATTTGAACCTTCGAAGGCAGAGCCGGGGGATTTACAGTCCCCTCCCATTGGCCGCTCGGGCAACCCGCCAGGGTCGTACAAGTCTTACGGCGCTTTGGTAGTGCGAGCGGCAAACGATACCTTAGGCACTGGAACTTTAAAAATCACAAGCACAATCAAGAAGGAGCCTCACAACAATGGCTGATAGCAGTTTCGACGTAGTCTCGAAGATCGACCGGATGGAGCTAGATAACGCCATTAACCAGGCTATCCGCGAGATAGATACCCGCTTTGACTTTAAGAATACCGGCGCGAAGATTGAACTCTCAGGAGACAAAATCGCAATCGAGGCCGATACTGAAGAGCGCGCCAAGGCCACACTTGATGTTGTCAAAGATAAGTTAATTAAGCGCGGGGTATCACTCAAGCATTTAGATGCGGGTGAGCCACAACTCTCGGGCAAAATCTACAAGATTGCTTGCACGTTGAAAGAGGGAATTTCAACGGAGAATGCAAAGAAAGTTGCAAAGTTCTTACGCGATGAGGGTCCTAAGTCGATTAAGACTCAGATCCAAGGCGATGAACTTCGTGTGACTTCAAAGAGTCGTGATGATTTACAAGAAGCAATCGAGCAGATAAAGAATGGTAAATTTGATTTTGCTGTTCAGTTTGTTAATTTCCGCTAAGTGACAGGTAAACGGAGCGAGTATTCACTAGGACTACTCTTCGGATTAAGTTCTTATGTCTTATGGGGTCTCTTTCCCCTGTATTGGCCGCTCCTGCAACCAGCTAATCCACTTGAAATAGTCTCGCATCGCGCGGTCTGGACCCTGGTTTTCTGTCTCATCATTCTCTCCTTGAGCAAGCAGATTCACTCCACCCTTCAGGTTATGAAGAATCCCAAAACTATGGCGGCGCTGCTTCTAAGTACGATATTGATATCTATCAATTGGATTACCTACATCTGGGCCGTTAATCATGATCACGTTGTTGAGGCGGCACTTGGTTATTACATCAATCCGCTCATCATCATTGCCTTCGGTGTAATACTCCTGCGAGAGAAAATGCGCCCGTTGCAATGGGTTGCCGTCGCAATTGCTGCTATCGGAGTTCTAGTACTCACAATTGATTACGGCAGACTCCCATGGGTTGCAATCTCACTGGCACTTTCATGGGGAAGCTACGGACTTGTAAAGAAGAAGCTCAATCTGGGTGCGCTAGAGGGGCTCGCAATCGAAACCTTGATCTCCTTCATTCCTTATCTTGGCTATCTGATTTATCTTGGCAATCAAGGCACCGGCCAGTTTGGGCACTCCCCTGGACTCACTTTCTTACTTATTAGCGCTGGCGCGGTGACTGCTATTCCACTGCTGCTATTTAACGGTTCTACCACTCGTCTTCCGTACAGCACTATCGGCCTCTTGCAATACATCACTCCAACAATTCAATTTTCACTCGGAGTCTGGTTGCGTCACGAAGAGATGCCAGCAGCGCGCTGGATTGGTTTCATCATTATCTGGTGCGCACTTATTGCGCTAGGTGTTGATCTGGTGCGATCAAGCAGAACGGTCGATGATCGCGTCGCAGAGCGAAAATAATGCGCCTGTCACATCATTAACAGGCAGCGGCCCCAGCGCTGCGCGCGCATCACGTGCAATATCAAGTAGCTGTTCTCGTGACTGGCCAAGGGCATCATGGGTGCGAAGTGTTTTCAACACTTCTGAAACGACAGCTTCATCTTTAATCGGTGCTTTAAGGAGTGCAATCAGTTCGCGATCAGTAGGGTTAGTTGAATTCATGACATTGAGTGTGACCAACGTTGGTACACCTTCGCGGAGATCCGTTCCTGGCGTCTTTCCAGACTCATGTGACTCACTTGCGATATCAATAATGTCATCGGCTAATTGAAAAGCGATACCGATTTTCTCGCCAAAGATAGTCAGCGTCTCTTTTACTTCATCTGGCGCTCCTGAGACCATTGCACCAAAACGTGCACTCGCTGAAATAAGTGAGCCAGTTTTATCGGCCACCACCTGCATGTAGTGAGCTAGTGGTTCTTGCCCGTTCTGCGGCCCTTGCGTCTCCATAATCTGACCAATTACGAGTCGCTCAAATGTTGATGCTTGGAGTCGCACTGCTTCCGGACCGATATCTGCAAGAAGTGCTGAAACTTTCGCGAAGAGGTAGTCGCCGGTAAGAATGGCAACTGTATTTCCCCAACGATTATTGGCACTTTCTACTCCACGGCGAAGCGGCGCTTCATCCATAACATCATCGTGATAGAGAGTTGCCACGTGTGTTAACTCGCAGACAGCCGCTGATTCAATAATTCCAAACTTATTCTTATCCCCATAATGCGATGCCAGGATCGTCAGCAATGGACGCAGTCGCTTGCCTCCGGCTGCAACAAGATGTCGTGAAGTCTCTTCCACGAGCGGGTAATCACCCTGGATATGGCTAAAGAGCAGGTCTTCAACCTTCTTCATGCTCTCCTTGAGTTCTACCTCTAGCGCCGGCGCTAGGCCAGGAATTCCGAAGGAGGACATCAGCGGATAAATGTTGCAGTTGTTGCGATGAAGTCAATCAGCGGCGCAGGATAAATTCCTAGAATCAGCGTCACTGCTGCAGATACTGTGATCGTGATCGTTGTCAGTGCAGATGGAATAATGACCGAAGTTCCATCTTCCACTGAATCCTTAAAGAACATCAAGACAATCACGCGGATGTAGAAGAACGCCGCAATCGCTGATGAGAGCACACCAGCAATCAGAATTGATGTGCTACCTGATTCATATGCGGCAGAGAAGATTGAGAACTTTCCAATAAACCCTGATGTAAGTGGAATTCCAGCAAAAGCGAGTAAGAAGAGTGCAAAGGTCGAAGCCAAGAGCGGCGAACGCTTTCCTAGCCCGCTCCAGCGATTGAGGTCGCCAACTTCACCTGAAGAATCGCGCACCAGTGTGACAATTCCGAATGCACCAACAGTGGCAACGCCATAGGCAAAGAGGTAGAAGATTGAGGATTCAAGTCCAGATTTGCTCAAAGCAATCACACCAGCGAGCAGGAACCCGGCATGAGCGATTGAAGAGTAAGCCAACATACGCTTGACGTCTCGTTGTGTAATTGCAACGACTGATCCAAAGACCATAGTGATGATGGCGATAATTACCATTGCTGGTCTCCATTGCCACTCGGCATTTGCAAAGGAGACATAGAAGATGCGAAGAATTGCACCGAATGCTGCAACCTTGGTTGCCGCCGCCATAAAGCCGGTAATAGCTGTTGGAGCGCCTTGGTACACATCTGGTGACCACGCGTGGAATGGAACGGCGCCAACTTTAAAGAGAAGCCCGACCGAGATGAAGGCAACTCCTAGTAGCAGGAATACATCGTTACCCGCACCACCAACAACGCTCTCTTGAATTCCAGATAGCGTGATTGAGCCTGAATATCCGTAGAGATAAGCAATGCCCAGCAGGAAGAAGGCGGAGGCGAAGGCACCAAGTAAGAAGTACTTCAGCGCCGCTTCTTGTGACATCAATCTACGACGGCGAGAAAGTCCGGCCATGAGATAGAGCGGTAGCGAAAGCATTTCTAGCGCAACAAAGAGCGTGATGAGGTCACTGGCAACCGGGAATAGGAGCATTCCGGCAATTGTAAAAAGGGTAAGTGGAAATACCTCAGTGACGCGAAGATCTGCTTGAACAGCTTCACGTTCTTCATCAGAACCAGGAACAGATGCAGCAAGTGCGGTGAAGTTCTCTTGATCTGCGATAAGAAAGATTGCAAGTATCGCGATAACAAGTATTGAAGCTTGGAAGAGAACTCCTGCTCCATCAAATGCAACTGAGCCCATGGCTGCATCAACCGAAGACTGATTGCGTACTTGAAATAGCGCGGCAAGTGATGCCACGAGTGCGAATAGCGTGATGAAGAGCTGGGATGAAAAACGTGAGGCGCGTGGGGCAAATGCCTCAATCAGCACGCCAATCAGTGCGCCAGCAAGAACAATCAGCATTGGCGCAAGCTGGGCGTAATTTAAGGAAGGTGCTATAAATTCCATTTATTTGCCTGCGCTATCTGACGGTAGTGGATCGGTAAATCCTTGGACTTCCAAAATGTGTGCAGATGTCGGGTTAATGACATTGAGCAGCGGCGCTGGATAGAAACCGAGCGCAATGATTACTGCCATTACAGGTGCAATTGCAATCTTTTCCCGGATATTTAAATCCGGAAGGTTTTCATTTCCAGGAGTAGTAGGTCCATGTAGCGCCTTCTGCACTGGAATCAAAATGTATAGCGCAGCAAGAACAATTCCGAAGGTGGCAATCACGGCAGCAACTGGGTAGCGCGTAAATGTTCCGACTAGGACTAAGAACTCACTAACGAAGCTGGAGAGTCCAGGAAGAGCAAGTGATGACATTCCGGCAATAAAGAATGACCATGCCATTACTGGAGTCACGCGTTGTAATCCACCGAAATCAGCAATCTTTGATGAGCCACGGCGGGAAGCCATCCACCCGGCAACGATGAACAGCGCCGCAGTAGAGAATCCGTGGTTAAACATATAAAGCGTTGATCCGCTATGACCTTGGGTGGTCATGGCAAAGATTCCCATTGTGATAAATCCAAAGTGAGAAATAGATGTGTAGGCAATAAGTCGTTTAATGTCGGTGGCACCAATTGCCAAAAATGCGCCGTAGATAATTGAAATGACGGCAAGGGTAATGATTACTGGCGTAAAGGTTCTGCTCGCATCTGGAAAGAGTGTGAGACAGAATCTAATCATTCCAAATGTTCCGACCTTATCGAGCACACCGAGCAAGAGCACCGATGTGCCAGGAGTTCCGGAGGCGGCAGCACCTGGCAGCCAGGTGTGCAGTGGCCAAAGCGGAGCCTTGATAGCAAAAGCGATAAAGAAGCCAAGGAATAACAGGTTCTGCGTTGTTGAACTCATGTAGTTATGCATTTCAGATAACTTAGCGATATCAAAAGTATGTCCGCCGTTGGCTCCTGAAATTACATAGAGTCCAATGATTGAAGCGAGCATCAATAGACCGCCAAAGAGGCTGTAGAGCAAGAACTTCACAGCTGCGGCCGCGCGATCGCCACTGCCGTATCCACCAATAAGGAAGTAGACCGGAATCAACATCGCCTCAAAAATTACATAGAAGAGGAAGACATCGGTTGCTGCAAAGACACCAATCATCATGGTTTCAAGAACAAGGATGAGAATGTAGAAGACTTTTGCTGACCAGCGGCCACCTTCAGATTCATTCCATCCGGCTAAAACAACAATTGGAGTGAGAAGAACTGACATCAAAATGAGCACGAGTGAGAGGCCATCTACACCGACCGCATAATTAATTCCGAATGATGGAATCCACTCCACTGATTGCACAAACTGGAATGCGGTGTCTGCAGAATCGAAGTTAAACCAGGTAAGAACTCCGGTCACAGCAACTAATAGCGTGACAGCTAGGGCCGCCTGCTTAATTCGCAAGACCTGATCACTAGGAATGACAGCGATTAAAAGAGATCCCAAGATGGGAAGAAGCATCATTGTTGTCAGTGCGTTCATTGTGTGATCACCCAAATTCCGGCAATGAGCACAAGTGCTCCGATTAGTATCAGCGCAGAATAACTACGCGCAAAGCCTGTCTGTGTGCGTCGAAGTTCAGCTCCAGCGCCAAGTGCGGTGCGACCTACAAGGCGAACTGTGCCATCGACAACGTTGTCATCGCCTTTAACCAGCCATCGCGTAAGTACTTGTCCGGGACGCATAAATACTGACTCGTTAAATGAATCCTGAAGTAAATCTTTACGCGCAAGTCGAGTCAATATCGAGACCTTAGTAGGTGCTTCTGCATCGACCTCAGTGAATTGATATTTCACAAGGGCAATGCTTGCTCCAATAATTACCGCTGTTATTGCTAGCGCCGACACAACCTTGTGCGGTAGCAATTCAGTGTGTTCGCCATGTTCACCAAACACTGGCTCTAGCCAATGAACCAGAGCATCTCCTCGAGTGAAGAGGTATCCCGTTGTCACAGAACCAATAGCTAAAACAACCATTGGCAACCACATCAAAATTGGCGACTCGTGTGGGTGTTGATCTTCTTCCCAGCGTTCAGGCGAAGTAAATGTCAGAACCATGACGCGGGTCATGTAGAAAGCGGTAAGAATTGCACCGAAGAGGGTCATTGAGCCTAAGAGAATTCCCTTTACTCCGCCTGCGTTAAATGCAGTTTCAATAATCAAATCTTTCGAGTAGAAACCAGCGAAGGGAGGTACGCCGATAATCGCAAGGTAACCGAGTCCAAATGTTACGAAAGTAATCGGCATAAATTTACCTAGCGCACCATAGCGACGCATATTTACTTGGTCTTTCATTCCATGCATTACCGAACCTGCACCCAAGAACATGCCGGCTTTAAAGAATCCATGAGTAAGTAGATGCATGATTGCAATTGCATATCCTGCCGGTCCAAGGCCAGCCGCCAAAGTCATGTAACCAATTTGAGACATGGTCGAAGCCGCTAGCGCTTTCTTGATGTCATCTTTTGCAGTACCGATTAACGCACCAAAAATCAAAGTTACTGCGCCGACAATAACAACAAGAAGTTGCGCAGTTGGTGCAGCATCAAAGATAAAGTTCGAGCGAGTAATGAGATAGACGCCAGCAGTAACCATCGTTGCTGCGTGGATCAGCGCTGACACCGGTGTTGGTCCAGCCATCGCATCGCCAAGCCATGCCTGCAGCGGGAATTGGGCTGATTTACCAGCTGCAGCAATCAGAAGCATTATTCCGATTCCGGTCAGCGTTGCAGTTGATGCAGACTCTGATGCTTCTTTTACTCCGGCAAATGTGACAGTGCCAAGTGTTGCGAAGGCAATCATGATGGCGAATGAAAGACCCATATCGCCGATGCGGTTCATGACAAATGCCTTCTTAGAAGCGGTGGCATATGCCGGTTTTTGATTCCAGAAACCGATCAATAGATAGGAAGCAAGGCCCACGCCTTCCCAACCAACGTAAAGATTGAGGTAGGAATCTCCAAGAACAAGAAGCAGCATGGCTGCGATAAAGAGGTTGAGATAGGCGAAGAAGCGACGGCGATCTCGATCATGTGACATGTAGGAAATCGAGTAGATATGAATCAGAGTGCCCACACCTGTGATGAGGAGTACGAAACAGATAGAAAGTTGATCGAGCAAGAGCCCGGCATCAACGTTAAATGTTCCGACACTTATCCAGGAGAAAAGTTTTTGAGTAAATCCGCGCTCTTCTGGTTCAAGTGCAAGCATCTGGGAAAGTTGGTAGAGCCCCAACCCGAATGAACTTGCGGATAGCGCGGTAGCCAATAGATGGCCCCACTTATCTGCTTTACGGCCTGCAAGTAACAAAATTATCGACCCTGCCAGTGGCAAGGCAATGAGATACCCCAGTGATGTAGAAGTTGTCATGGCTATCGCTTCAACAAACTAGCGTCATCGACAGACGCTGAACGGCGTGATCGATAAATCGTCACGATAATTGCCAGACCTACTACTACTTCACATGCGGCGACGACCATCGTGAAGAAGGCGACTACTTGGCCATCGAGAGTGCCATTGATTCGGGAGAAAGTTACGAGAGTTAGATTCGCGGCATTGAGCATAAGTTCAATACACATAAAGACAACAATTGCGTTGCGGCGGACAACAACTCCGACTGCACCAATTGTGAAGAGCAGGGCAGCGAGATAGAGATAGTTATACGGATTCATTACTTCTCCTCCGTCACTGTGTTATCAACTTCGCCAAGTTCAAATGATCGAGATTCCAACATATCTCCGCGCGCTTTAAGTGTGGCTGAGATCGACGTTGGTGCTGCGCTGCCATCAGGAAGTAACGCCGGTACATCGACTGCATTGTGACGGGCAAATACTCCTGGGCTAGGAAGTCCAGCTGCGCCGGCAAGTGAACCCGAACGGAAACGAGCAATTGACTGCTGGCGTTGTGTAGGGCGAGCAACGCTTCGTTGATGATGAGCAAGCACCATCGCACCGAGCGCTGCCGTAATTAAAAGTGCTGAAACAACTTCAAAAGGCCAGACATAAGTAGAGAAGAGTTTCTGCGCCAGGCCTTGAACATTTCCATTGGCGTTTGCGGCTTGTAATCCGACTGCTTCGCGACCCAGCGCTGCCCGGCTAATCAGAGCAACGAATAAACCACCAAAACCAACTGCAGCGGTAATGGCAATCGGGCGAAGTCCAGCGATTGTTTCGGTGAGTGAATCAGAGGCATCGACACCGACCAACATCAGAATAAAGAGGAAGAGCATCATGACTGCCCCGGTGTAAACAACAATCTGAACAATGCCCAGGAAGAGTGCATCCTGTGCGATATAGAAGATAGCGAGGGTAACCATCACCCACGCTAGTAATAGCGCCGAGTGCACAGCCTTCTTTACCAATAACATTCCGAGCGCTGCAATACCAGAAAGTGGGGCTAGCACCCAGAACATCACCGCTTCAGGTGTTTGGATTTCTAACATTAGTTCTGCCCCTGCTGTGATGGGTGTGCTTCCTTTACATCACCGTTGTAATAATTTGTATCTGTCATTCCTGGATACATTGGGTGTGGTGGAGCAAGCATTCCTTGACGTAGTGGAGCAAGTAGATCTTCTTTCTCGAAGATTAATTTCTCGCGCTTATCATCTGCAAGTTCGTATTCATTTGTCATTGTGAGTGCACGTGTAGGACATGCCTCAACGCAAAGTCCGCAAAAAATACAACGCAGGTAATTAATTTGATAAACCGCGCCATGACGCTCTCCCGGAGATAGCTGATTTCCTGGGGTGTTATTTCCACCTTCTACATAAATTGCATCCGCTGGGCAGGCCCAAGCGCAGAGCTCACACCCGATACATTTTTCAAGACCGTCAGGGTGGCGATTAAGTTGGTGGCGACCATGAAAACGCGGTGCAGTAGGAGCTTTCACATCGGGGTACTGCACAGTCTGGTTCTTCTTAAACATGGTTGAGAAGGTGACCCAGAATCCCTTTGCTTGGGTTAGCAAAGATGCCGGCCCTGGTTGGTTAACCTCGACAAATGGAACTGAGTTGATATCGAGTTCTGAGCTCTTACGTGGCTCAATGAAATCACTCATTGCTGGCCTCCTGAAACGTTGATAGATCGAAGGTGCGGAAGTGAAGGGACTGGGAAATCTGGTGCCTCGATATCGATATCAGCAATTGGCTCTTGCGATTTTGCCTTGTTCCGATCCACAAGTGATGAGACAGCCATCAGAAGTAGAACGATGCCAGCGGTAAAGGCAATCACAACTGCGCGGTTGGCACCCTGTTGTTGCATTACGCGAAGTGTTGCCACGATCAGAATCCATGCAAGCGAAGAAGGAATCAAAACTTTCCAACCAAATTTCATAAATTGGTCGTAGCGAAGACGAGGAAGTGTGCCGCGTAGCCACATGAAAATAAAGAAGAACAAATTAACTTTGGCAATGAACCAGAAGAATGTGAACCAACCACCTAGCCATTGCTCGGTAAATCCAAGTCCCGGAGGTGCGTGGTAGCCACCAAGGAATAGTGTGGCTGCTAACGCCGAGACTGCAATGATATTTACATATTCAGCCAGGAAGAAGAGTGCAAATTTAAGTGATGAATACTCGGTGTGGAATCCGCCGACAAGTTCACCTTCAGCTTCAGCTAAATCGAATGGAGCACGGTTTGTCTCTCCCACCATCGAAATTACATAGATAATAAATGAAGGAAAGAGTACGACCGCATTCCAGATGTTCTGGTGTTGTGAATCCACAATAACCGAAGTCGACATTGATCCGGCATAGATAAATACTGCGACGAGCGATAGTCCCATTGCGATTTCATAGGAAATCACTTGCGCACTTGAGCGCAATCCACCGAGAAGTGGGTATGTCGAACCAGATGACCAACCAGCGAGTACTACGCCGTATACGCCGATAGAAGTAACGGCAAGAATGTAGAGAACGCCAACTGGAAG
>Ga0208788_1001652_pt1 | contig 10697 bp, 8 predicted proteins | sample Wag4_2014_7_11_3_FD_187363 | JGI IMG/M metagenome (GOLD analysis project Ga0208788, IMG submission 187363) | Fresh water mixed with fracking chemicals microbial communities from Ohio, USA - Utica-2 Time Series FC 2014_7_11 (SPAdes) (version 2) ... | reverse complement strand
ACGTCAACCCGCTCACGGACGAACTCGAGGCCAGCGATGGCAGCCGGTACCGCCTCCAGGCTCCCGGCAAGGCCCCCGAACTGCCCGCCGAAGGCTTCGTGACGGCCTACGAGGGATTCCTGGCGCCCCCGGCCGAGCGCGCGGGTGTCACCGTCGCGGTGGCCCCCGAAAGCGAGCGCCTCGAACTGCTGGCCCCCTTCGAGCCCGCCCCGCTCGAGGCCTATGCCGGCCTGCCCCTGCTGCTCAAGACCCGCGGCAAGACCACGACCGACCACATCTCCCCGGCCGGCCCGTGGCTGCGCTTCCGTGGCCACCTCGACCGCATCAGCGACAACATGTTCACCGGCGCCACCAACGCCTTCACGGCCGAGCGCGGCAAGACCCGCAACCCGCTGACGGGAGAGGGTGGTCTCGACGTGCCCGCCGTGGCCCGCGCGCTCAAGGCTGCCGGCAAGAAGTGGATCGTCGTCGGCGACGAGAACTACGGCGAGGGCTCGAGCCGTGAGCATGCCGCGATGAGCCCGCGCTTCCTGGGCGCCGCGGCCGTCATCGTGCGCAGCTTCGCCCGCATCCACGAGTCGAACCTCAAGAAGCAGGGCGTCCTGCCCTTCACCTTCGTCGAGGCCGCCGACTACGACAAGGTCCTCGAGACCGACGCGATCAGCCTCGAAGGCCTCGAGGCGCTCGCTCCCGGGAGCGCCGTCACGGCCGTGCTGCATCACGCCGATGGCTCCACCGAGCGCGTGGCCCTCCGCCACACGCTCAACGCGGAGCAGATCGCCTGGTTCCGCGCGGGCTCGGCCCTGAACCTGCTCCGCCTGCAGGGTCAGAAGACCGCCGCGACGGTCTAGGTCGACCGTGGTCCCCGTCCGCCCCGGCCAGGAACTCGATCTCGCGATCGAGGCCCTGGTCGGGGGCGGCGAGGCACTCGCACGGCTCGACGGGTTTCCCGTCTTCGTGCCCGGTGGCGTCCCCGGTGATCGCCTCCGGGCACGCGTCGTCTCCACCAAACCGGGCTATGCCCGGGCCATCGTGCAAGCAATCCTGGTCCCGTCACCCGCGCGCACGACGCCTCCATGCCCGGACTTCCAGGCCTGCGGCGGGTGCCAGTGGCAAGACCTCTCCTATCCGGCCCAGCTGGACTGGAAGCGCCGAATCGTGATCGAGGCGCTCGAGCGCCTCGGGGGGCTCCAGGCGGCCGAGTGCGTGAGCGGGACGCTCGGCATGGACACCCCCTGGCACTACCGCAACAAGGTCCACTGGGCGATCGCCCCGGGACGCCGCGGGCCCGTGATCGGCCTGTACGAGCCCCGATCGCACCGGGTCGTCCCCGTCCGGGACTGTCAGATCCAGCTCGCGATCCACGGCCAGGTCTTGAATTTTCTTCGTGAAACCCTGCCTGCGCTGCCCCTGCCCACCTACGATGAACGCTCGGGGCGAGGCTGGCTTCGCTCCGCCTTCGCGCGCGTCGGGGAGCACACGGGCGAGCTCATGGTGGGGCTGGTCACCACCGATGATCGCTTCCCCGGGCGCGACGCCTGGATCGCGGCTGCCCGAGAACGCCTGCCCGGACTGACCAGCCTGGTCCAGAACCTGCAACCGCGCCCCGGCAACCTCCTGATGGGTCCGGATACGCGTGTCCTCTGGGGAGCGTCCACCATTCGCGAGCGGCTGGGGCCGCTCACGCTCGACGTCTCGGCGCGTTCCTTCTTCCAGGTGAACTCGCGACAGGTGGAAGCCCTTTATGACGAGGCGCTGCGCCATCTCGACCTGAGCCCCGGAGCGCACCTCGTGGACGCCTTCTGCGGCACCGGCACCATCGGGCTCTATGCCGCTGCGCGTTCGGGCGCACGCGTGACGGGTATCGAGGTGGTGCCGGAGGCCGTGCGCGATGCGGAGGCCAACGCGCGCCGCCACGACATCCGGACGGCCCGGTTCATCGAGGGCAGGGTCGAGGACGTGCTGCCCCGGATGCTCGAGTCGGGTGACCGCCCGGATGCCCTGATCCTGGACCCCCCTCGAAAGGGCTGCGAACCAGATGCCCTGGAGGCGATCGCTCGCTGGGGGCCGGACCGGCTGGTGTATGTCTCGTGCAATCCCGCCACTCTGGCCCGCGACCTGAAACGGCTTGCCGCGAGCGGCTACGCCCTGACGGCGGCCCGCCCCGTCGACATGTTCCCCCAGTCCTCGCACATCGAGGTCGTGGCCCGGCTGGACCGGAAGAGCCCGGAGTAGCATTTAATCCATTTTTGATGGATGGCGATCGTCTGGACAAGAATGGGCGAGCCGGCTCTGGCCTACAATACCCGCATCGCTGGTACATTTGCCCCGGAGCATCACGCCATGACTCAAATAAATCGCTCGCATCGGCGCGCCAGCCTCGCTGCCATCGCGCTGCTCGTGTCCCTTCCCGCCTTGCCATCCATCGCATCCCCCCCGGCGAATCCGCGCGTGGGGCAGTCCTACGTGGAATCCACCCCGGTCAGGACCAGGGCCCGGACCTACACGCGAACCAACCCCACCACGGGTGCCATCGAGAAGATCCAGGAAACTTACCAGGAATATTCCGACCAGACCCGCGTCTACCAGCAGGTCGGGTCGCATCCGGAGGTCCGGCCGACGACGCACCCCGTTTGGCGAAAGGTGGGCGAACGCCAGGTCCCGTACACCGCCACGCGCTGGGTCGATCCCCCTCCGCCCAGGCGGGTGTATGCGTACGGCAGGACGGATAACTCCACCCAGTGGGCCCGCTGGAACGAGGGATTCCGGACCACCCAGAACCTGATGGGCAACCGATACAGCCGGAACCAGGACATGAGCGTGGGGGCGAAGTGGACCATTTACAGCCTCGTCATGAAAGGTGGAAACGACCGATCGTTACCGCCCGGCACGGTCTACCTGTACACGGAGGATGGCAACATCATCGGATCGTGCCACTACACGCAGGTCATGGTCGGTGCAAACTACAATGACGGTCACTACTTCACGGGCGGCAACAACATCAACATCAACGGCACGGCCTATGATCTGCTGGGGGTTGCCCTGAGCTCTCCCATCGCTCTCGACCTCGATCACGATGGCAAGATCGGCGTCACGGGGCAGGCCACTGGCTATACGCGATACCTCCATGGCCTGACGACTTTCATTCGAGAAGGCTCGGTCGACTTCGATCTCAAAGCCGTTGGAAAGCCCGGTCGCTTCGAATGGCTCAAAGATGGTCAGGATGGATTCCTCGTCGATGACCTCGGTGGACTGGTCACCAAGGCGGCACTGGGAGACGGGGTGCTCACGGGCGACCACCTGTTTGGTGGACAGCGCTTCGGCAATGGCTACCGCAAGCTGGCTGCCCGGTACGATGGCGATTCCCGCCAAGCGTCGATCGAGCCTGGACAGACGCTGCCTTCAGGGCTCGGGAAAATTTCCGGTCCGGAACTCCGCGGTCTCAAGGTCTGGCGAGATCGCAACCATGATGCCCGGGTCACGATGGACGAACTCTCTACCCTCGCAGACCTCGGTATCACGGAACTGGGTGCAGATTACGAGTTGATCGGAAACGATGCCCAGGCCCGCATGGTGTCGTATTACATCCAGAACGGCGCGCGACACCTCACCGAGGACGTCTGGTTCGCCGAGGACCTTCCCGGGAAGGCAGGGACGTGATGAAGACGTGGATGACGGGATTCGCGGTCCTCGTGGCCGTTCTTGGTGGCCCTGCGCCCGCGTGGGCCGGCTGGGAGACCTACACGGCCTATCGCACGGAAGACGTGTACGACTATGTCCAGGAGCCGACCACCTATACCGTCGATGTTCCCGACTATGGCTGGGTCGATCAGGGAGGCGCCGTGAACCGGATGGCCCTGCAGGGTCGGATCACGGTGAGCAGCATCTCCGCCGCAGAAGTGGCTCGCATCAGCAGTCCGGGAGCACGGGGAACGAATGGAAGCGTCAAGAGCGGGGTGTACAGCGGCAACTACCAGTCCGGAGGCCACGCCGTGGCGTTGACGGGGCTGAAGGGACGCGAGGCCGTGGGAGCGAATCGCTCCCTGATCTCGAGGCCTGCTGCGGCCGGTCAGGGTCAAGGCGGTGGCACGCTCCGGGCGCGCGAGCGGTCAGAACAAGAGGATCGGCGCGAGCGGTCGGAACGAGACGATCGGCGCGAGCGCCGCGACTGACTCGATCAAAAGCCAGGGCCCGGAGGGTGATCATACCTCCGGGCCCTGGCTCTTGAGCTAGCGTGCGGAAGGGGTGCGGGCCCGGTAGCGGCGCTCCTGGACCTTGCGCTTGTAGACCTCGGTCGGTGCCTCGATCGACAGCCCGAACAGCTGACCGAGGATGGCCGAATGGCGGTCGAGCTGGCGCCCGCTCAGACGCTTGAGTTCCGCGGTGGGCTGATGCAGGACCTTGTTGACGAGCCCCCTGACCAGCATCGCCACCTGCTCCTGCTGATCGGGGCTGAACTCGCCCTGATGCCGCAACCAGAAGCGAGCGAGCTCGTCATCACACTGAGACTGGATACGACCCCGGAGCGAGGCGATCGTGGGCGTCACCCGCAGATTGCGGATCCACGCCTCGACGTCGGACAGTTCGGCGTCCAGGATGGCCTCGACCGCTGCGACGGAACTCTCACGCTCGTGCCGGTTGCGGTTGGCCACCTCGCGGAGACCATCGACGTCATGCAGGACGACTCCCTGGATGGTGCCGATGGCCGGGTCGAGGTTGCGGGGGACCGAGATGTCGATGAAGACCTGGGGCTGAACCCGTTCCGCATGCCGGCGAGCAGCCTCGACGTCGCCACGCATGAGCACCATGTGAGGCGCGCCCGTGCAGCAGAGCACGACATCGGCGCGGGAAAGGTGCGTGGCGAGATCGATCCAGGCGACGGCCTCCCCACCGACCGACCGGGCCAGGGTCACGGCCGAATCGAAGGAGCGATTGGCCACCCGGACGGCCCCCGGACGATGGTGCTCGAGATGGCGCGCTGCGAGCTCGGACATCTTGCCCGCCCCGAGCAACAGGATGTTGCGACCCTCGAGCCCCCCCAGGGCCTCGGCAGCCAGGGCGATCGCCACGTGCGAGACGCTCACGGCCCCGCGGGCGATGTCGGTCTCGTGGCGCGCGCGCTTGCCGGCCTTGAGCGCCGCCTGGAAGCACCGTTCGAGAATAGGGCCGACGGCTCCCCGTTCACGCGCCAGTTCGAGTGCGATCCGGACCTGAGCGATGATCTGGCCCTCGCCGAGCACCAGACTCTCGAGCCCCGCCGACACCCGGAACAGGTGGTGCATCGCCTCGCGATCGGCCCGCGTCACGCCCGTGAACGGCAGATCCTGCCCCACGTGCTGGCGGATGAACTCACGGATGCGCGCCTCACCGGCTTCCTGGCTCTCGGCCAGGACGTAGATCTCGGTTCGGTTGCAGGTGGACAGGATGACGGCTTCCGTGAGCCGAGAATCCGCGAGCAGTCGACCGAGGGCCTCTCCTGCGGAGTCCCTCGAAAAGCTCACACGTTCCCGCCACTCGACGGGTGTCGAATCGTGGCTGAGACCGACCATCACGAGATGCATACGAGACCCTTGTCCAGAAACCCGATACCCGGCCGTACCGGGCGACGTCCACCGGGGACGTTTCCCTGATTGTAGCGCATGTCGCGCAAGGCCGGCATCCGCATTATCGACGGATGGCAGCCGATGCTTGCCCCTCAGTGGGGGGCGGCCTACACTGGATCCGATCCAGACCTCTCCGAGACCGGAACGGAATCCCCTCCCGATGGCCGCCGCCCCAGACGCACCCGCCCGAGACCTCAGCCCCAGGAAGTCCTTATGGCCTTCTTTCGTGCGATTCTGGAGCTCCATCAAGCTCGGTATCGGCCTGATTCTCGCGATCGCCGCAGCCTCCACGCTCGGCACGGTCATCCCGCAGGGTGACGCTTCCGTGATCCAGAACCTGCCCACGAGCGAGTCCACGAAGCAGATCCTGCTCGCCCTGGGGGCCAACAACGTCTATTACTCGGGCTGGTTCCTGACGCTGCTGGGCCTGTTTTTCCTGAACCTCTGGATGGCCACGCAGGTCATGGTGCTGCCACGCCTCCGGGTGGGGCTCCGGAAGCCCCCGGAAGTCCCCGTGGAGGCCCAGCGGCAACTGCACGATGTCACCGTGCCGCTCCCACCACAGCCTCTGGAGACGATCGCTCGAGCCCTCAAGAATGCCGGGTATCGCCTCTATCCCTCGCGCCGCGGAGGCCTCATCGGCCACAAGGGGCGCTGGAGCCGATTCGCCCCGCTCGTGACCCATATCGGCCTGTTCACGATCCTGATCGGCGGGATCTGGTCGGGCCTCACGGTCTTCAAGGCCCAGGTCCCGATGTTCCCGGGCGAGCAGGTCCGCATGACCGAGATCGTGGATGGCCTGGCGCAGCCGCGCGGACCCCTGGCCCGGCGCGATCGCGACTGGTCCGTCCGGCTCGACCGGTTCTGGATGGAATATTACGACGCGAACACCGTCCGGCAGTTCTACTCGAACCTGTCCATCCTGAAAGACGGCAAGGTCGTCGAGACTCGCAAGATCTGGGTCAACGAACCCCTGGTCCACGACGGGGTCTGGTTCTACCAGGCCTTCTGGGGCGTGGGCGCCATCGATACCCGGATCGGTCAGGAGGCGCGCCGCATCGAGATGCGACCCGGCGACCCCCTGGGCCTGAAGGGGACGCTGAGCCAGATCGTGACGATCGGGCGCGCGAAGTACATCTGCTACCTTCAGGGTGAGCGGGAGCCTCTCGTCATCCTGCGCTTCTTCGGCGGGGGACGCCGCCCCGAACCCGTCGCCGTGATCGCCCCCGGGGAGACCCGCCCGGTCGAGGGCGTTGCCGTCACGTTCCGGGGACCGGTCCTGTACAGCGGCCTGCAGGTCAAGGCGGACCCGGGTATCCCCGTCGTCTACACGGGCTTCTGGGTGGTCATGCTGGGTACCGCCCTGGCCTTCTTCGGCCTTCGCCAGGTCTGGGTCAACCCGGACGGAGACGGATATCTCCTCTCCGGAAAGGCCAACCGTGGCCGTCAGGCGCATCGTCTCGAGCTGGTCAAGCTGACCGGCTCGCTGGGAGCATCCTTCGATGAATAATCTCCAGGGAATCGAGCAGACGCTCGTCTCGGTCCTGTTCTGGTGCGTCCTCGCCAGTTCGGGCCTCTACCTCCTCGAAATCGCAGGCAAGCAGGTCTGGGCCCGCTGGGTGGCGCATGGCGCCATGGGCCTGAGCCTCGTCGCCGCGCTCGGTTCGCTGGTCGTCCGCTACGTCTATGCGGGCTATCCGCCGCTCTCGAACCTCTTCGAGAGCCTGATGTTCCTCATCTTCGCGATGCTGGCGATCTTCGTCGTCGTCCAGGCCGTGATGAAGCCGCGGTACTTCGGCGTGGTGACGGCTCCCCTGGTCACGCTGCTCATCGGCTTCGCCAGCATCCTGCCGCAGCGACTCCGGGACTCTCATCCCCTCATGCCTGCCCTGCAGAGCTACTGGCTCAAGATCCACGTGAGCCTGATGCTCGTCTCGTATGCCGCCTTCCTGCTCGCCTCGGGAGCCGCAGTCGTCTACCTGATCCTGTACCGCAAGCGGAAGCGCGACATGAACGCCCAGGGCGGCACCATGGCGATCGAGGGTGGAGGAACGCTCGATGCCTCGCGGGGCCTCGTCGCCCAGCTGGCCTTCCTGGACGATCTCATTTACCGGCTGGTGCTGGTCGGCTTCCCCGTCCTGGCCTTCGGGATCATCACCGGCGGGATGTGGGCCAACCATGCCTGGGGAACCTACTGGAGCTGGGATCCCAAGGAAACCTGGGCCCTCATCACCTGGCTGGTCTACGCCGGGTACCTGCACGCCCGGCTGGCCCACGACTGGAGCGGCCCCAGGTCCGCTTGGCTGGCGATTCTCGGTTTCGTCTCGGTCCTCGTCACCTACCTGGGCGTCAACTACCTCGCCCAGGGTCTACATACCTACGGGAGCCTGCTGTAGAAGTTCCCGTGTCAGGGGGCTTCCCTCGGAAGCCCGTATCGGCTAAACCTGTTGTTGAGCATGTCGTCCAAACCCTTTCATCCCATCGCGTAGGAGCCCCATGTCTGCCCATGACCTCTTCCCGGGCGCCGGGATCGAATCCGAGCTCATCCTGATCGACCACCTGGCCGCACGTGCCGGACGGGGCGGCAAGCGGGCCCTGTCGGGAGGAGTGGCCTCCTCGCTGAGCGGCAGCGCGCTGTGGCTCGAGCACGCACCGGTGCGGGAACGGATCGTCACCGTCCAGCGCACCTGGTCCTGGCAGGCAGCCTGGCTGGCCTCGTCCCTGATGCTGGGGACGCTCACCGCCCAGACGGCCCGAGCGGAGACCTCGGGTGACCGGACGCGGGTCGAACTGCGCATCATCGACGCCCGCTCGGGCTCCCCGCTCGCCGGAGCCCGGGTCAAGGACGACCAGGGCCACGTGCTCGGCACCTCGGGACTCGGTGGGGGCCTCCAGATCCAGCTTCCCACCACCCTCGATGGTCCGCTCCAGATCGAACGCAACGGGTATCGCTCGCTCCCTCTGCTGCACACCCAGCTCCGTCGTACGAACCTCGTGACGTTGCAACCGGGCGCCGCGAAGCCCGTCGTCGTGGCCCAGAACCCGGAAGCTTCCGGGCATGATGGAGAGCACCACGACGACAAGGCCCATGGCCACGACACCAAGGCCGAACACCACGACGACAAGGCCGAACACCACGACGACAAGGCCCACGGCCACGACGCCAAGGCCGACCACCACGCCGAAGAAGCGCACGGTCACGAGGCCAAGGCCGATCACCATGACGACAAGGCTCACGGTCACGAGACCAAGGCCGACCACCACGACGACAAGGCCCACGGCCACGACGCCAAGGCCGAACACCACGACAAGAAGGCCCACGGCCACGACGCCAAGGCCGAACACCACGACAAGAAGGCCCACGGCCACGACGCCAAGGCCGAACGCCACGACAAGAAGGCCCACGGCCACGACGCCAAGGCCGAACGCCACGACAAGAAGGCCCACGGCCACGACGCCAAGGCCGACCAACACGCCGAAGAAGCGCACGCCCCTGCAGCTCCGGCCGAGGACTTGCATGCTGAAGATCCTCAGGTCCCGGCAACGGCAGAAGTGGTCGAAGCGGCCGCTCACGAGGACGTGGTCGAAGCGTCCGTGCCTCCTGCCTCCGAGGAGAAGCCGCAGGCATCGGGCACCTACCGGGTCCGGCGCGGTGACTCGCTGTGGAGCATTGCCACCCGAGAACTGGGCAGCGGCTACCGGTGGCGCTCCATCGTGGCCCTGAACCAGGACCGTTTGCCCAATCCCAGATTGATCCAGCCTGGCATGACCCTCGAGATGCCGACCTCCGGCGCTGCGCGCAGCATCAAGGTCCGTCCGGGCGACTCCCTCTGGCTGCTCGCCGAGCGTCACCTGGGTTCGGGTCAGAAGTGGCGGTCTCTCTACCAGCTGAACCGCGGGAAGATTGCCAATCCGTCGGTGATCCGCGTCGGAACCCGCCTCCTCCTCCCCTAGTGGAAACGGGGCGGGCGGGGCGCTCTGCGGCTTACGTCCTCGGGGACGTGGCTCACGTACTTCCAGTACGCTTCGCCCCGCCCCCTGTGGGCGCGCTCGCAGATCGCCTCCGCCGGCCCCGTTTCCTCCTGTTTTCGAGGCATCAAGGTTGCTGGATGTGGACAACCAGCTCCTGGTGCCTCGCAGCTTTGTGCCGTGACCTTCACGGCAGGAAGTTCAATCGGCGAGGGAACGGGCGAAATGGGCTCCGCCTTCGAGCGTGAGCAGCGGCTCGCTCAGGGCTCCGGGAATCCGAGCCGCGAGCGCCTCTCCCCATCCCCCGGTGAACACTACGGACGTCTCCGGGCCCAGTGCCTCCCGAGCCCGCTCGACCAGGTGTCGCACCAGGCCGACGTGGCCCTCGAACAGGCCATGCTGCAGACTGGCCACCGTGGATGACCCCCAGGGCCCTTCAGGAGCCACCAGGGGCACCTCATCGAGCAGGGCCGTACCCTGCCAGAGTGCCTTCGCCGCGGTCTCGAGCCCGCAGGCGATCGCCCCCCCCGCCACGGCCCCCGTGGCATCCAGCACCGTGAGCGTCGTGGCCGTCCCGCAATCGACGACGATGCCGGGAACCATCCCGCGGGTCTTCAGGGCCAACGCATTGGCGAGCCGATCGGCCCCCATCGCCTCCGGCGGCCGGTATTGGCTGAGCAGCCCCGAGGTGTTGTGAGTCAGGATCCGTTCGAGGGGCACCTGCCAGACCTCGGCGACGCGTCGCGTCACCTCCGGCACCACGGAGACGATCACCACCGGCCAGTCCGGTCGTGGCCCTGCAAGCCACGTCTCCACGTCGGTCGTGGCCAGGCGCCGGAAGTCCACGCATCGTTCCCCGTCCCAGAAGGCGAGCTTCACGTGCGTGTTCCCTGCCCCGAACACCAGGACAGGACGATCGGTTCGTTCGGGGAGGGGCGGAAACGCTTCCACCGGGCCCATCAAACCAGGTCGAGCAACTGCCCCAGCTGGGCGTGAGAGACCTCGTACCGGGTGTTGCAGTACTTGCAGTGCACCTCGGTGGCCTCTTCCTGCGCCATCATGTCCTGGATCTCGGCCGCCCCGAGAGTGGCGATCGCCCGCAGGACCCGCTCCATCGAGCAGGGG
>Ga0208788_1001649_pt1 | contig 10706 bp, 7 predicted proteins | sample Wag4_2014_7_11_3_FD_187363 | JGI IMG/M metagenome (GOLD analysis project Ga0208788, IMG submission 187363) | Fresh water mixed with fracking chemicals microbial communities from Ohio, USA - Utica-2 Time Series FC 2014_7_11 (SPAdes) (version 2) ... | reverse complement strand
ATCTCACCGTTAATGATGGAGAGTTTTTAGTTCTTGTTGGTCCATCAGGTTGCGGTAAGTCAACATCACTTCGTATGTTGGCAGGACTTGAAGAGATCGATGGCGGCAGAATTTTAATTGGCGATCGCGACGTTACAAATGTTGCACCAAAGGATCGCGATATTGCGATGGTGTTCCAGTCTTACGCACTGTATCCACACATGACAGTTGCAGAGAACATGGGCTTCGCACTAAAGATCGCAGGAACTCCAAAAGAAGAGCGCGATCGTCGTGTTCTAGAAGCTGCAAAGTTGCTTGACCTTGAGCCATACCTAGAGCGCAAGCCAAAGGCTCTTTCAGGTGGACAACGTCAGCGCGTTGCAATGGGTCGCGCAATTGTTCGTGAACCTCAGGTATTCCTTATGGATGAGCCACTATCTAACCTTGATGCGAAGTTGCGTGTAGCAACTCGTACACAGATCGCTGCATTGCAACGTCGTCTAGGAATCACAACTGTTTATGTAACGCACGACCAGGTTGAAGCTATGACAATGGGCGATCGCGTTGCGGTACTTAAGGATGGCTTGCTGCAGCAAGTCGACACTCCTCGTAACCTTTATGACAATCCAGCAAATGCTTTCGTTGCAGGCTTCATCGGTTCCCCAGCAATGAACCTACTAATTGCACCTGTTGAAGGTGGCAAGGCAAAGCTTGGAGATCTAGGTATTGATGTTCCTGCATCTGCAGGTTCATCTGTAACCGTTGGTGTTCGCCCAGAAGGCTTCACGCCATCAGCAAAGGGCTTCCATGTTCTTGTAGAAGTTGTGGAAGAACTTGGTTCAGATGCTTTCGTATACGGAAAGCCAGCTGACTCAACAGTTAAGTTTGCTAATGCATCAGATGAAGGCGCACAAGTAATTGTTCGCTGGGATCCAAAGAATCCTCCTAAGCCAGGCGAGACAATTACGGTCGAGGCTGTTAAGGGATCTGTTCACTTGTTTAACTCAACAACAGGTGAGCGCGTTTAATACTTATTAATGAGAAAGGCCCCGCGGTTTTCCGAGGGGCCTTTCTCATTAGCAATCACAATCTTTTACAAATATAGCTAGTGACTTTGGATGCAACTCAATTATCCCATGCTTATTTAAAACTTTACCTTCCATAACATCCCAATCCATAGTAAGTGAAGTATTAAAGCTCTCTATTCGGTTATTAGTATTGATCGCCATAAATATTTCACAATCACCAGCGCTTCTCTTAAATACTAAAGCGTGGTTTCTCAAATGTATCGAATCAAAACTGCCGTGACTCAGTGATCTGTGATTTGCTCGTAGATTTGTAAATTTTTTAACTTTACCTAAAAATTGGATTTCGTCAGAATTTAAAACTTCTGGAAAGGTGCGTCGACAATCAGGATCATTCTCACCCAATAGTGCAATCTCATCACCGTAATAAAGCATTGGAACACCTGGAATCAACATGTTCAATGCAATACTAAAAAGTGCATCAACTTTATCACCCTCACACATAGTTAACAATCTTGGTGTGTCATGTGACCCAATAGTATTTAAGATTAATGAAGGATCGTCCCATTGCGAAGTCCACTGGAGTAAGTCGACGATAAAATCTTCAGCATCAGCGTGATGTCTGTGCACAAAATCCAGAATGCGATTACGTGCATGATAATTCATTATTGATTCTGAATATTGCATCAAGTTCCATAACCACCAAGCTTCGGCAATCCAAAATTTATTTGACTTAAGGGGTTTCAATTCTTGTTTAAGATGATCAAAGAAACCGGTTTCAGTTTTCCAGGGGACGTCTAATCTCCAGCCTCGAATACCAAAACTATCCCATTTGCGCATCACTCTTTTGAAGTATTCGACCACTTCTACATTCGCAGTGTTTAGCTGTGGCATCAATTGAGCACCGCCAACTGTTTGGTACTCATTATTTGGACCATCAAACTGAAACCAGTTTCTACTCTCTGGATCCCCTTGTAGTGCTTTTTGAAATGGGGGAAATTCTTCTCCGCAATGATTAAAAACTGCATCAAGAATAATTCCAATATTCAACTTCTCTAACGCTCTGACTAATTCACTAAATTCCTCTTCGCTTCCCAACAGCGGCTCTATCTCTAGGTAATCAGAGGTGTCATATCTGTGATTTGCGGGTGCTTTGAAAATAGGTGTGAAATAAATATTTTGGATGGCAAGTTCGGTAAAATAGGCAGTCTTTGCTTGAATTCCGCGAAAGTTTCCCCCAAAGAAATTTTCTCTAGTGGGTAAGTTTCCCCACATTTCTAATCCATGGTCACTTGCATTTGCTTCACGGGCAAATCTGTCAGGGAATATCTGATAGAGAACGCCTTTCCGGAACCAATCTAATTCATCACTTTGTGCGCCTTGAATATGAATATTTCTCATTCGTTTACTCCCCCTGCTGCAAGCCCTCTTATTAATGATTTTTGAACAAGTAGAAAACCAATCACTGCTGGAATAGTTGCAGTCACCGTAGCTGCCATAAGCATTGTCCACCTAGTTCCATACTTTCCGGTGAAATTCGCTATTCCAAGTGGCACTGTGAAATTCTCAGGACTATTTAGAGCGATTAGTGGCCAAAGGAAATCATTCCAAGAAAAAAGAAAAGCAAATAGAGCAACCGTAGCAACTGCGGGTTTGGCGATGGGAACAATTATTCTAAATACTAAGGTTAATGTTCCCGCACCATCCATTCTCGCTGCATCATCCAGATCTCTTGGAATCGAATGAAAATATTGACGCATTAGAAATATTCCAAATGCTGTCCATAGACGAGGAATGATTAAGGCACCCAAAGAATTTGATAAGCCCAACTGTTGAACAATCTGATAAGTCGGAATAACTAACAGTGGCAAAGGAATCATGAGGGTGGAAAGGAATATCACCCAAATCGTTTTCTTAAACTTAAAATCAAATCTATCAAATGCATAAGCGGCAAGAATGCTAGTTATTACTTGACCAATTGTGATAAAAATTGCTACAAAAATTGAATTAAAGTAATATCGCGCAAAAGGTGCATCGGTCCAAGCATTCAAATAATTTTGCCAGTGAAAGTGCGTCGGTAGCAAGTACGGACTTGTGAATGCCATCTTAGGTGGCTTTAATGAAGTCGTAATCATCCAAAGAAATGGCAGTGCGACGAAGAAACCAATCCCTAGTAATAGAAAGTGTTTTGAAGCTGAAACAAATATTTTTCTAGGCATTTTTAATTACTTTCTTGGCCAGTAATCGTTGAACAGTCCCAAGCAACAGAACTCCCAATAGGATTAACCAACCTATTGCAGAGGCTGTGCCTAAATGAAATAGCCTGAATCCTTGGTTATACAACAGCATGGACAAGACCTGGGTCGAACCCATTGGGCCACCATTAGTCATGATAAAAATATGATCAAACACCTGAATTGAATCAATTATTCCGGTGATAAATACGACCAAAAAAATTGGCTTTAGGAGAGGTATCGTAATGAATCGAATGGCTTTTATTCCATCGGCACCATCGAGTGCTGCTGCCTCATATGTAGAGGTGGGAAGTGAAGCTAATCCCGCTGCAAATACAACCATTGCAAAACCAATCCGCTTCCAAATTCCCACAATGATTACAGCTGGTAAGGCAAATCGTGTATCTGATAACCAATTTGGTCCCATTACATTAAATGCACCAAGGGATTTATTAATGACTCCAGAAAACGGATCAAAAATCAATTTCCAAACAACTCCAGCAGCAACAGTCGCTGTGACGACAGGCGAAAAATATAGTGTTCGGTAAAAACGAGAAAATTTTATTTTTTGAAGATTTAGTGCGACTATAAACCCGAGAATTGTACTGAGAATCGTTACAAAAAATACGTATATCAGGGTTACTTTGATTGAAACGATGAACTCGTGGTTTTCAAATAGTAAACGATAATTATCAAATCCAATAAATTCCTTTACTGGATTAAGTCCGTCCCAGGAAGTAAAACTTATATAAAGCGACCAAATTAAAGGATATGCGTTAAAGATTAAAAATAGAAGAAATGCTGGAGCAATTAGCGCGTAGGCTTTGTATGCATTCGCAGATCGCATAATCCTTCAATTCTAGAGTGTATTGAGCAACTAAAAAAGAAGAGAGCGACCCAGAATTCCGTTACTGAATCGCTCTCTTCCATTTCTTTAAGGTAAAACTTTTCTTACAGCGGCATCAGCTGCTGCAAGTGCTTCCGCTACAGACACTTTTCCGTAAAATGCAGGTTCCAATGCCTTTGAAAAGGCGTCAGAAATTGCAGGATAAGTTGTTATAGCTGGACGTGCTTGGGCGTACTTTTGCTGGTCAACGAAGGCTTTTAGCCCTGGCTCGTCAACCATATGTTTTAACATTGTTGGGTGTGAAGCAACAGATGCTCTGATAGGCATGAAGTTGGTCTTTGCATCCCAACGAGCTTGAATATTAGCGCTAGTGAACCATTTAATGAATTTAATGGCTGCTGCATTTTTATCTGCGGAGCCCTTGAAAGACATTATTTGTTCGCCACCCATATTTGTTGCAGGTACTCCGCCTGTAGGAATAGGGAGCGTTGTGGTCCCGAACTCAAATGGTGCGTTTTCACGATATCCACCGACCATCCAGGATCCATCGATCCTCATTCCAGCTTGACCTTTGTCAAACGCTCCCCATTGGCCTGCTGTGGCAGAACGATCAACGTTAATGATGTCAACCAGGAATTGAAGTGCCTTCCGTCCTTTTTCCGTGTTAAATGTTGGCGCAGTGTTTGTCTTGTTTAGGAATCCTGCACCAATTTGCCACAAGTATGGTTGGAACTGCCAGGTCAGGCCCTCGCCAACACCCGTATAGATTTCCATTCCTTGTGTACCTCCACCAAGCTTAGAAATTGCAAGCGCAGCCGCTCGCATTTCATCCCAAGTTTTTGGTGGTTTATTTGGATTCAATCCAGCTTTTCTAAACAAATCTTTGTTATAGAACAAAGCTAGATTGTTTGTACTTGCTGGCAGTGATTGCAATTTCCCCTTATAAATTGAATACGTCAGCAATTGTGGATATATATCGCTTGATGCGGCTTTTACGCCGCCCAATGCAGCTCCTAGATCTTGTAATTTCCCGCTTGCATGAAGATTAGCCATCCAAGCAATATCAGTAGCTGCTAAGGCTGGAGTTGTTCCAGATGCGATAGAAGCTTGTAACTTAGGCAGCAAATCTCCCCATGGAAAGGTAACCGGTTTAACTGTTATACCAGGATTCTTTGAGTTGAACTCCTTAACAAGTCCGGCAAGAGCTTGTCCATTTCCGCCATCCCAGTAATTCCAGAATTCAAGTGTTACATTCTTTGAGGCAGCCTGCGCAGGCGCCATATGTGAAGTTGTGAGTGCCGTCGCTGCTGCGATTGCGACAGAGAAAAACACCTTTCGAGAACGAGTGAACATGAGCCCTCCTTAGGTCATGGAACATGTTGATGGCAAAAGTAAATGGAATGAAACGTTGCGTCAATGAAATGTAACATGTTACATTTTTTTGATGACAAGCCTAAGAGACGTTGCCAAACAAGCCGGAATCAGTATCGCAACGGCGTCGCGTGTGATTAACCATCCTGAGAAGGTCAGCAAGTCAACTCGCGAAAAAGTTGAGAAAGCTATGGGCGAAGTTCTCTACGTGCAAAAAATTTCTACCGTCCAAGAAAAAATAGCAGCTCTGTTTATCCCGGATCTTCAAAACCCAGTATTTACTCGAATAACCGAGGAAATTGAAAGCAGGGTTAAAAATCTAGGTTGGTCAATTTTGGTTTGCACAACATCGGATATTTTAGAGACAGAACGACAGCATGCATATGAATTCTTTTCACACAACATTAAGTCTTTAATTTTTGTAAGCTCAGTTGCAGCAAATTCTTCTGAAAATTATCCGCACTACAAGGCTCTCATTAAATCGGGAGCGCGAATGCTTTTTATTAATGGTGCCCCAAGGAACGTTAAAGCTACTTCAATATCTGACGATGAACTATTTGCAGGACAACTTGCAGCGGAACATCTTTTAAACTTAGGACACAGAAAAATTGGTTTCATAACTGGAAAAAGAACATCATCTCCAAGATCAACGCTTCGATTATCCGCCATTAAGAGTGAAGTTATTAAGCACGAGCACGCAAGCGTGAAAACCGTTTACGGAAATTGGGGGCATAAGGGCGGGTACGAAAGTTTTGCACAATTATATAAATTACATCCAAATATAACAGCAATTATCTGTGCTTCAGATCTGCAAGCAATCGGCGTACTTCAGTACTGTAATGAAAATGGCATTAACGTTCCCGATGAACTTTCCGTGATTGGATCGGATGGTATAGATCAAGGGGACTGGGTTAGCCCACCATTAACTTCTATTCAATTACCATTTAATGAGATTGCAAATGCTGTTTCACAGTGGCTTAATCCTAGAATGCAAGAGAATTTTATAACTCCAAATTCCGTGGAGATTCTGTTCAAGCCCAATTTGATTGAACGGAAAAGTACGAATAAACCTCGGAAAGGGATAAAAGTTGAAACTAATAAAGATACTTAAACTGCTACAAATAATTATGTCGCTAGTCTTGCTTTTCAATGTGGGCATGATACCTAGTGGTCACGCAGAAGGTTCCTCATCTACACCACTAAGCGAAGGCGATGTGATTTACCAGGTATTGGTAGATAGGTTTTCAAATGGTGACACAGCAAACGATAATCTAGGGCTTGGTGATTACAACCCGAATGATTTAGGCATGTATCACGGCGGTGATTGGAAAGGCTTAAAAAACAATCTCCAGTACATAAAGAATCTAGGCGTTACTGCTGTTTGGATTTCCCCTGTTTCTAAACAACAGCCTCTCAGCCGAGACGGTAATGAGGCTAGCTATCACGGTTACTTTACCAACGATTTTGCTACGCCGAACGTTCACTTTGGTTCACTTCAAGACTTGAAAGATATGGTCGCAGCTGGTCACGTCTTGGGATTGAAAATGATTTTGGACGTAGTTCCAAATCACACCGCCGATTATTTGCAGGGTACTGCTACCTCATATTCTCCAACTAGTTACTCGCCTGCCTATCCTATGAATGCCTCTAGCCTCTACCACCATTACGGAGATTGTCTATTCAATGGATATGAGACCCAGTATCAACTAGAAATTTGTGATCTTGGCGGATTGGATGATTTAGATCAAAGCAATACATTGGTTGATTCTTACCTTAAGACTACATACAAGGATTGGATTCAGAATGTTGGATTCGATGGTGTGCGAGTTGATGCCGCAAGAAGTATTCCTCAAACCTGGCTTCAGTCCTTTGAGCAATATATTGGCGTGCCAACATTTGGGGAAATATTTGATGGAAACATCGACTATGTAGCCTCGTATCAGAATTATGAATGGGGCGTCTTAGACTTTCCCTTTTTCTTCAATGCACGCGATACTTTGTCAACTGATTCGAGTATGAATGCATTGAGCAGTCTCTTTGCACAGGACTATAAATATTCCAATCCAAATCGCTTAGAAACTTTCATCGACAATCACGATCGAGCAAGATTTCTTGCAAGATCCGGAGACAACTATCAAAGACTTCGAAGTGCTTTGGCATTATTGCTAACTGCACGAGGTGTTCCAGTTATCTATTATGGTACAGAGCAAGCAGACAACGGCAATATGAATGGCAATGAAATTCCAATAGCCAACAAAGATAATCGAAAAGATTTGAGTTCATTCAGTCAGACGTCAACAATCTACAATTGGATTCAACGTTTAACCGCAATGAAAGCTAACTATCCAGCCCTTCGAACTGGAACTCAACGAGAAATGTGGACTGATAACAACGTTTACGCTTTTTCACGAAGAGTCGATAGCACCGGTGCGGAAGCAATGACTGTGATAAGTAACAGTTGGGATAATCAAACAAGGACTATTCCAATCCGTGCTGAATCGAGTTTGCCGGTTGGTACAACTTTGACTAACTTGCTAAATACAAGTCAAACAGTAGTCATACAAAGTGGTGGCGTAACTGGAAAACAAATTACGGTAAGCCTTGGAGAGCATGAAGCCAAAGTATTTGTTCCAGGATCTCCATTCAGTACATTCACGCCTGCTTCGAGAAATCTCACAACTATTAACGTTCACTACAATGTCGGTTGGGGAAATTCGATTAGCATTCGCGGCAACTCAGATCCATTAAGTTGGTTCGGAGGTAGGCCAGCAAGAAATATTGCTTCTGATGTATGGCAATTTCAGGTGGAGCGAATTCCTAATGGACAATATTTCGAATTTAAGCCATTGATAAATGATAGTTCGTGGTCACAAGGTGGAAACTTCAGTGGATACGGAGGACAAACAATAGATATTTATCCAAACTTTTAGCGGAATAATCGTGAGTTGATCTTTGAATATTTCAGAGAAAAATTGCACGTATATTTATTTGCACAAAACAAAAGCCCCTCTATTTTAGAGGGGCTTTTGTCATCAATTAGAAAATTAAGCCATTGCCTTTTTCAAGTTCTCATCGATTGAGTTCAAGAACTCTTGTGTTGTTTGGTATGGCGCATCCTTTGAGATCAGAAGTGACAAATCCTTTGTCATCTTTCCTTGCTCAACGGTTTCAATACATACACGCTCAAGAGTTGCGCAGAACTTTGCAAGCTCTGCGTTGTTATCAAGCTTTGCACGGTGTGCAAGACCCTGTGTCCACGCAAAGATTGAGGCGATTGGGTTTGTTGAAGTCGCCTTACCTGCTTGGTGATCGCGGTAGTGACGTGTCACAGTTCCGTGAGCAGCCTCTGATTCGCAGATCTTTCCATCTGGTGTCATCAATACAGATGTCATCAAACCAAGTGAGCCGTAACCCTGAGCAACTGTGTCTGATTGAACATCACCATCGTAATTCTTGCAGGCCCAGACGTAGCCGCCCTCCATACGCAATGACATAGCAACCATGTCATCGATTAGTCGGTGCTCGTACCAAATACCTGCGGCATCAAACTGTGCCTTGAACTCTGCTTGGTAGATCTCTTCAAAGATATCCTTGAAGCGACCATCGTAAGCCTTAAGAATTGTGTTCTTTGTTGATAGGTACACAGGGAACTTGCGAAGTAATCCGTAGTTCAGAGATGCACGTGCAAAGTCGCGGATTGAATCATCGACGTTGTACATCGCCATCGCAACACCTGAAGATTCAAAGTTGAAAACCTCTGTGTTAATTGGAGCTGATCCATCTTCAGGAACAAATGAGATGGTTAACTTTCCTGGACCTGGGACCTTGAAATCTGTTGCACGGTACTGATCACCAAATGCGTGACGACCAATGACGATTGGCTTGGTCCAGTGAGGAACTAATCGTGGAACATTGCTGATGATGATCGGCTCACGGAAAATAACTCCACCAAGGATGTTGCGGATAGTTCCATTAGGAGACTTCCACATTTTCTTCAGACCAAACTCAGTTACGCGAGCCTCATCTGGAGTGATAGTTGCACACTTAATACCAACACCATGCTTCTGGATGGCACGAGCTGAATCAATAGTTACCTGATCATCTGTTGCATCGCGGTGCTCCATGCCCAAGTCGTAGTACTCGAGGTTTACATCTAGGTAAGGCAGAATCAATGAATCCTTGATGAACTGCCACATGATGCGTGTCATCTCATCGCCATCGAGTTCGACGACTGTGCCCGTTACTTTGATCTTGCTCATTGTTTCCTCTTTCTGAGAGTGCTCTGATTAGAGAGTTTGAACATCTGCTTGTTTTGCACGAACCGCTTCAGCTGCTTCCTTGAGAGCTGCAACTTCAGTATCAGTCAATGTGCCTTCTATAACCTTCTTCACGCCGGTGCGACCGATCTCAGCTTCTACGCCAAGGTACACACCAGAAATTCCGTACTCACCATCAACCCATGCACATACCGGCATTACTGCGCCTGAATCTTCAATAACCGCCTTTGCCATACGCGCTGCTGCTGCAGATGGTGCGTAATAAGCAGAGCCCGTCTTAAGCAGGGCAACAACTTCTGCGCCACCATTACGTGTGCGATCAACAAGATCAGCGATCTCCTCTTGTGACAACAGATCGCTAAGTGGCTTGCCATTTACTGTGCAACGACTTGGCACTGGAACCATCGTATCGCCGTGTGAACCAAGAGTTAATGTCTTTACAGCCGCAACCTTTACACCAAGTTTTTCAGCAACAAAGTTTGTGAAACGTGCTGTGTCCAACATTCCTGCCTGACCCATTACGCGATTCTTGGGAAAGTTTGTTGCGATCTGTGCCAAAGCTGTCATTTCATCAAGAGGGTTTGAAACCACGATGATTACAGCGTTGGGAGAATGCTTTGCAATATTTTCTGCAACACCGCGAACAATTCCGGCGTTAACTCCGATCAAATCCATACGGCTCATGCCAGGTTTACGTGGAAGTCCTGCAGTTATGACAACTACATCTGAGTTAGCGGTTGCCTCATATCCAGCACCTTCAGGAGTGGTTGTTGCTCCGATGATCTTTGTTTCAAATCCTTCGATCGAGCGGGATTGATTCATGTCGAGAGCTAAACCCTCTGACTTACCTTCGAGGATGTCAGTTAGAACCACGGTATCGAAAACATCATATTCAGCTAAACGAAGAGCTGTTGTTGATCCGTAAAAACCTGCACCGACTACTGTGACTTTGCCACCCATCGTGACTCCATTC
>Ga0208788_1001647_pt1 | contig 10714 bp, 8 predicted proteins | sample Wag4_2014_7_11_3_FD_187363 | JGI IMG/M metagenome (GOLD analysis project Ga0208788, IMG submission 187363) | Fresh water mixed with fracking chemicals microbial communities from Ohio, USA - Utica-2 Time Series FC 2014_7_11 (SPAdes) (version 2) ... | reverse complement strand
TCAGTGCTGTACATGATTACATTCTGACCAGTAGCCCTATCCAATAAAATTGATAAATAAAACTCTTTTCTTTCAGAAGGTCCATCATAATACATATCCTGAGCAACTAGTATTTTGCTTACTAGTTTTCCGGTAGGTCCGGTTTGTATCGTTACAAGTGTTCCACCAAGTATTTTTTCAGCAAATTCCTTGATGTCTTCAAGACTTTTACCCACTTTTACGCCATTGATACCTGTTTCTTTTACCTGGCCTTTTCCGCGTCCTCCGGCATGAATTTGTGCTTTTACAACAGCAAATTTACTTCCGCTTCTATCCTTGATTAGTTCGTAAGCCGCTACAGCTTCTGCAACTGTGCTGCATGCAACACCTTCCTGAACAGGTACATTATACTTCTTCAGTAATTCCTTGGCTTGATATTCGTGGAGATTCATGTATAAGTGAGTTTTTGCAAATATAATACAGCCAAAGCATTTTTCCGTTTCATTTGGGGGATAAAAAAAGGGCAAATCAACTGATTTGCCCTTGGTATTTGAAATAACGTCAAATTACTTGCCTTGATTCTCCGGACGAAGGCTTCTGACTGTTTTGCCTGCTTGCCACATTTCACTCTCTCTGAGTTCTTTCAGCTCAACTTCAAGTTTTTCACGGTAGTCTGGTTGTGAATTACTGTCAATACTGCGTTGACTTTCTTTTCCTGTTGCAACACTGTCATACAGATCGTTGAATACAGGAAGTGTAGCATCTCTAAACTTCTTCCACCAGTCAAGTGCACCACGCTGAGCAGTTGTTGAGCAATTGGCATACATCCAGTCCATTCCATTTTCAGCAACAAGCGGCATGAGTGACTGTGTTAACTCCTCAACTGTTTCATTGAAGGCTTCGGAAGGGGAGTGTCCTCTTTCACGTAAAACCTGGTATTGAGCAGCAAAAATACCCTGAATTGCACCCATCAGTGTGCCACGTTCACCAGTAAGGTCACTGAAAACTTCTTTTTTGAAATTGGTTTCAAAAAGGTATCCGCTACCAATTGCAATACCTAGAGCAACAACACGTTCGTGAGCCCTCCCGGTTGCATCCTGGAAAATTGCAAAGCTGGAATTCAATCCCCTGCCTTGAAGGAACATCCTTCTGAGTGAGGTTCCTGAACCCTTTGGTGCAACAAGAAATACATCTACATCTGCTGGTGGGATAATGCCAGTTTGCTCATTGTAGGTAATGCCAAAGCCATGTGAAAAGTACAATGCTTTACCTGGAGTTAGGTGTTTTTTAACTGTAGGCCATAAAGCAATCTGAGCGGCATCGCTGAGGAGGTAACAAATGATGGTACCTTTCTCAAGAGCCTCTTCAATTTCAAACAAGGTTTCTCCAGGAACAAATCCATCGGCAATGGCTTTATCCCATGTTTTTGAATTTTTACGTTGACCCACAATTACATTTACACCATTTTCTTTTTGGTTCAATGCCTGCCCTGGACCCTGAACTCCATAGCCAATAACAGCTACTACTTCATTTTTCAATACTTCCTGTGCTTTGGAGAGTGGAAATTCTTCTCTTGTAACTACATTCTCTTCAACCCCACCGAAATTTAACTTTGCCATAATCCTGTTGTTTTGTTGGTTTTGATTGTATATTAAAAATTTAAACGATTGCAGAAGCTGATTCTTCTTCAGATATGAAATCATCAGTTAGGGATGTAACAGGTTCAGCGTCTTCAAACTCCCTCAACTTTTCATGGAACCCTTTGCTGTCTTTGATAATTGCAACGCGTGCGCTCCTTACAAATTCAATCAATCCGTATGGAGCCAACACTTCAATGAGCTTATCTGTCTCAGCTCGCTGTCCGGTTGTCTCAAATATGGTATAATCCCGAGTGATAGCTACCACTCTTGCACCATAACTCCTGAGCAACCTTTCTACCTTGATTTTTTCAGCCACAATTTCTGTAGGAACTTTATATAATGCCAGTTCCTGCCAGATGATGTTATCGTTTGTATGGTAGTATGCTTTTAAAACATCAACCTGTTTTTCAACCTGTCTCACAATCTTCCTAACGGTTTCTTCAGTTTCTGTGATGACAATATTGAATCGATGGATACTTTCAATTTCAGAAGGAGATGTGTTGAGGCTGTCAATGTTTATTTTTCTCCTTGAAAACATGATGGCTATCCTATTCAGTAGACCAACCTGGTTTTCTGTGTAGATGGTAAGTGTATATTCATTTTTCATTTGACTTATTTTAATCTTATTTCGCTTACGCCACATCCTTGCGGAACCATTGGAAAAACATTGTTCTCTTTGCCAACGAAAACCTCTAGCAAATAGGCGCCTTTATGGTTAAGCATCGTTGCTAAAGCATCTTGTAATTCCTCTCTTTTGGATATGGAATTACCTGCAATACGGTAACCTTTGGCCACTGCAACAAAATCAGGACTTTCAATATCCACAAAAGAATACCTCTTTTCATGAAAAAGTTGTTGCCATTGTCTTACCATACCGAGGAATCGGTTGTTTAAAATTAGGATTTTGACGTCTATGTTATTTTGCATGATTGTACCCAGTTCCTGAATGGTCATTTGAACACCGCCATCTCCAATCACTGCCACAACCTGCCTGTCTTTTGCACCATATTTGGCTCCTATAGCTGCTGGAAGTGCGAATCCCATTGTTCCAAGTCCACCTGAAGTGACATTACTTTTGGTACTGTTGAATTTGGCATACCTGCACGCAACCATTTGATGCTGTCCCACATCAGTTACAATGATTGCATCTCCATTGGTTAATTGGTTTAATTGATAAATTACTTCACCCATGGTCATAATGTCAACAGTGGGATGTAATTCATCCTGAATAACTGACTCCACTTCTTTTTCCATGCATGCTGTAAATTTTGAAACCCATTCACGGTGTTCTTTTTTTTCTAGCAACGCAGTAATCAATGGAAGTGATTCTTTGCAGTCGCCCCAAACAGGTACATCTGCCTTTACGTTTTTATCAATTTCTGATGGATCGATGTCAAGGTGAATTACCTTGGCCTGTTTTGCATAACGGTCAAGTCTGCCTGTTACCCTGTCATCAAATCGCATGCCTACTGCGATTAACACATCGCATTCATTTGTTAATACATTTGGTCCGTAATTACCATGCATCCCTAACATACCCACATTTTGCGGATGATCTGTAGGTAAAGCACTCAATCCAAGTATGGTCCACGCTGCGGGAAGTCCGGCTTTTTCTATAAACTGTTTGAATTCCTGCTCTGCTTTTCCGAGAATAACCCCCTGTCCAAATATAACGAGAGGTCTTTCTGCTTTATTGATCATTTCAGCAGCTGCCCGGATATATTCTTTTCTTATAATTGGTTTGGGTCTGTAACTTCTGATGTGGGTACATTTTATGTACCCGGAATAATCAAATTTTTGCAATTGAGCATTTTTCGTAATATCAATTAGAACCGGACCAGGTCTTCCGCTTCCGGCAATATAAAAGGCTTTTGCCATAATTGCAGGAATCTCATTGGCATCAGTTATCTGATAATTCCATTTAGTTACAGGAGTGGTGATGTTAATGACATCTGTTTCCTGGAAAGCATCAGTTCCAAGAAGATGGGCAAAGACTTGTCCTGTTATACAGACCAAAGGTGTTGAGTCAATCATGGCATCAGCCAAGCCCGTTACCAGGTTGGTAGCACCCGGGCCACTGGTTGCAAAAACAACACCTGTTTTTCCTGATGTTCTGGCATAACCCTGACCCGCATGAATACCTCCCTGCTCATGTCTTACAAGTATGTGTTCCAGCTGGTCCCTGTAATCATAAAGCGCATCGTATATCGGCATGATAGCTCCACCTGGATAGCCGAAAATGGTTTCAACACCCTCCGCTATCAAAGCATTTAATACTGCTTCACTGCCTGAAACTTCAGTTTTTATTTCAGCTGTCACTGCCAAATCAATAGTTGTCTCTGTTTGCATAGTATTTAATTTATTTATCTGTTATACAACCTTCAGCAGCTGTTGTTACCTGTTTGGCATACTTATACAAGATCCCTTTGCTGACTGCCAAAGCAGGTTGATTCCAATTCTTTCTCCTTGCTTCGAGCACAACATCATCTAGTAGTACATTTATGGTATTGTTGACTGCATCAATTTCAATCATATCATCATTTTCTACAAGTGCAAGTCCACCTCCGTCAAACGATTCTGGTGTAATATGACCAACCACAAATCCATGCGTTCCGCCGCTGAATCGACCATCTGTAATCAATGCAACATCCTTACCCAAACCAGCACCTATAATGGCGGAAGTTGGTTTAAGCATTTCAGGCATTCCAGGTGCACCCTTTGGTCCAACGTACCTGATAACCACCACATCGCCTTTTTGAACCCTGCCGCTGCTGATCCCTGTAATCAATTCTTTTTCACCGTTGAAAACCCTTGCCGGTCCAGTAAATTTTTCGCCTTCTTTGCCACTGATTTTGGCAACACTTCCACCTGTAGCAATATTTCCATAAAGTATTTGAAGATGACCGGTTACTTTTATCGGATTTTCCAGTGGTTTGATAATTTGCTGGTTTTCAAATTCCAGATCAGGAATGTTTTCCAGATTTTCAGCTACTGTTTTACCCGTCACAGTCATGCAATCTCCATGGAGTAGCCCTTTTTGAAGTAGATACTTCATCACAAGCGGAACACCTCCGATATTGTGTAAGTCCTCCATCAGGTATTTACCACTTGGTTTAAAATCTGCAATAACAGGTGTCTTATCACTTGTGCGTTGAATATCATCCTGGGTAAGTGTTATTCCAACACTGTGTGCCATAGCAATCATGTGTAAAACAGCATTGGTGGAACCACCCAGTGCAACAATTACCGTTAAAGCGTTTTCAAACGCTTTTCTTGTCATGATGTCAGAAGGTTTGATATCCTTTTCCAGCAATAATCTTATAGCTTTTCCAGCTTCTCTGCATTCGTTTTTCTTGGCTTCACTGAGTGCAGGATTTGAAGATGAATAGGGGAGGCTCATGCCAAGTGCTTCAATTGCTGAAGACATGGTATTTGCGGTATACATTCCTCCGCATGCACCAGCACCCGGACAGCTATTCATAACTATTCCCTTGAAGTCTGCCTCGTTTAGTTGTCCTGCTATTTTTTTGCCCAGGGCCTCAAACGCTGACACAATATTCAAATCCTCACCTTTGTAGTGTCCTGGTGCAATTGTGCCGCCATATACCATTATTGAAGGCCTGTTCAATCTACCCATAGCCATAACTGATCCGGGCATATTTTTATCACATCCCGGTACTGTAATCAAACCATCGTAATATTGGGCACCGCAAACGGTTTCTATGGAATCGGCAATGACGTCGCGACTAACCAATGAATACCTCATGCCATCAGTTCCATTGGAAATGCCATCGCTGACTCCAATGGTGTTAAATGTCAATCCCACAAGATCGTTCTCCCAGATACTTTTCTTAATCAAGGCTGCTAACTCATTCAAGTGCATGTTACAGGTGTTGCCATCCCATCCCATACTGGCTACACCAACCTGAGCTTTTGCAAGGTCTTCGTCAGTTAATCCGATTCCATAAAACATGGCCTGGGCTGCAGGTTGTGTTGGATCCTGGGTTATTGTTTTACTGTATTTGTTTAATTCATTCATGATTTGGGTAGTTTATTGTTGAAGGGTCAATACTTCTTTTTTGCAGTTTTCATAACTAATCCTATCTGATCTTACAAGCGAAAGATAGGCCTTCCTGATTATTCCGGAAAGACTTTGATCAAATTGAACGGGAAAAATATGATTATCAAGGCTTTCCCAACCAATTACCTCTACACCAGTTCCACAAAAGAAAGCGGCATCTGCTTCCTTTATTTGTGCATGTGTAATTTGTTTTTCAATAACAGTAATCTCAAAATCCCTACAAATTTCAAGGATAGTCTGCCTGGTGATTCCATTGAGAATATATCCCTCTGAAGGCGTGAAAAGTTGGTTGTTTTTTTCATAAAAAATATTGGCTCCTGGGCCTTCAGCAACAAAGCCCTCCATGTCTTTCAAAAGGGCTTCATCATAGCCCTTACTTTTGGCATCCTGGGAAGAAACAATTGAGTTAACATAATGGCCACATGCCTTTGCGTGAATATGAAACCCTGCAGGATTAGGCCTTTGAAAGGAAGAACTTATGATTCTTAAATGCTTTTCACCAAGGAAGGGTTGCATTTTCCAGGCCTGAATAGTAATACATGAAGTTGTATTAAAAGCGTATGTCATGTTGGGCGGCGCAAAAACCAGTGGCCTGATGTAGGCATCCTGCAAGTTGTTCATGGCAAGAACCTGGTAAGTGGCTGCAGTTAATTCTTCCAGGTCAAAATGAAAGGGTAGGTTGATGGCGCTGGCAGATTCCCTGAGCCTTTCAAAGTGTTCAGCTGCTTTAAATATGCGGGTCTCTCCATCAATTGTTCTGTATGATCGGATACCCTCGAATACACCGTAGCCATAATGCAAGGTTTGGCTGTACAAGTCGATTTTGGCTTCATGTGCTTTTACAAAAGCGCCGTTTAAGTATAATATAGTTTCCTTGTCGAAGTATTGCATAAATCTATATTATGGTAGATTTTCTGATCTGAATATTTCCCTTATTTACCGCATGGTCTGTTTTTCCTGTTATGTAATCACAAATCAATTCACCAATGGTAGATGTAAAGTAGAAGTTTACAGGGTCGATATCCTTAGATACAAACGCATTTTGAATAGCCCACTGTACAGCCTGCCGAATGTCTGCCGCCGCATCGTTGAACCCAAAATATTCCATCATCATTGCAGCTGCAAGGATTGTTCCGATGGGATTTGCTGTATCCTTGCCTGCAGTCTGTGGGTACGCACCATGTATGGGTTCAAAAAGAGCCGGACCTTTCCCAATAGATGCAGATGGCAGTAGGCCAAGTGAACCGGATAAAACACTGGCCTCGTCACTTAATATATCTCCGAACAAGTTATCTGTTAGAATAACATCAAATTGTGCTGGGTTTACGATGAGCTGCATGGCAGCATTATCTGCATACATAAAATCTAACTCAACTGCTGGGTATGATTCAGCCAATGCCGTTACTACTTTTCTCCAAAGTCTGGACGTTTCGAGTATGTTTGCCTTGTCAACTAATGTGATTTTTCTTTTCCGCTTGCTGGCATAGTCAAAAGCAACCCGGGCAATTGCAGTGATTTCCTTTGCCGTATAACTGGATTGATCAGATGCAGATTCGAAATCTGCATCATGTTTTTTTTCTCCAAAATATATCCCCCCTGTAAGTTCTCTGAAGATAACAATGTCAACATGCTCCAGTAGATTTGATTTAACCGGAGATAAGTGATAAAGTGAAGGATATGTAGTTACTGGTCTGATGCTTGCAAAAAGTCCAAGCTCCTTCCTAATTCTGAGTAATCCCATTTCTGGTCTTAACGGAAGCGTAGGATCTTTATCATATTTTGGATGCCCAACGGCGCCAAGCAGCACGGCATCCGATGTAATACAATCAGCAAGCGTTGCATCAGACAAGGGTGTACCTGATTTTTCAATGGCATCCGCTCCAATGCTTCCAAAGGTATAAGCAAAATGGTATCTGTATTTTTGAGCCACTGCATCTAAAACACGAATGGCAGGATTAATGACCTCCGGACCAACCCCATCTCCTGGCAATACAGCTATTTTCTTTGAGACTTGCATCAGTTTTGGTGTGATTGTATATAGGTATTGGCAAGTGTTATTAGATCGTTATCTCTGACTTCTTTCATTTTATCTGCAAGTAAAAGAAACTTTTCGTAGAGAAAGTCTATATCATTTCTGTTAAAATCATTACCCAGATTTTTAAACCTGTATGCCAATGCCGAACGGCCGCTTCTAGCTGTTAATACAATTTTTGAAGTCTCTGCCCCAACTTCTTCCGGTCTGATGATTTCATATGTCTGTGAATCTTTCAGGAAGCCATCCTGGTGTATGCCAGATGAATGTGAAAAGGCATTTGCACCTACAATTGCTTTATTGGGCTGCACAGGCATCCGCATGGTATCAGATACAAGTCTGCTTATTGGATTGAGTCTCTCTGCTTTGATGTTTGTATACAATCCCAATGCAGGATGTTGTTTTAATACCATTACAACCTCCTCAAGCGCTGTATTACCTGCCCTTTCACCCAATCCATTGATTGTGCACTCTATCTGTCTGGCTCCGCTAATGGCTCCGGATATTGAATTGGCAGTTGCCAACCCCAGGTCATTGTGGCAATGACAGGAAAGTACGGCTTTGTCAACATTGCTAACATTATTTATTAGAAATGCAATTTTTTCACCATACTGAGAAGGGAGACAATAACCAGTAGTGTCTGGGATATTTACAGTTGTTGCTCCTGCTGCAATGACCGCTTCAACAACACGTGCTAGATATTCATTATCTGTTCTTCCTGCATCTTCAGCATAGAATTCGACATCATCAGTAAAATTTCTAGCCCACTTTACAGCTTGAACTGCTCTGATTAAGATGTCTTCTTTATTACTGTTGAATTTACTTTTTATATGAGAGTCTGATGTGCCGATCCCAGTATGAATCCTTCCACGTTGCGCGTGTTTAAGTGCCTCTCCTGCAACTTCAATGTCTTTCTGAACTGCACGGCTTAATCCACAAACTGTGGCATTTTTGATGATTTTTGATATTTCTGAAACTGATTCAAAATCACCAGGGCTTGAAACGGGGAAGCCAGCTTCAATGATGTCAACCCCTAATTCTTCCAAAGCAAGGGCAATTTCAATTTTTTCACGGGTATTCAGTTTACATCCCGGAACCTGTTCTCCGTCGCGCAGTGTTGTATCAAAAATGAAAATTTTCTTGTCGGCCATATTAAGGGGTTTCTCCTGAGAAAATAGCAGGCTTTAACCTGCAGTCTGTAAAATTAATCATTTTTCAGTGCCTGCTTTTCCCAAAATAGGTCGTATTTTACGCTTTGTAAACAACTATCATCTGAATAGAACCCTTGTCTATCAAGGAATCTTGTGAAAGCTAATTACGATGCCTAACCGGTCTGCAGACGAACTTTTTCAGTTGATCAAAACCCTTGATAAAGGGGAAAAGCGCAATTTTAAGTTGTATGTTGGCAGAAACATGCAGTCGGATGACCTGAAAATCATCACGCTTTTTGACGCAATTGATAAAACAGATATTTACGATGAAGACTTGATTCTCAAAAAGAATCAAACCATACAAAAGCAGCAGCTTTCGAACTTAAAAGCCCATTTATACAAGCAGATTCTAGCAAGTTTAAGGCTTATCAGGCAGGAAAATGCAGTAGATATTCAGCTTCACGAACAACTGGATTATTCAAGGATCCTGTACAATAAAGGACTGTATCACCAGAGTTTAAAGGTTTTGCATAAAATAAAAGAGTATGCAAAATCCTATCATCAGGTAACCTTTTGGATGCAGGCCTTGTTTTTTGAGAAAAAAATAGAATCCCTGCACATAACCAGGAGCTTTGAAGACAGGGCAGGGGAGATTTCAGGAGAAGTTGCTGAGCTCAGTGAGCGACTTACCATGGTGGGTAAATTGAGCAGTCTTGCCTTACAGATGTATGGCTGGTACATTAAAAACGGTCACGTTAGAAATAGCACCGATGTTGCGTCTGTCAATCAGTTTTTTAGAGAACAGCTGCCTGAAAATGCAGGTGAATTTCAGGGTTTTTATGAACGCCTATACCTGTTCCAGAGTTATGCCTGGTTTGGATTTATTTTGCAGGATTTTATTGTTTATTACCGCAATTGCCAACGTTGGGTGGATCTATTTGAGCGGGAGCCACGGATGCTGAAAGTTGAAACCCAGCATTTCATCAAGGGATTGCATAACCTGTTAAATGCCCACTTTATGCTGCGAAACGACAGGAAATTTGAGGTCGAGATCAGCAGATTTGAATCATTTTACCATTCTAAAGACGGGATGGCAACAATTAATAACAGGGTTCAGGGATTTGTTTACCTCCATCTTGCGAAAATCAACAAACATTTTCTTGATGGAACTTTTTCTGATGGGCTGCTGCTTATTCCAGATATCGAACAAAAGCTTAGCGAGTATGAAATGCAGCTAGACAGGCATCGTACACTTGTCTTTTACTATAAGTTTGCCTGCCTTTATTTTGGCTGCGGAGATTATGGAAACTGTATAGATTACCTCAATAAAATTATCCACCTGAAAGCTGATTTGCGCTCAGATATTCAGTGTTATGCAAGGTTACTTCACCTAATAGCGCATTATGAATCTGGTAATGACGCTATTCTTGAGAGTCAGGTTCGATCAGTTTACAGGTTTATGTCTAAGATGCAGACGCTCAGTATAGTAGAACATGAGATTTTTGCTTTCCTGAGAAGCTCTTTTCAGTTGAGCAGGGGAGCTTTAAAAGCCGGATTTTCAAGGCTGTTTGAAAAACTAAAAAAGCTCGAAGGAAATCCAATGGAAAGCCGGTCATTCATGTATCTTGATATATTATCCTGGCTTGAGAGTAAAATAAACAATGTGCCGGTGCAGGAAATTATTTCCTCCCGTTACAAAGACAGGATACAGCTTAATACAATTGCCTGAATCTTAAGACTTTCGTGAAATAATTTTATTGTTAAATCAGCCATTTTGCCTACCTTTGCCATCCTTAATTTTGGCAAACCCGTATTTTGTCCTTTCTTATTC
>Ga0208788_1001643_pt1 | contig 10722 bp, 14 predicted proteins | sample Wag4_2014_7_11_3_FD_187363 | JGI IMG/M metagenome (GOLD analysis project Ga0208788, IMG submission 187363) | Fresh water mixed with fracking chemicals microbial communities from Ohio, USA - Utica-2 Time Series FC 2014_7_11 (SPAdes) (version 2) ... | reverse complement strand
CGTAGACGGAGACGTAGTGCCCAAACACTGCTTGGGTGTCACGGTCGTCTTGGGAGATAGGAGTTCCCGTGAAGGCAAGGAAAGTTGCTTGGGGCAGGGCATCTCTTAGTGCCTTTGCCAACCCGTATTTGATTTCCCCTGTCTTGGTGTCGAAGCGACCCTTGAACCCGTATTGGGTGCGGTGCGCCTCGTCGCAGATCACCACGATGTTGTGGCGCTCAGTCAGGGCAGGGAACTTGTCTTCATCAGGTTCGGTGGCGAACTTCTGAATGGTGGTGAAGATGATGCCGCCACTTGGTCGGTTGCCCAGTAGATCCCTGAGTTCTTGGCGACTGTCTGCCTGCTTTGGGGATTCACCCAATAGGTCACCCGCTCCAGCAAAGACCCCGAACAGTTGCCCATCGAGGTCTTGGCGGTCGGTGACCATCACCAGGGTGGGGTTCTCCAAGCGTGGATCGGTGAGCAACTTGCCCGCCAGACACGCCATCTCAATGCTCTTGCCAGCACCTTGGGTGTGCCAGACGACGCCACCCTTCTTGTCGCCATCGGGTCTGCTTGCTTTGACCACGCTTTCCACTGCTGCTCTAACGGCGTGGAACTGGTGGTAGGCAGCGATCTTCTTGATGATCTGCCCGTCTTCCTCAAAAAGACAGAACGAGCGCACAAACTCCAGCAGACGCCCCTGATCGAAGATCCCTCGCACCAGGGTTTCCAGATCACGGTGGGCACCCAGCGGATCGAGGTGGTTCTCGCCCTCGATGGTGCGCCACCGCTGGAACCGCTCTCGATCAGCACTCAAGGATCCCAACCGTGCCTGGATGCCATCGCTGATCACCAGCAGCACATTGGGCGTGAACAGGTCGGGGATGTCTTGCTTGTAGGTCTGGAGTTGGTTGAACGCTGCCCAGATGTCTGCCTTCTGGTCGGCAGGGTTCTTCAGTTCGATCACCGCCAGCGGCAGACCATTGACGTAGACCACGACGTCTGGGCGGCGGTTGTGCTTAGTGCCCTGAATCGCCAACTGGTTCACCACCAACCAGTCGTTGGAAGCAGGGTCATCGAATCCGATCACCTTGAGACGGATGCCGACCTGTTGGTTCCCATCCATATAGGTGATGGGTAAACCCTGGGTCATCCAGCGGTGGAAGTTGCGGTTGGATGCCAGCAGACCAGGCACGTTGGGGTTTGCCAGTTGGAGCACCGCTGATTCGATGGTGCCCGCTGGAACTTCAGGGTTCAGACGCTGGAGTGCTGAGCGCAGTCGCCCAGTGAGGATGACCTGCCTGAAGTCGGTGCGTTCTGGTGAGGTGCCGTCGCTGTCGAGTTGGGGTGCGAAGACGTGGGTGTATCCCAGTTCCTTGAACCACTCAAGGCACTGTTGCTCCAGATGGTCTTCTGTGATGAGTGCCATCAGACGCCAACCTCCTCAAGCATCTTCTCAGCATCAGGGATTCGGATTTCACCTGAGATGAGTTTGGGGAGAAGAGCATCTCGGGCGCTAGCGAGCGCAACGCTTGCTTGGTCGTTTTTTTCGATCTTATCTTGGATTATGAAAGCGAAATCAAAATAGGCAGAGATCAGTTGCGGTGAAGGAAAGATGACTGGCACTGATCCAAGAACAACCCGAGAGAGTTCTGTCTGCCCAGTGCTGCCCTCGCCTAGTGCCTCAATCTCGGTCTGCCGATTCAGAAGTGTTGAAGAGATAAAGAAGGATTCCTGTTCATTGCTGCCCCTAACAACGGTGACGTGCGAATCGACTACTACCTCTTCTTGGCAAATCGGCATCATTGCCACTCTGCCAAGCGTTCCAACTCCAGTAGAGTTCACCAAGGCATCAAATCGCCTGACTTCACGACCGATAATCTGCTTCCTTTTCGTGTCGTGACGCCTCGCCTTTTCAAAAGAAATCCTTGAGTCACGAACACACTTCTGATTCAAAACAAGAACCCCGCCCTCTTCGCAATACACTGGCGAAATACCTCTTGAAAGATATATCGCCCTATCAGCGAGAGGCGAGCATTGCCAACCACTCGGAATCTCGCCAAGTTCCGAATCCTCAAATGAATCTGGAAACAGGTCACTGATTTCTGCTGGCAATCCAGTAGGGCGACCTTCTGTCTTCGCTCTGACTGGATCAAAATCCACAAACCACGACTTGAAGAGCGCCTTTGCTATCGCCTCCAAGGTTTCGTTGGTTTTGCGGTTCAGTTCGATCTTGTCGTCAAGGGTGCCGAGGATATGAGCGATTGCCTTCTGATCGGCAACGGGAGGAGCAATAATCTCCATCTGCTTCAGATGGGTTGGACCATAGTTCAACTGGGCGCTTCCGTTTGCGAACGCAAATATCTGACTCTTGTAGTAATCTGAAAGGAGAAAATATTTTAAGTAACCACGTTCCAACCCGTCATTAGCAGGTCGCATCCTGATGACGCTTGTGTTGAGACAGCAAGGAAGGTCTTCGGTCTGAACTGTTGCCACTCTTCCAAGAGTTCCCGAACTGGAAACGACGTAGTCATCAGCATCCAGGAGAAAATGTGAATACTTTCCATACGCTTCTTCTGTGGAGATTTGACTCATCTTGCTGGTAATCAGGCGACCATCTTCCAGGCACCTGATATTTACAAATCTAACGCCATCTCGTTCTACGTATTGCCAGTTCCTAATGCCAGGACCTTCCTGAAAAAATACGAGATCAGGGAATCCGAGAACCTTCCAATCTATTGGCAAGTTCAGAGGGTCAATAAAAGATGCTTCAAACTCCATATCCCAACCTCCTCAGGTTCTCGGCAATCTGCTGATCCAACTTTGCTCCCTCTTCCTGCTGCTGCCGAAGCAACCCAGTGAGGCGCTTCATCTTCTCCTCAAACGCCTCACCATCATCTTCAATATCTGCTGCTCCCACATAGCGCCCAGGGGTGAGCACAAAACCATTCTTCTCGATCTCTTCTAACTTGGCGTTGTAGCAGAAACCAGCAACATCCTCATAAGAATCAGACACCTCACCATCACCACGCCAGGCGTGAACGGTGTCTCCAATCTTGGCAATATCCTCATCAGTCAGCACCCGCTCAACCCTGGTCTTCATCGTGCCCATCTGGCGGGCATCAATAAACAGCGTCTCTCCACGACGATCACGACCACGCTGGGTCTTGTCATTCGTGAGGAACCACACGCAAACAGGGATGGGCGTGTTTAGGAACAACTGCCCAGGCAGTGCCATCATCACCTCAACCACATCACCACGCACCATCGCCTCACGGATCTGCCCCTCACCGCTTTGGTTGGAACTCATTGATCCGTTTGCCAGCACTACGCCTGCTTCACCACCAGGGCGTAGTTTCCAGAGCATATGTTGTAACCACGCATAGTTCGCATTGCCTACAGGTGGTCGCCCAAAAACCCAGCGTGGATCACTCTCATATTTCTCCCCGCCCCAATCAGAAATATTGAACGGTGGGTTGGCAAGGATGTAGTCAAACTTCTGATCAGGGAACTGGTCTCTGGCGAATGTGTCGGCAGGTTCCTGACCCAGATCCGCAGCAAACCCACGGATCGCCAGGTTCATCGCTGCCAACCGCCAGGTAGTGGGGTTGCTCTCCTGCCCGTAGATCGAAGCGTCATCCCGCTTGCCCCCGTGTGCCTGAATGAACTTCTCGCTCTGAACGAACATTCCCCCTGAACCACAGCAGGGGTCATAAATCCGACCCTTGTGAGGTGCCAGCACAGCAACCAGCGTTTTGACGACGTGAGCAGGCGTATAAAACTGACCGCCCTTCTTGCCTTCAGCACTGGCGAACTGACCGAGGAAGTATTCGTAGACCTCACCCAACACGTCACCAGACCGCTGGTCGTCGGCAAATCCAATGGTGGAGATCAGATCCACCAGTTCACCCAGTCGTCCTGGTTCCAGTTGGGCAGCACCAAACCGCTTATCCAACTTGCCCCGAAGCGTTGGGTTCTCGTTTTCGATGGCAACCAGTGCCTTATCGATTAGTTGACCAATATCAGGTTGCTTTGCCCGTGCCCGTAGCGATTCCCAGCGAGCATCGGCAGGAACCCAGAACACGTTCTCCTGGGTGTAGTAGTCACGATCCTCCAGTGCCGCTTGGTGATCGGCAGGGTCATCGCCCAGGTAGAAGTCGGATTCAGGGTTGGAAACCGTCTGAAGCACCTTGCCTTGCTGAGCAGCAAAGGTGTCTGAGATGTATTTGAGGAAAATCAGACCCAGAACCAGATGCTTGTATTCCGCCGCATCCATCTGGGCACGAAGTTTGTCGGCACTCGCCCAGAGCACTGCCTTGAAATCCTTGGCTACCGTTTTTTTCTTGTGGCCCACGTCGGCCTGCTCACGGATGGTCGGTGTGTCGGTTGCCACGCTTGGGGTCCTCTCTATTCGCTGAATGACAGGGTTTGGTACCCTTTGCTTATCAATCACAACAGCATGCCAAATTTTTATACCCGATTTTTCGCAAGTTGTTTGATGCGTGACGGCCTGCTATCGCGGGTTGATCATTGCGGCGGGTCTTGGTTTGGGTGCACCCAGTCGCAGCCTGGGGCGATCGCCCGCGGCCAAACGCCATCTTCGATGCGCGTCAGCGGAAACACCCAAGCAGCGTCTGGACACGATCCGCGCGAAGAACCGTTCGGGGGCTTTAGGCGGCGGGTTGTGTGGTGCCTTTCGTCCTCGCGTGAAAATCGTGAAATAGGTTTGAACCTATATAGGTTTGAAGCTATAATCGGTGGCCTGCCGTGGACAATCCTTTCAACGGATGAATTTGACGAGTGGCTGGTTGGCCAGACTGAAAAGGTTCAGGCAAAGGTAGACACGCACATCATGATGCTTGCCATGGCGGGGCCGACCTTGCCTGTGCGGTACAGCAAGCCGGTCGTCACGTCGCGTTTTGCGATGCGTGAGTTGCGGGTTCAGGTTAGTGGTGATCCCTATCGCATTTTGCATGTGTTTGATCCTGGTCGGAATGTTGTGTTGCTGTTGGGTGGTGACAAGACGGGTGACGATCGCTGGTACGAAGAGAATGTGCCTCGTGCGGACAGGCTCTACGCCGCTCACCTGGACGAGTTGGCGAAATCCGGGAAGGAGGACCGACATGACTAAGCCCTATCAACGGTTACGGGATCGGCTGTTTACGCCGGAGCAGCGGGCCGCGCATGCAGCCGAGGCGGAGGCATTGTTGGCTGAGATGCCGCTTGCGCAGCTTCGGCAGGCCATGGCATTGACTCAGGCGCAACTGGCGGAAGTGATGGGGATGACGCAGCCTTCGGTTGCGCAAATGGAAAAACAGGCGGACATGTTGATTGGCACCTTGCGCTCCTACATCGTGGCGATGGGTGGCGAACTGGAGTTGCGAGCACGCTTTGCCGGGGGTGACGTGGTCATTACGCAGTTTCGGCAAGGTGATGGAACGGATGCAGAGGGTTCGCTCGCTTCTTGAGGGCGGAAATGCCCTCACCGCGCTACCCGTTCTGCCTGCCCATACATGAACGCACCCCACCGCAGCCAGGGGCGACCGCCCCCGACCAAACGCGCATCACTGTCTCGCGTTTTTTTACCCCGGCCAATCCTTCAGCCCGGCCTCAATCCAGCACCCGCTTCATCCGAGCAGCCGACGCCGGGCCTCCGCTGAAGAGAGGGTCTCGCCCGTGGCGAACTTTTCACGGCCCGCCCGTACGGCGGCGATGTCCTCCTGGGTGGCCGGCTCGTCATCCAAGGGGGCGCGATCCAGGGCATCCCGTCCGGGCAAGAGCGAGACAACCAGGCTCATGACCTTATCGGTCTCTCCTTCGGGAAGCTGGTCGATCAGCCGTTTTAGCTCTTCTTTGCTGGCCATGGCCACCCCCGCTCACTTGGGTCGACAGTCTTATTCTACCCGATTGCTTGCCCAAAAACGCCTTATATAGGGCACTCCGCTTTCTTGACCACACACGAACGCACCCAGCCGCAGCCAGGGGCGATCGCCGGTGACTGCCTCACACGTCGTTCGTACGCATCCTCATCAAGACGCTTACCGCAAGATGTCCAGGCCGTGTTTTTGCACGAGTGACAACAGCTTGAGTGCCGTACCACTCGGCCGGTTAACGCCCGTTTCCCACTTTTCGACGGTGCCTTCGCTGGTGTTGAGGTATCGCGCGAACACAGGCTGGCTCAGGTGGTGGCGCTCCCGCAACGCCTTGATTTCCTCCGGTGTCAATGGCTGTGGCGCAGCCAGACACAAGGCATCGAATTCGCGCATGGTAACCTTGTCCACAGTTCCTGCGCGGTGCATACCGGCCACGGCACTGTGAATCGCCTCGAATGCATCACTGTTGAACTTGCGTCTCGTCGTCATCAAAGACCTCCATCAATTCACCTGCGTCAAGTTCAGCCTGAATGTCTGTGTCAGACTTTGCGCCATAGAGGTCTGCCAGCTTCCGAAATGCAGACAGCTCAGCCGCACTGATATTGCTGCGATCCTGCTTGGCAAACAAATAAACAAACACCCAGTTCACTCGCCCTTTGGCCAGGATGATGCTGCGGAATTGACTGCGCTGCACACGCTTCTTGTAAACCCCGCCCCCGAGGTCTTCGATTTGTCCCTGAACGGCCTGCCGAATGGCAATTGCGAGTTCACGGTCCTGGATGCCTGCCTTGCGGGCGGCTCTGTCGAACCACGCCGTTTTGAAGGCTTTGCTCCGACCATCATCTTGACCCACCATGATTAAAGTGTAGCATTGAATGCTACAAATTCAAGCGGATGTTGGTTTTCGTGCACGAAGGCACCCAGTTGTAGCCGGGGGCGATCGCCCATTATCAACCGGCGAGTACCTGAACCGCGCCTTGTCCTTCACCAGCCGGTTTGACGACGATGTTCACATGGCATCCCAGACCGTTGAGAACCCGAATCAGACGCGTGATCGAGATGCCCCTCAGCCGCCCCCGGACAATGGCGCTGATGTCAGGCTGGGGCATCGCGACAAGCAAGGCCGCCTCTGTTTGATTGATCCCGCGCACCTCGATTGCTTTTTGAATCATAAGGGCGAGCTGACTTTTCAGAAGCATCTCATCAGCGTCCGGGCGCTCAAGGTCGGCATAGACGTTGCCACTGCCAGTTTCAAAATTCGTTTGCTCGACACTGGATGAATCCTGATTGTCTTGTGTCATCATTCCACCTCCTTTGCCTTGTCGCCATACTTTTGCGCATGATGAGCCTCGGCATCTTTTAATCTGGCGGTAATCAGCGCGATATCCTGCCTGGATGTGGCGATGCCGCGCCGCGATTTTTTCTGGAAACAGTGCAACACATAAACGGCTCCCTCGAAACGTACGGTGTAAACGGCACGGTAAGTATCGCCGTCATGGTCTTCCACCAGTTCCAGAACCCTTGCGCCAAGACCCTTCAATGGCTCTGCACTGTCAGGCTTTTCCCCAACTTGAACAAGAAAAAGCTCGTGTCCGAACTGATCCTGCACGTCCGGTGGCATCTTTTGAGATCGCGTTTGGCTGCACTCACCCATTCCAGTGGCCTGATGGCGATAGACACCTCGCTTTCCATTAATATAGCCTTTTCACTATAACATCGTGATAGACCTGATACAAGGTCTGTTGGCCAATTGGTTTGCAGGGAATGATCGGATTCTCGTAGAAGCTGAGGTGCAATAGTCCAAAGATGATGGTCAGCGTCAGTGGGAGCGCTGATGACGCCTGAGAAGTTAAAAGGAGTGGCGGGATTTAGGCAGCAGAATGCTGCCCAAATCTCTGGGAAAGAGAGACCTGGATCGCCCAATCACACACCAAGGCCTACTGCCGCTAAGGGCGAGCAATATGAGCCCCGGTTTTCCTGACCACACACGAAGGCACCCAGTCGCAGCCAGGGGCGATCGCCCTGCGCGGCGATGCCGGTTTTGGGCATGCAGACACTCTGTTCCGTGCGGGCGCGTTGTCGTTCGGGGGTATGCTGCACCTGCTGCCAGGTCGGCAGATTTTTCCTGTTTTCCAGCCTTGCCAGTGCCGCGATGCAGCGCCAGCCAGCGCAACCCGAGGGCGGTTAGTCGGTAGCGCTGTTTACTACTGCGCGGTGTTTCGGGTCGGGTCATTTCCGCCAGGCCGGAATCGAGTGCTGGCAACAGGTATGCGTTGCGAAAATGCTTTTCGTCCTTCAGGCCCAGGGCCTGCTGCAGGCCTGCTCGGGACAATTCCTCCTGCAGGGCCAATGCGACCCGCGCAACTTCAGGGGTGACTTCGGGGTGGACCGATCGGGCCAAGGGGTGAACGGGTGATGGCGCCTTCGATACACCTATCCATCACGTGGTGAGTTTGACGCGCTTACCCCCGAAGTTGGCGATCACCTCAAGTTCCCCACCGAGCGCCTGCACAATTCGCTGTAGGGTTGAGACCAGGTAATCGCTACGGTGTTCAAGCCGGGAAACTTCTGACTGTGTCATCTCGGCAAGCGCCGCGAGTTCTTCCTGGGTTTTTCCCGTCAACTCCCGGATGGCGCGTAAATCCATTTCGAGAAGCTCTCCCGCTACCGCACGATCCACCCGGTCAAGCGCCTCAGGCGATAACCGGTGTTTTTTCACGTTGCGCCAAGACCTGGTCGGCATGCTAACCCTCCTCCTGACTCTCACGCAGGTATTCAAACCAGAGCTTTTCAGCCCTCCGGACATACTCGGAATAAAAGCGATCGTTCCCAGTTTTATCCCCACCAAGAATCAATACCGCCTGGCGTTTGGGGTCGAATTTATAAAACACGCGCAGTGGCTTGCCCATGGATTGTATCCGTAACTCCCGCAACCCCACCTTGCTACCCTTGATGGCGCTGCTGTGAGGAAATCCGAGAGATGTTCCCCTTGCCTCCAGGAGATCGACAACAATTGCCACCTGCTCAGCGTCGACATCGTCGAGCTCGCGATACCAGGCTTCAAACGCTTCGAGGACAATGACCGCAATCATCTTCTTTTTATACAGTTAAAGTAATATGCTGTCAAGAGCATATTGATGACAAAGGGCTCTATCGCATGCGCCACCCGAACGATACTTACAGGGCCCTCGCTTTCTCGGCCCTACTCGGCACCCAGTCGCCGCCAGGGGCGATCGCCCGTCGCCTCAAAGTCTCAGCAGGATTCGCAGCCGATCCTCAACATGCGCGAGCACCCCTTGTGACACGCTACCCATCCTCCGTCCCAACCGGGATGTGGAGATGGTGCGGATTTGATCACACATGATCACGCTATCACCGGTCAATCCGCCTTCAGGCGGAGAAAGTGAGACGTGAAGCGGAATACCACGCGACGTGCTGGTTATGGGCAAGATAACCACCAGCCTGGCCGGACCATTGTTAAATACATCTTCCGAGATGACCAACGCCGGTCGCTGGCGCCCCTGCTCATGGCCCTGAACAGGATCGAGGTTCACAAAATAAACACTGCCGCGCGTGATCACAAGACAATTCTCCCCCGCTCGCCTCGGTTGGGACTATCGCCAATCAAGACCGGTAGTGTCCCACGCGGCACGCTCCTGCTCGATTTCGGCCCAAGCCTCCGGCGCATCCTGAAGCGCCGAATACGCCGCATTCGTTGCCTCCAGCAGTTTTTTTCGACGATACTCCTCCACCGCCCGGTCCATCACTTCCTGCATCGACGTACCCGCATCAGCTGCCAGCCAGGTCAACGTCGCATGGGTCGATTCAGTGACCCGGATCGGCTTGCTGCCCCCCGCCATCGGGGCTTTGGGTTTTCCTGAACGCATCATAACCCCCTTCAGAATCACCACCCACGTTACCCGACGCGCAAACATACAACGCCGACTTGTCACGGCGGCATCAAGCTACTTTTTTGTATACTAAATTGTAGCAGAATATGTCAACTCTTTTCACGTTAATGGATGCCCGGTTTGCCCGAAAGCGCGTGCAGTTATCTCACTGTGAGGGGGGAGCATTGCACCTGTTATGTCACTCTTTAAACTATAGGGGACCCGGTTTTCTCGGACACACGAAGGCATCCAGCCGCAGCCAGGGGCGATCGCCCCCGACCATTGCCAGATGGTCAACAGGTTGTCGTCTACGGTGTGAATGTCCAACCCGTCTCGGGTGTCCAGATGCCGCTCGGTCGGTCATTGGCCGCCATTTTTTGCATCAATGGCCAAGCGAAGTTTACCACTGCGGTAATCACCGCCTCCAATGCCGGGGTATCCTCAGCCAGGGCTGATTTTCTCACGAAACCTGACCACATCTGAGTTTTTCCCGGCACGTGAGCAAACGCAGCACTGAAGGCATCCGGGATGTCTTTGGGTAGCGTAGTGTCACGTCGTGTGAAGGTGTTTGCGATAGCCTGTGCGACACGCGCAGCGTCAAATCTGTTGCACATGGAAAGAAACCAGATGTCATAGTAGTCCTTGAGCCGCCCATTCAGAAGACCAAGCACAATCATGGCATGCAGCTTTTCCGCGATCACGGCTTCTCTGGGATAGAGACGCAGGCACGGAGCAGGCAACTCAAGCAAGGTGGGGTACATCCCAAGCTCGGGTTCAACTGCGTCGCCGAATCCAACGTCTACCTGAACCGGCACGCGAGCGTTTCCGAGCGTCGCAAAAAGGTTGAGTCTGTTTGTGACAGACTAAAAGAGGCCCACTTGAGCGGTTAATTGATTGAGCAAATGGGGCCCACCCCTGCCACGTCTCCGGGTACAGTGTTGGTGTCTAAAGCCACACGGTAAACGGAGGAAACACAT
>Ga0208788_1001642_pt1 | contig 10724 bp, 8 predicted proteins | sample Wag4_2014_7_11_3_FD_187363 | JGI IMG/M metagenome (GOLD analysis project Ga0208788, IMG submission 187363) | Fresh water mixed with fracking chemicals microbial communities from Ohio, USA - Utica-2 Time Series FC 2014_7_11 (SPAdes) (version 2) ... | reverse complement strand
ACGCGATACAATCGTCACCTTGTGTAAAGGGTCACAATTCGGCAAAAGCTTTGCAATCATCGCGTGCCCCACTTCGTGAAACGCAATCACGCGCTTTTCATGCTCACCAATCAGACGGCTCTTCCGCTCAGGTCCCGCAATCACGCGATCGATTGCCGCTTCACAGTCTTCCATCAAAATTTCTTTCCGATCGTGACGCGCTGCAATCAATGCCGCTTCATTGGACAGGTTCATGAGATCCGCACCCGTGAAACCTGGCGTGCGCCGCGCCAAAACCTTGAGGTCAACCTCGGCGCCCAGCGGCTTGTTTTCCGTATGCACCCTCAAAATCTGCTCTCGACCCACCACATCCGGCGCATCCACCACCACCTGGCGATCAAAACGACCCGGCCGCAACAACGCCGAATCCAAAATGTCGGGGCGGTTGGTCGCCGCAATCACAACCACACTCACATTGGCCTCAAAACCATCCATCTCAACCAACAGTTGATTCAAGGTCTGCTCCCGTTCATCGTGGCCACCACCCAAGCCTGCTCCACGTTGACGGCCCACGGCATCAATCTCATCCACGAACACGATGCACGGGGAGTGTTTCTTCGCCTGCTCAAACAGGTCACGCACACGGCTGGCGCCAACACCCACAAACATTTCGACAAAATCCGAACCTGAAATATTGAAGAAAGGTACGCCGGCCTCCCCCGCGATCGCACGGGCCAACAAGGTCTTGCCGGTACCCGGCGGCCCAATCAGCAAAACACCCTTCGGAATGTGCGCACCCAGTGCCTGGTATTTCTCCGGCGCCTTCAGAAAGTCAACGATCTCCGCCAACTCCACCTTCGCCTCATCAACACCCGCCACGTCTGCGAAAGTCACCTTCGACTTGTTCTCAAGCATCATCTTGGCGCGACTCTTGCCAAAGGACAACGCCTGTGAACTGCCTGACTGCGCTTGACGCAAAACGAAAAACCACAACGCCAAAATGATCACCAACGGGAAGAAAATGTTGGTCAAAACTGAAGCCCACCAACCGGATTGATCCGGCGGTCGCACCGTCATCGGAACCTTGTTTTCTTTCAGCGTCGCAATCAACTGGGGATCATTCGGGAAATACACCGCCTGCTCAGTGTCCTCTCGCCCTGAACTATCCGCCTTTTTCAACCGGTAACGCAACAAATTGGTGCCACTCACCATCTCCACGGATACCACGCGACCTTGCTCGACAAGCTCCAAAAACTGACTGTAGCCTGGCCGTGACTCACCCTCTGGACGTTGAAAAAATGTAAATAAAATGAACAGGACGCCAAACAAAACGACCAAAAAATACATGCCGGCGTTCTTAAACATACGCTCCCACTCTCCGCCTTCTTGCACGTTCGCCATGACGCACGACTGTCGCTGCCCCAAGACGACGCTTCAGAATAGTACGGGAGGATGCTTTGTTTTGTCAAATCTCAAAAAGGCGGACGCCCACATTTCATAAGGGTTTTCGGGCGTTTGCGCTGGCTGTTCGATGAGTGCTTCGGCTGAACGTCCGACCCCTACCACCCAATAAATATCGCTTTGATGTGCCAAGACGAGCAGTCCTGTTTGTCTTGGCTGAGGAATGCCTGCCTGCTTGAGCCACCCCCGCAGACTGCGTACCCGTTGGTGCCCGTACGGTTTGATGCGGTCAGACTCAGGCCTTGCCGAGCGCCATACCAGTTCTTTGGGGAGTCTGCTGCCATCAAAACGCACCCGACAGGCGTGTAGTGGCTTGTCTGACAGGGCTGAAGCGACAAAAACCGACCACCCCCACGACTGTGTTGGTTGCCAACCAGTGCGGGTGAAGGCACGGGGAATCTGCTCGGGCAACGCGACCGTGAGATACAGGTCTGCGTTTGCCCGGCAGAGGCGTGCCCCTCTTGGCCATTCGCAGCACCAATGCTTCAGGGGTGTCGCGAGTGCTTTTAAACTCCGTGAGATGGTCGCACCATCGACGCTTCCGTAACCCAATTCACGGGCAAACGCGCGCAACAACCGCTGTTGGCTGGCCGTCGGCTCCTGAAAAAATGCCAAGCCGTCAATGTCGAGGCATCCCGGTGCCACCTGTTCGGTCCAGGTGCGACACCATTTTTCTTCGAGCGATCGCCAGAGCAAAACTTCATCTTGGACCATATCCGCAAATCTTGCCAGATTTTGGGACGCGTTTGGCGCGATGTGCGCCAGTTCCGGCATAACCTGGTGTCGGATGCGGTTGCGCCGGTAAGCCAAATCAACGTTGCTGGGGTCCTCAAGGTGCGCAAGCGCCAACTCCTGTGCGACGGCTTCCAGTTCGCCACGCGTAGACGTCAGAAGTGGTCGTATGATGGTCGCATCCTTGAGCCATTCTGTCTGCGGCCAGATCCCGCACGCGCCATCGAGGCCCGCACCCCGCGCCAGCCGAAACAGAACGGTTTCGGCCTGATCGTTCAGGTGATGACCGGTGGCAACACGCCTCAAACCAAGCCCGGCAGCACACGCCTGTAAAAAACGGTAACGCTCGGCACGGGCTGCCGCCTCACTCCCGCGTGTTTCAGGCGTTGCGACACCAATGGATAACGAGATGCCGGCTTGCTGACACCACCTGGCAAGCCATTCGGCTTCCGATGCTGATTCAGTTCGCCAACGGTGATCAAAATGCGCCGCGTGAACCGGATGACCCAAGTGGGACAAGACCTGCAACAACACCATCGAATCAAGGCCACCAGACAGGGCGATCAACACCGGCTCAGCCGGCATCAGCATACGCTCACCAAGCATGAAATGTGCCACTTGTGCGCACAAGTCGCTAAAACGCGTCACGCCATCGCTCCAGTTTTCATTATCGTTAATCGCGATTTAATCTGAACCCCAGGATCCTGGACGCAAGGTTAACACCACTCGCGCTATAACCACGATATCATCTCTCATTAACACGCTGCTAAAATACTTTGCTTGTAAGGAGCTTTGGCATGGGCAAGAGTCGGGGTTTTTCAGGTTCAAAGAACCCCTTGCGAGGCGTACGCCGCTCGATGGGTGGCTTGGCGCTTGGTTTTACGCTTTTGCTGGATGTCGGTTGTGGGACGGTTGGGTGGCTAGGCGGTCAGTCGCGCGCAACGGGTGGCTTGGAAACTTCTGCGATCAAGCGAGGCATTCCGGTCACGCCGGGTGTGCCGAAGCTTGGGCAACAGCCGGGTTTGCCGCGTGATCCCGGTATGGATGGCGACGTATCGTTTCATTTGCTTTATACAAATGATATTCATTCGCGTGTGGACCCTTTTCCGGCTGGTTACTACCATAACTTTTACGCAGGCAAGGGCGGTTTTGCGCGATTGACGACAGCGATCGCAGATTTTAAGCGGGCCAATCCGAACACGTTGGCCGTGGACTCCGGTGATTATTTGCAAGGCACGCCGTATTTCAACTTTTTTCGGGGTGAGACCGAGTTAAAGTTGATGCAGGCGTCGGGTTTTGATGCCATTACCATTGGTAATCATGAGTTTGACAATGGCGTGGCTGATCTCGCCCGTGTGTTGCCCTATTACCGTGGCAGTCTTGTGACCACCAATATGACTTTTGAGCCAGAGGTTGCGGCGCGGTATTGCGTGAAGCGGGTTGGCAATGTCAGGGTGGGTATTTTTGCGCTCATTACCGATGTGAATGGGTTGGTTGCGGCGCCTAATTTCAAGGGCGCACGTTATTACGACCCGGTGCTGGTCGCCAAGGCAGCCGTTGCCAAATTGCGCAAAGAGGCTGACGCGGTGGTTCTGTTGTCGCATATGGGCATCACGCCGCCATGGGCTGAGGCAGAGCCGGATGATGACCACGAAGTCGCGGATGATCAACTCACGGATGAAAAACTCGCCGCACGGGTTCCCGGCATCGATGTCATCGTTTCCGGTCACACGCACGTGATGATCAAGCGGCCGATTGTCGTGAAGAATACCACTGGTCGCACCTACATCGTTTCGTCAGGAATGGGCGGGGGCTACCTCGGGCAGGCCACTGTTCGGATGCGTAAAGGCCAGGTCAGTTTTGTGCAGAACGACATGATCCCGATGACCGCATCCGTGACGGCTGCACCGGCGATCGAGTCGATGATCGCGCCTTATCGGGATGTTTTGTCACGCACCATTAAGCCGGTGATTGGTGAAGCCACGGCGACTTTCAAGCGTTATGGCAAAGCGGATCGCGAATCTGCCCTCAATAATTTGATCGCCGATTCCACCTTGGCGGCTGCGCGCAGCGTCAAACCGGAAACCGCCTTTGCGGTGATGAGCAGTGGTACCCCGCGAAACCCCATTCCCCAAGGTCCCATTCGCATTGAAGATGTGTACTATGCCTTGCCGTTCGACAATAAAGTGGTTCTGATGGAGGTAACTGGCAAACAAGCGGTCGAGATGTTGGGCATCCAACGGCGAAGCTCGGACCAGAAGCGCCACGCAATCAGCAATTGTTCGTACACACTGCTGCGTAACGCCGGGCCGATCAAAGACGTGCTGATCAGCGGCCAGCCAGTCAACCCGGATGCCAGGTACTGGGTTGCCGTCAACGACTACATGGCTGACGGGGCATCCGGCTTCACCATGCTGCCCGGTTCACCACGCATCGACACCAAGATTTTGCAGCGTGATGCGTTGATTGAATTGATCAAGTCGCGCAAGACAATCACTCCCCAAGTCGGGCGCATCCGAATTGAAAGTCAAGCACCAGTCCTTGCGACGGCCAGTTAAACGGTGAGCGCAAGGTAGATTGATACTGGCACGCACGCCTTGGCAGTCAGACGGAGAGTTTGTCCAGTTGGTGTAGCGCGTGACGCGCGATGTCGCGATCATCGAAGTGCACGGTGCGATCCGCAAACGTCTGGGTCGTCTCGTGGCCTTTACCCGCAATCACGATCAAATCACCGGATTGCGCCAGTTCAATCGCTTTTTTAATCGCTTCCGCCCGATCGACCACGACGAGTTGCTGCCCACGCATCCCCAAGCCGATTTCATTGATGATGGCCATTGGGTCCTCAGAACGCGGATTGTCTGACGTCACGATTGCAACATCCGACCAGTGTTCAACCACCTCACCCATCAACGGACGCTTGGTACGGTCGCGATCACCCCCACATCCAAACACCGTGACGAGCCGCCGTGGACCCAATTCGCGTGCTGCAGACAAAACGTTGTGCAAACCATCGGGCGTGTGAGCATAATCGACCCACACCGTGAAAGGATGGTGCGCGCTACTAACGACCTCAACACGCCCCGGCACACCAGCCGACTTTGCCACCATGTCACAGACCGTTGAAAACTCATAGCCCATGGCCAGCGCAGCACCCACCGCTGCAAGTGCATTGTACACATTGAAACGCCCAGGTAACGGCAAGTGCACCTTCCCGGATTGCCCCCTAAAATGTGCGACAAAAACAGAGCCGGACGCAGATGATTCAAGCACTTCTGCCCGCAGGTCAGCCTCGGAGCCAGTCGCCAGGCCGTAGGTCAACAAACCCGATGTGACCAAATTGGCACACGCTTGCCCCAAGGCGTCATCCACGTTGATGACACTGGCACGCGGTCGATGGCCGGTCGCCTCCTGGCTGAATAACCGACGTTTCACCGCCCCGTAGGCCGCCATCGACCCATGATAATCCAGATGGTCCCGACTCAAATTGGTGAAGATGGCCACGTCAAACTCGCAATCATACACACGCGCTTGATCAATGGCATGCGATGATACCTCCATCACCACCGCTTGTGCCCCTTCATTCACCAACTGCCGCAGCACTTTTTGCAATTCCGGCGATTGAGGAGTCGTGAACCCCGTGACGATTTGATGCCCCTCAAATTCAGCACCCAACGTTCCAACCAGACCCGCACGAACGCCCAAATTCACCAACAGTGTCCGCAACAGTGATGTCGTTGTCGTTTTACCATTGGTGCCGGTAACGCCAACCAGTTTCAAGGTTTCAGACGGACGGTCAAACAAAGCCCCTGCCACCAGAGCCATTGCCACTCGCGTATCCGCCACAGGCAGACACGGCAAAGGCGCCGTTTGACCGAATTGCTGTGCCCATGTACGGCTCACCAACGCTGCCGTGGCACCACCCAGTGCTGCCTGGCCCAAAAACTGATGACCATCCACACGAGAACCCGGCAGGGCAACGAACAGATCACCACGCCTGGCCTGCCTGGCATCACAAACTACCCGCTGAATCACTTCACCAAGAATATCAGTGGCACGCTCCGCTTTGCCAATTGGCTGATCACCATCCAGCAAGCTCAGCACGTCTGACAAGCGCATCGCATTCCTCCACAGGTCCGGGACTCACCCCTCACGCCTGGATTTGAGAGGGTCACCCGACAAGGGTTCGGAACACAGTCAAAATCCGGAATCAGCCATTCAGCCTTGAACCGCGCCACAGCCGATTATATTGAATCAATGCCCAGCAACCGATGTCCGGTAACCCACTCAATAGTGGCACTGACTGGACTCGAACCAGTGACACCCCGGGTATGAACCGAGTGCTCTAACCAACTGAGCTACAGTGCCGAAAAGATGCTAGCCATTATAAGCGCGCGTGCGTTCGCCGTCAAACCCCAAGGCATCAGTCAGGCGTTATCCGTTTTCCTGAACCGTGTCTGGCAAGCAGATGAGACATTTCTTGATCGGCAAACACGGTTCATGCGTGACTTTCTAGCGCACGTGTTTATCATCCGAAACGTCGACGATTTGCCCGGTTGTTTGTAATCCCGCTCGTTCGTCGATCCTGTCGTCGTTTAATCTCTCGATTTCGCTTTCACCCTGTCGCTTAGCCGTCAACTCCTGCAAATCGTCCAACTCACGGGTATCTGCTTCTTGGGCGGCTTTGGTCTGCTCACGGCGCTGGCTCATCACGGCGTCTAAAGCCATGTTCTGACCCCGCAACCATTCAAGCGCATCCGCAACCGCGTCTTTCAGTTCCTGCGCCAGGCCCGGAAATAAGGGCTCCTTTGCCGTTTTGATCGGTTCTGATTGACGTGCCATTGGTGACAACGACAATGAGTCATTATCGAGGCGTACTTGGGGAGACCCGGAATCAACCTTGACTCGCACAGGATTCAAACCCGGCCCACGATACAGTTGCGCCGTCTGGATACTGTTCTCTGCGCCCGACATTGTTTCATTCCTCATCGCTAGTGATTCACAACATACTTATCGTATGTTCAGCAAAAATCTGAACCGGGAACGCACGTCTTACCGGAATAGGTGTCAGGATTGGTGCGTCACGGGTTACGGACAAAGTAAGTGGGCGAGAAGCCTGATTGCATTGATTCGTTGGTTGATCACGCCGTGGAAGTCGCGAACTGATTATCATCCAAAAAATAAGGGTTGAACGTCGAATGTTGACTGGTCACGCTTGATCACTTAAGTGACCGTCTCTGCGTTTTTCAAGCGAAGCAATCCTTCGCTGATCCCGGCGCCCCCTAGAGATCGATGTTAGCGAGCAAGTCTTTGGGCTATCGATTGCTTGAGTTGACACACACGGTTGACTGGTATTGGCTGTCAGCAGGAGCCGTCTTGAGGTTCGTGCATTCGCAGCATCAGTTTTGGCCAAGCTTGTGCGTTACTTTTTATTCCGTCAGAAAGTCGGTACCCCCGGTCATACCGGACTTGCCAGTAATATGTTTCAGTACGCTGAACAAGTTCCCAACAATGGTTTGCACCTGGTCGATTCGGGCGTCTAATGTCTCCCGTTCGGGATGTTCTGAGGGGAGTCTGTCGCGTTTTTTTTTCAGGCGACTCAACAGGTGTGCCTGGTATACGCGTTCGTCTGACACAACTTTGTACATGAACATCGGATCCATCATGTCAGGAATCTTGTAATCGCCATTCATGAAGTCCGTGATCATCGCCAGGCGACGTGGTGACAGTTCTTTTTCCAACGCCAGATCCAGTTTCGGTCCATCGAGGGATACCGGACCGGTTCCAGTCCCGTTTTTTGGTTCTTGGCCATGGTTGAAGCGGGTACGATCCTCATAAAGGGCCAGTTCCGGCGATGTCGGTGACCGTTTTTTTACGACGGATGACTGGTCGTGCGATCGCCCCTGGCCCAAGGCTTCGCGCAACTTTTCCAGCAGACCTTTCTTCGCGCCTGAATCAGCCACCGCTTAAAACCTCCGGCCTACCAACACGTTTTATATACCCGCTTCGCGTGTGTAATCCGTTAACGACCAAAAGAAAATGGCAGCTTCATTCGATGAAGCTGCCGATAGGGCTTAACGTGTGCTAACTACTTAATCTGAAGTTTTTAAACAAAAAATCAAAATTCTTGTGAACACGCTTGAGTTTTGGGCTAGGGCGACGATTTTACTTTTTTGTCAGATAGCCTCCACGAACCAAACACGTCGTAGTCTAAGTCTCGTCAGAAAAGCTGTCGAGCGAAAACGTCGCAGTCCCTCTTGGTCTCTGACGTGTATTCCGATTGAGCGGTGCCAATGCATTCATCACCGCCTTGAACGCGTGAACGGAAAACCCTTATGAGTTCTTGCGCGTCGTTTTCTTGCTGCGTGCCGACTTGATTTTGGTTGCCGGTAAGACGGATTCGTGACTAAGCTGAAGCAACACGTCTTAGACACAAACGCCGATCTGTCAGAATCTCTTATGTCTGCCGTTTTCCATAAAGCCAGGACATACGCGGACATAGTCTGCGATATGGCCTGGCTTCAAATTCGATAGTTCAGACTGAGGACACAATGAGCGCCCCTATTGTAACTGCTGCGTCAACATGTTGAGCGCCTCAATTTTGCTGACAGCAGCGGCAATATCGACAGGCGAGGCATTTTCCCCGGTGCCGGGTTTATTCAAAATCGCCCTCATCTGATTCACTCTTGCCTGGCCACGATCAAGTTTTTCGAGGACCTTATCAGCCAATACCGTCGCTTGAGACGGAATTGATAACGCTATTCCTGCAGTCAATAAGTCCGGGTTTGTTCCGATTGTTTTCTTGTTGTACTTATAAATAGATTGCCATTCAATTCCGTGTTCGCGTGCGATGACACTAAGATTATCGCCTTTTTTCACGGTGTAAACTTTCCGTTGATCGTTCTTGACGGTTGGAGGCGTAGTCGGTTCAGAAATGATGTGACCTTTAGGGCCTCGTCTGGGCTCTGGGTTCGGCTTGGGTGCGGGGTCGGTGATATAGCGATGACCCTTTGGGCCTGTTGCAATGACTTTCCCCGGTGGAGCGACCAAAGGCTCTTGATGTGTCGAATGAGGTGACCCTTTGTCGTTCTTGACGGTTGGAGGCGTAGTCGGTTCAGAAATGATGTGACCTTTAGGGCCTCGTCTGGGCTCTGGGTTCGGCTTGGGTGCGGGGTCGGTGATATAGCGATGACCCTTTGGGCCTGTTGCAATGACTTTCCCCGGTGGAGCGACTAAAGGCACTCCCAGCGTTTGTTTCGATGGCTGCCTTCCTCCCGAATTAAGTTCAACTCTGTCACCACCGCGAGAGGATTTGTTACGTACAACCTTGGTGGGTGTTCCCTTCGCGGAAGGCACAGTCGCGGTCTCCAGTGGGCCTGCAGGTTGAGACTCACGCACAACCTTGGTAGGTGTTCCCTTTGCGGAAGGTACAGTCACTGTCTCAAAGCCCATCGTATGCACTCCTATAATTGTTGTGTGTGGGTTGTAGGACTCACCCAGTAATTCTCTTATACCCTCAACTGGCAGATAACTTACGGAAAACATCAGGTTTTTTGATATTCAGTTTCGGTAATGTGCGCCAAGTGTTAATTAATTGGCAAGTTTGCATGGCGGCGTTTTCAAGCAAAACGTCGAATTGTACGCGGTTGTGTGTGAAAAAGTCTTGGAATCGGCCGGTTTCTCGATTGGACGAGAGATCTTGTGTCTGACTGCGTTGGCTACCTCTTTCAGGATCTCGCAGGATTACCCATTTTGGCCTACTCATGCTTGATCAAACTCGGAATTGTGTTTCGTTATCACAGTATTTGAACCGGCTGAGACGGGCCGCCGATATGCTGAACAGCGTTTTGCGATAGCGTTGTCTGTCGCATATACAGCGTCGCGATCGTCGGACTAGTGTTCGCCAGCTTTAGTCATCGGTGAATACAATGCGCAGACTCCGATTTTGAACCTGCCAACGATAGGTGCAGAAAAAAGGGCTCAGGAATCCCCCTGAGCCCCCCAGCAAGACATAAATATGGTCGGTTGTTTTACGCCTGAATGGCAGCTACGACGCCTGCGCCCACGGTACGACCACCTTCGCGGATCGCAAAGCGCATACCCGGCTCGATCGCCACTGGCGTGATCAACTCAACTTCCATCTGGATGTTGTCGCCAGGCATCACCATCTCCACCCCATCCGGCAAGGTGCACGAACCCGTCACATCCGTCGTCCGGACGTAGAACTGTGGCTTGTAACCCTTGAAGAATGGCGTGTGACGACCGCCTTCTTCCTTGGTCAAGACATACACCTCGGCGGTGAACTTGGTGTGCGCCTTGATCGAACCGGGCTTGGCCAACACCTGACCGCGCTCGATGTCTTCCTTGGCAACACCACGAAGCAACACGCCCACATTGTCACCGGCAATGCCTTGGTCGAGCAACTTGCGGAACATTTCCACACCGGTCACAATCGCCTTGCGGGTGTCACCGAAACCGATGATCTCAACTTCGTCCTGAACCTTGACGGTGCCGCGCTCCACACGACCGGTCGCAACAGTACCACGGCCCGTGAT
>Ga0208788_1001639_pt1 | contig 10728 bp, 8 predicted proteins | sample Wag4_2014_7_11_3_FD_187363 | JGI IMG/M metagenome (GOLD analysis project Ga0208788, IMG submission 187363) | Fresh water mixed with fracking chemicals microbial communities from Ohio, USA - Utica-2 Time Series FC 2014_7_11 (SPAdes) (version 2) ... | reverse complement strand
ACCCGCGAAGGTGCGGATGCCGATCGAGTCGGTGCGGCGCGAGAGGGGGGTGCGGCGGTTGGTCGTGGTGGGCATGGGGAGGACTCGGGTGCGCGGATTGCCCCACTCGGGTCGGTTGAATCCCACCACGGCGAGAGACCCTGCTTGAGTTGCAGCGGAAACCGCCCCCGATTGGGGTGCGCGCCTGAGCCCCTCCATGACGCACCCGCAACGCCTCGCGCGGCGCGTCACACGCCACATCAGCCCGCCGCGATTCACTCGCGGCGCGGCGTGCCAGAGCGACGAGGCGGCGAACGCCGCCTTGGAGCGCTCACGTCACACGCCACATCAGCCCGCCGCGATTCACTCGCGGCGAGGCGTGCCAGAGCGACGAGGCGGCGAACGCCGCCTTGGAGCGCTCAAATCACGTCGTGTAGTCCGCGTTCAGCCGGACGTACTCGGTCGTGAGGCCGCACGAGAGGAACGTGTCGGAGTTCGCCTCCGCCTGTGCGCCGTCGGTCGCGCCGAGCGCGATGACGATGTCGACATGCGAGCCGTTGAACGCCGCGCGCACCGCATCCTTGTCTGCGGGGCAGGGCTGCCCGTCGCGGAAGATCAGGATGCCGCCGACCCGGAGCTCGAGGTCGTTCGCGCGGAAGCCGACGCCCGCGCGCCCCGCGGCCGCCACGATGCGACCCCAGTTCGGGTCGCCGCCGGTGATCGCGGTGCGGACGAGCAGGCTCGATGCGACGGTCTCGGCGACCTTGAGCGCGTCGGCCTTGGTCGCGGCGCCCGTCACGCGCACGGCGAGCGAGCGCTCGAAGCCCTCGCCATCGCACACGATCATCTTGGCGAGGTCGCACGCGACTTCGCGGAAGGCGATCGCGAGCGCGGCCTCGTCGCACGGGCCGGCGGCGCCGGTCGCGAAGGCGAACACCGAGTCGTTCGTGCTGGTGTCGCCGTCGACCGAGATGCGGTGGTAGCTCGCGTCGGCCGAGTGGCGCAGGATGCGGTCGAGGACCTTCGCCTCGACCTCGGCATCGGTCGCGAGGACCGAGATCATGGTCGCCATGTCGGGCCGGATCATGCCTGCGCCCTTGGCGACGCCCGACACGCGCACGGTGCGCCCGCCCGCGCACGTGATGGTGCGCGACGACATCTTGGGCTTGGTGTCGGTGGTCATGATCGCGCGCGCGAACGGCTCGAGTGGCCCGCCGTCGGCCGCCTGCGCGAGGCGCGCGGCCATGTGCGGGATCTCCGGGGCGATGCGATCCATCGGGAGCTGCACGCCGATCACGCCGGTCGAGTTGACGAGCACGGACTCGCACGCGCAGCCGATCGCCAGCGCGACCGCGTCGACCATCTCCTGTGCGTTCGCGAGGCCGCGCGGGCCGGTCGCGGCGTTCGCGCAGCCGGAGTTCAGGATGAGCGCCGACGCGTGTCCGCGCGAGTCCTTCAGGTGCCGCCGCGAGACCTCGATGGGCGCTGCGGCGAACAGGTTGCGCGTGAAGATCGCCGCCGCCGTCGCGCCCGAGGGCATCGACAGCAGCGCGAGGTCGTCGCGGCCGGCCTTCTTGATCGCGGCCGCACCGACCGAGGCGCGGAATCCGCGCGGCCAGTCGAGCGAGGCGGGCGTGACGGGTGAGGGCAGCGTGCCGGAGGCGGTCATCGTGGTCATCGGGAACTCACTTGCCCAGCTCGGGCAGCACGGTGTCGTGGACGAGCGCGATCTCGTCGCAGCAGGTGTTCTTCGGGCAGTTCGCGCAGTCCTTGGTGACCTTCTCGGGCAGCGAGTTGATCGACACGCGGCGGAAGCTGCACTTCTCGAAGAACTCGGGCGCGCGCGTGAGCACGAACAGCTTGTCGATGTGGAGCTGGCTCGCGACCTGCTGGAAGTGCCGGACGAGTCCCTGACCGATGCCGCGGCCCTGGTGCTCGGTGTGCACGCCGAGCGAGCGGATCTCCGCGAGGTCCGGCGTGTAGATCCACAGCGCCGCGCAGCCGACGACCTTGCCGTCGATGACGGCGACGCCGAAGTCGAGGATCGCCTTCATGATGTCCTCGCGCGAGCGCGGGAGGTTCTCGCCGTGCTGCGCCCAGTAGTCGACGAGGTAGACGATGGCGTCGAGGTCGTCCATGCGCGCCTGGCGGAACTCGACCTCGCCCGCGCCCGCGGGCACGGCGCGCTCGCGCAGCATGCGGCGCACGCGCTCGATGGCGCTCTCGACCGCCTTCGGGCCGGTGCCGCCGGTCACGCCGCGCTTTTCGAGCGTGGCGCTCACGGTGAGCTGGGTGTAGACGTCGTTGTTCGCGCGCGGAGCCTGCTCGCGGATCACGTCGAGCGGGAGTTCCTCGAGGGACGAATGGGCCTCGATCGCCTTGCGCACGAGGCGTCCCGCCTGGTGGTGCGCCTCGCGGAAGGGCACGCCGAGGCGCGCGAGGTAGTCGGCGAGGTCGGTGGCGTTGGTGTAGCCCTCGGCGGCGGCGACGAGCGCGTTCTCGCGGTTGACCTGGATCCCCGCGACCATCGGCGGCAGGATGCGCAGGCAGAGCGAGAGCTGGCGCATGGCGTCGAAGAGCGGCTCCTTGTCCTCCTGCAGGTCCTTGTTGTAGGCCATCGGGAGGCCCTTCACGGTGACGAGGAGCGTGACGAGATTGCCGATCTGGCGACCGGTCTTGCCGCGGAACAGCTCGAGCGCGTCGGGGTTCTTCTTCTGCGGCATGAGCGAGCTGCCCGAGGTGAACGCGTCGGGGAGCTCGATGAGCGACGCTTCGCTCGTCGAGTAGAAGATGAGGTCCTCGGCGAAGCGCGAGAGGTGGACGGCGCAGAGCGCGCAGGCCGAGAGCGTCTCGATCACGAAGTCGCGGTCGCTGACGGCGTCGAGCGAGTTCGCGGTCGGTGCGCGGAAGCCGAGGTCCTTCGCGAGCTGCTCGCGGTCGATCGGATACGCGGTGCCTGCGAGCGCGCCCGAGCCGAGCGGCGACAGGCGCACGCGCTTGAGGCAGTCGGTGAGGCGCTCGAGGTCGCGGCGGAACATCTCGACGTACGCGAGGCACCAGTGCGCGAAGAGGATCGGCTGCGCGCGCTGGAGGTGCGTGTAGCCCGGGAACGGCGTCGTCTTCTCGCGCTCGGCGAGGTCGACGAGCGCGTTCATCGCGGCCTTGAGCTCGCTCTGGCGCAGCTTGAGCTGGCGCGCGGTCCACAGGCGCAGGTCGGTCGCGACCTGGTCGTTGCGGCTGCGGCCGGTGTGCAGCTTCTTGCCGAGGTCGCCGACGCGGGCGATGAGCTGGCGCTCGACCCACGAGTGGACGTCCTCGTCGTCGGCGTCGAGGATCGACGAGGGATCGTCCTTGGCGAGCGCGAGGATCTCGCCGAGGGCGGCCTCGATCTCGCGCTGCTCGTCGGCGGTGATCACGCCGGCGCGCATGATCGCCTTCGACCACGCGACCGAGCCCTCGATGTCCTCGCGCACGAGCGCGCGGTCGAAGGGGAGCGAATCGTTGAACTCGCGGAAGAGGTCGTCGGCCTTGCCTTCGAGTCGTCCTGCCCAGATGGCGGTGGTCATCCGTGTGTGCCTTCGTGAATACAGCCGTGCTGTCGGAGTGCGGATCGGAACGGGAAGCGCCGCGGTCCCCGTCAAGGGACCGCGGCGGGGGTCGGTTGGTCTCAGGCGTGCTGCTTCGAGCCGGTGCCCGTGTTCGCGCAGCCGCAGCCGGTCTTGCAGCCCGGCTTGTTGTCGGCCTGGATCTTCGTCGCGTCGGGATTCAGCCCGAGCAGCGCGCGGATGCGCAGCGGCAGGCTGAACAGGCGGATGAAACCCTCGCTGTGCTTGTGGTCGTAGACCTCGTCCTCGCCGAAGGTGGCGAAGCCGTGGTGGAACAGCGAGTTCGGCGAGCGGCGCTTGCACGCCTCGGCGCGGCCCTTGTAGCAGCGCACGACGACGTCGCCGTCGAGGACCTGCGCGATCGCCTCGAACGAGGCCCACATCGCCTCGCGGGTGGGGCTGAACCAGGTGCCGTTGTAGATGATCTTCGCGAAGTCGAGCGCGAGCTTCTCGCGGAAGTGCAGCGTCTCGCGGTCGAGGACGAGCTGCTCGAGCCCGCGCACGGCCTCCATGAGGATCGTGCCGCCCGGAGTCTCGTAGACGCCGCGGCTCTTCATGCCGACGAGGCGGTTCTCGCAGATGTCGACGCGGCCGACGCCGTTGCGTCCGCCGATCCTGTTGAGCTCGGTGAGCAGGGACACCGGATCCATCGCCTTGCCGTTGAGCGCGGTGGGGCGGCCCTTCGAGAACGAGAGCATGACGTCCTCGTACTGGTCGGGCGCGTCCTTCGGGCTGACGGAGATCATCCACACGTCTTCCGGCGGCGCGTTCCACGGATCCTCGAGCTCGCCGCCCTCGTGCGAGATGTGCCACATGTTGGCGTCGCGCGAGTAGATCTTCTCGGCGCTGGCGGCGCAGGGGATGTTGCGCTCCTTGAGGTACGCGAGCATCGCCTCGCGGCTCTTGAGGTTCCAGATGCGCCACGGCGCGATCACGGGGAGCTGCGGCGCGAGCGACGCGTAGGTCGATTCGAAGCGGACCTGGTCGTTGCCCTTGCCGGTGCAGCCGTGGCAGAGCGCGTCGCAGCCGGTGCGCAGCGCGACCTCGACCTGCGCGCGCGCGATGATCGGGCGCGCGATCGAGGTGCCCATCAGGTAGCGGCCTTCGTAGACCGAGCCCGAGATGCACATGGGGAACACGAACTCCTCCATGAACTGCTTCTTGAGGTCGACGACGTGGCATTCCTTCGCGCCGGTCCGGATCGCCTTCTCCTCGATGCCCTCGAGCTCGCGCGCGCCCTGGCCGACGTCGGCGACGCAGGCGATGACTTCGCAGCCGTAGGTCTCGACGAGCCACGGGATGATGCAGGAGGTGTCGAGGCCGCCGGAGTAGGCGACGCACACGCGGGTGGGCTTCTTCATGGTGGACATTGCTTCGTGCTTTCCTTGTCTGAATTGCTGGCGGATGTCAGCGGTTGTGCGTGAGGATCTCGACGGCGTTCGCCTGGACGCCGCGCGAGGCGGGGATGGCGCCGAGGAGCGCGAGCATGAGCGCGTTCTGCGCGTGCATGCGGTTCTCGGCTTCGTCGTAGACGATGGACTGCGGGCCGTCGATGACGGCGTCGACGACCTCCTCGCCGCGGTGGGCGGGAAGGCAGTGCATGAACTTGGCCTGCGGACCGGCGATCTTCATGATCTCGGGGGTCACCGCGAGCTTGCGCAGCGCGGCGATCTTCTCGGGGCAGTCCTTCTGGCCCATCGAGATCCACGCGTCGGTGTAGACGGCGTGCGCGCCCTTGATGGCGGAGGGGTCGTCGGTGAGCGTGATGGTCGCGCCGGTCCTGGCGGCGATCGCGCGGATCTCGGCCGTGAGCGTGGCGCACGGCTGGTGCGACGCGGGCGTGACCACCGTCATTTGGCCGCCCATGATCGCCATGAGCTCCATGAGCGAGAGGCAGACGTTGTTGCCGTCGCCGAGCCACGCGAGGTGGCACGACTCGAGCTTGACGCCGTGCTCGACGAGCGCCTGCGCGTCGGCGAGCGCCTGGCAGGGGTGCGCGATCTCGCTGAGGGCGTTGATGATCGGCACGCGGCAGTTGTCGCGCAGGCCGATGAGCGTCTCGTGCTTGAAGACGCGCGCGACGATCACATCGCACCAGCGCTCGAGGTTGCGGCCGTAGTCGCCGACCGGCTCGCGCGCGCCGATGAGCTCGTTGCGGTGGTCGAGGAACGTGACGCAGCCGCCGAGCTTCTGGAAGCCGATCTCGAACGACACGCGCGTGCGCAGCGAGGGCTTCTCGAAGAGCATGACCAGCGCGCGCTGCGCGAGTGCGCCGCGGAACGCCGCGTAGTCGGCCTTGAGCGCGCGGGCGAGCGCGAGGAGCGCGGTGATCTCGGCCGCCGTGAGGTCGGTCAGCCGCAGGATCGAGCGGCCGCGCAGCGCGTCGAGAATGGAACAGTCGATGTGGCGTGCCATCGGGGATTCGGCTTTCTGCGGTGGCCTTCAGGCAAGCGCGGGTTCGTTGGTGCGGGCGAGGATGCGCGTGCCGGTCGAGCCGGTGGCGATCGCGGCGGGGTCGCGCCACGACGCGATGGTCGCGGGGCAGCCCGCCTGGTTCGCGGCGTCGAGGGCGTTGCGCACCTTCGGGATCATGCCGCCGGAGATGGTGCCGTTGGCGATGAGCTCGTCGATGCGAGCGGCGTCGAGTTCGGCGATGAGCGCCTTGGTCTGGTCGAGCACGCCGGGCACATCGGTGAGGAGCACGATGCCCGCCGCGCCCACCACGCGCGCGATGGCGCAGGCGGCCTCGTCGGCGTTCACATTGAGCGGCTCGCCCTTCGCGGAGAGGCCGATCGAGTTGACGACCGGCATGAAGCCCGCGGAAAGCAGGGCGTGGGCGACTGCGCCGTCGCCGCCGGTGATCTCGCCGACTTCGCCCGCGTCGAAGGCGAACTTCGTCGTGTGGCGGCAGGTGCAGAGGCCGCCGTCGGAGAGGCCGAGGCCGACCACGCGCGCGCCCTGCGACTGGAGGATGCCGAGGAGCCGCACGTGCGCGCTGCCGGCGAGGACGGCGACGACCTGGTCGAGCGCCTCGCGCGTGGTGACGCGGATGCCCTCGATGCGCGGTGTCTCGATGCCGACGAGCTTGAGCTGGGCGTCGACCTGCGCGCCGCCGCCGTGGACGAGCACGATGCCGCCGCCGCCCGCCGCCCGATGCGCGTTGTGCAGCGCGACGAGGCCCGCGAAGGCCTCCATGTGGCGGTCGGCCTGCTCGAGCAGCGCGCCGCCGATCTTGACGACGAGGGGAGCGGTGGTGTGGGGGATGCGCGTCACGCCGCACCTCCGGCGAGCGCGGGGGCCGCGGGCCTCGCCGCGAACTGACCCGCGAAGCCCGCGGTCTCGTCGAAGCCGAAGCGGAGGTTCATGCACTGCACGGCCTGGCCCGCCGCGCCCTTGACGAGGTTGTCGATCGCGCTCTCGACGATGAGGTGCGTGCCGTGCGCGGAGGTCTCGAGCGCGAAGCCGATGTCGCAGAAGTTGGTGCGCTCGACGGCGGCGATGCTCGGCCAGCGGCCGGCCTTGAGGAGGCGAACGAAGGGGCGGTCGGCGTAGGCGGCGTCGAATGCGGCGCGCACCGCGGCCTCGGTGGTGCCGGGCGCGAGCTCGAGGTGCACGGTCGCGAGGATGCCGCGGTCGTAGCAGCCGAGGTGCGGCGTGAAGATCGTCGGGATCCCCGAGTGCTCGGTGATCTCGGGCCGGTGGCGGTGCTTGAACACGCCGTACGCCTGCATCGAGACCTCGCAGAAGAGGCTCTTGACCTCGGCCTTGCGGCCGGCGCCGGAGACGCCGCTCACGGCGTCGACGATCGCGGGGCGGCTCGTGTCGACGAGGCCCGCCTCGACGAGCGGACGGATCGCGAGGATCGATGCCGTCGGGTAGCAGCCGGGGACGGCGACGACGCGCGCCGTGGCGACGGCGTCGGCGTTGAACTCGGCGAGTCCGTAGACCGCCTCGGCGAGCAGCGCGGGGTGCTGGTGGGCGAAGCCGTAGTTCTTCTCGAACACCGCGCGGTCCGACAGGCGGAACGCGGCCGAGAGGTCGAGGACGACGATGCCGGCGTCGACGAGCGCCTGCGCGACCTCGTGCGAGAGCTCGTGCGGGGTGGCGAGGAAGATCGCGTCGAGCCCGAGCGCGGCCACGGCGGCGACCTCGAACGGCTGCACGGCGAGGGCGCCGATCGCGGTGCCTTCGAAGCGTGCGAACAGGTCGGCCGCGGTCGGCGCGCCCTCATCGGCCTTGCGCGAGGAGCCGAACAGCCCCACGACGTGCGCCATCGGGTGGTTCGCGAGGATCGCGAGCAGCTCGGCGCCCGCGTAGCCGCTGGCGCCAACGACGGCGGCGCGGATCGGAGAGTGGAGATCGGACTGGGCCAATGCGGTGAACTCCGGCTGAAGGGGACGCTTCAGCGACAGGCGTGCTGGATCAGGCGAGCTGCGCGAGGGCGCGCAGTTCCTTGACGATGCGGCGGGCGGTGAGGGGGGTGCTGGCGGCGAGGAACACGGTGTCGTCGCCGGCGATGGTGCCGAGGACCCCCTGCATGCGCATGCGGTCGAGCTCGATGGCGAGCGCGTTGCCGTGGCCGGTGGGGGTCTTGAGGACGACGAGCGTGCCGCCGACGGTGATCGAGATCAGCTCGCGGCGCAGCGCGCGCGCGAGGGCTGCGTCGGGGGCGGGCGCGGCGACGGCGGCACCGGGCAGCTGGTAGCCGTCGGGACCCTTCAGCACGCCCAGTTCGGCGAGGTCGCGCGAGAGGGTCGCCTGGGTGGCCTCGATCCCGTCGCGCGACAGCAGCTGCGCCAGCTCGTGCTGGCTGTAGATCTCGGAAGAGGAGATCAGGCTGCGGATGGCGGCGAGGCGACGGGACTTCATGGCGGGGGAGTAGGCGGGGGAGGTGGACTTCGGCGAGGCGTTCAAGATCGGAACCTGTCTGCGGCGGGGCCGCGGATCGTGGCGCCGAGCGCGTCGCGCGGCGTCCCGATCCGTTGCATGGAAATGCAGCGGGACGGAAAAATATACAGCACCCTGCATAAAAAGCAAGGGCTGTGGATAAGTTTCCACATGGACGGCCATTCGTTGCGGCGTTGGCGTCGCCGCGTTGCCGCCGCCGCAGAGTCGGCGCCCCGGCGCATAGGCACGCCGCCCTGCCGCAAAAGCACCGCCGCCGGCGCGTGGGGCGCCGGCGGCGGGGGATCGGTGGTTGGTCGGCGGTGCGGCGGAGGGCCGTCCCGGTCCGTCGCGCGCGCCAGGTCGGTCGCGCGGGACGGCGTGCGGATCATTCGTCGCCGTCGTCGTCGTCCTCGTCGTCGTGCATGTGCTCGAGCTGCTCGGGGATCGTCGGCAGGATCGGCTTGCCCTCGGCGGTCATGCGCTTCTTGTACGCCTCGACCTTCTGCTTCTCCGGGACGAGGATCATGCCCATGCGGCGGCCGTTGAGGCGCGGCGGCACCTCCACCTTCGCCAGGTCGGCGAGGCGGTGGATGATGTCCTCCATGCGCATGTCGCCGCGCTCCTTGAAGGCCATCTCGCGGCCCTTGAAGTTCTGGATGATCTGCACGCGGTGGCCTTCGATGAGGAACCGGCGGGCCTGCGCGATGCGGATGTCGACGTCGTGCGGATCGATCTTCATCGAGCGCCCGAGACGGACCTCCTTCATCTCGGCGGCCTTGCTCTTGGCCTTGTTCGCCTTCTCCTTCTTGGACTGCTCGTACTTGTACTTGCCGAAGTCCATGATCTTGCAGACCGGCGGCCGGCTGTCCGGCGCGATCTCGACGAGATCGAGGTTGAGCTCGTAGGCGCGGCGCTTGGCCTCGTCGAGCTCGACGACGCCGATCATCTCGCCTTCCTGGTCGAGGAGACGGACAGGCGAGATGCGGATGCGATCGTTGATGCGCGGACCAAAGTCACGCTGGTCACGCGGGGGGCCTCCGAACGGTCGACGCGGCGGATAAATAAGTCGGATCCTTTGTGCTAGGGCTGGCTGGTGACGGGCTCGTTGGTGAAGTCGATCGCACGCCGCGCGTCACCGACGCGGGGGCGAATCCAGTTCGCAACTGGCAGGGCGTTCGTGGCCGAACCGACGCGATGCAACGGACCTCTGGTCGAGGCGGTTGTCATGCGAAGGGGTTCAGGACGAGCGGCATGGCGGAAACCATAGCACTTTCCGCGGTCGAGGGAAGGGGAAAGGCTCGGGATGGCGGGTTTCGAGGACGCCGGCGTCTCGCTCACCGCGGCGCCGGGCCTGCGGGACCCAGGTAGGCGTAGCGGATGCGGAGGCGGGCAAAGCCCGAATTCTCGAAGTACTCGAGGCGGAGCGGCACGTCCCGGCGCTCGTCGACGGTCAGCTCGACGCGGTCGGTGGTGGGGACGTGGATGTCCCATCGCTCGAGCGCAAGCGCGCCGTCGACCCAGAGGCGGATGCCGTCGTCGCTCTCGACCTCGATGCGCCAACGGCCGGGCCGGAAGGCGAGCGTGGTCTCTGCGGTGAGGCCGAAGCGGTCGCTCCCCAAGGCGAGGCGCGCGACATCGGGGTCGGGGACCGCCTGCGACGGCCCGGCGTTGGCGAAGTCGAAGTCGATCGCCTTCAGGACGAACGTGTGCTTCGCCGCGGTGGCGCGGGCTCGGAACCCGTCCGCGTCGGGGACGTCGCCGAGTTCCGGTCCCTCTCCGCCGTCGAGCGGGAAGATGCGCGTGTCCCAGGCGGCGGTCGCGATCACGCCCGAGGCGGAGGCCTTGCTGGCGCGGTCCTTCTCGCGGAGCTGGACGGTGAACGGCGCCACGAAGCCGGTGAGGTTCGAGGCGACCTCGACCGTCTCGCCGTCGGCGCCGACCCCGGCGAAGAGCGGCGCGTTGCCGACGACGTCGGCCGAGTGCACGGCGCGGAAGCCGAGCGCACGGAAGCGTGGGCGGACCTGGTCGGATCCGACGGGGACGACGAGCGGTCGGTCCCAGGCGTAGGGGCCGAACTCCTGCATGACGATGCGGTCGCGGCCGCGCAGCGCGGGGCGGAGGCCGACGGCGGGACGCCTGCCCGGAAGGGTGGCCGCAAGCTCCGCGCCCGGCGCGCGGACGATGTCGGCGGCGAGCTCGCGCGGTGCGGGCAGCGTCGCGGTGCCGGTCGACTCGCGCTCCGCGACGCTGCCCGCAC
>Ga0208788_1001631_pt1 | contig 10752 bp, 6 predicted proteins | sample Wag4_2014_7_11_3_FD_187363 | JGI IMG/M metagenome (GOLD analysis project Ga0208788, IMG submission 187363) | Fresh water mixed with fracking chemicals microbial communities from Ohio, USA - Utica-2 Time Series FC 2014_7_11 (SPAdes) (version 2) ... | reverse complement strand
GGTGCGCATGTATTCGATACAACTGTGGATATGGATGTTGTGGGGGTAGAGGGCCCCTCAACAGGAGGCTAATCTTGCCATCTACGCGTGTAGATGCGAAATCCAAGCATAAGTAGGCGTAACTAAGCGGGGGCTTAACCCTTTTCTTCGAGGGCGCGTTTAGCTGGATTACCCGACTTCGACTTCTTCTTAGCCGGTTGCTGGCTGACCTTCTGAACCGGTGCGGGCATCCCCGGCGGCATACCCATGCCGGCAGGCAACCCCTTGCCACTGCGCATCTGCTTCATCATCTTCTGCGCCGCAGCAAATTTATCTACTAAAGAATTTACATCTTGAACTTTTCGCCCGGCGCCGAGTGCAATGCGTGCCCGACGAGATCCGTTTAATACCTTTGGATCGCGTCTTTCAAGTGGAGTCATTGATTGAACGATTGATTTGGTGCGAACGACTTCGGACTCATCGAAATTCTCGATCTGTTTCTTCATTCCAGCAGCGCCAGGCAACATCCCTAATAACTTCGACATCGAGCCCATCTTCGACATCGCTTCCAACTGCTCAAGAAAATCTTCAAGTGTGAAGTCATCGCCGCGCGCGAATTTCTCTTCTAGGCGTGCAGAACTTTCTCCATCAAAGGCTTTCTTTGCCTGCTCGGCCAAAGTTGCGACATCGCCTAGCCCTAAGATGCGCGATGCCATACGGTCGGGATAGAAGATGTCGAAATCTGAAAGCTTTTCACCGTTTGATGAAAACATAATTGGCTTACCGGTTAATTGTGTAATTGAAAGCGCTGCCCCACCACGAGCATCGCCATCGAGCTTGGTAAGAACTACGCCATCAAAACCAACGCCATCCTGAAATGCCTGCGCGGTTCGGACTGCATCTTGACCGATCATCGCATCTACAACGAAGAGGATCTCATCCGGCGAAATTGCATCACGGATGGCTATCGCCTCACGCATTAAATCTTCATCTACACCTAAGCGCCCTGCGGTATCTACGATAACCATGTTGTACAACTTCGATTTTGCAAAAGCGATACCTTGCTCTGCAACCTTTACAGGATTGCCAACACCGTTACCTGGTTCGGGTGCAAAGACCGGAACGCCAACGCTTTCGCCCACAACTTGTAATTGGTTAACTGCATTTGGGCGTTGTAGATCTGATGCGACAAGTAAAGGAGTATTGCCTTGTTCGGCATAGAACTTGGCTAGTTTTCCAGCCAAAGTAGTTTTACCGGCGCCTTGCAAACCGGCCAACATAATTACCGTTGGAGCGGTCTTAGCAAAGCGAACTCGGCGCGCTGATCCGCCTAGGATCTCAACTAATTCAGCGTTAACGATCTCAAATATTGCTTGCGCTTGATTGGTGCCCGATTGCAGATTTGGCAGAGCTTCTAGCGATTTACTTCGAATACGTTCGATAAAGCTATCTACAACTGGCAGTGCGACATCTGACTCGAGTAACGCCGTGCGGACTTCTAAACAAGTATTTTCGATATCTGATGCAGAAATCTTTCCTCGAGAACGCAGTGAAGAAAAGGCGTTTGAGAATTTGGAGGAAAGGTTGTCGAACATAATGCGGCAATACTACTTGAAAGCTTTATCAGGCTAGCGCTGCGGTTAGGCGAGCGGCTAAATCATGGGCGCGATCTGCAGAGAGCGCTCCCCCACCAATTTCGGTCACATAAAGGGTATCGATCGCCTCGGCGCCAAGTGTTGTCACGATCGCAGAGCGAATATCTACTTGCGAATTGGTAATCACATCTCCGATTCCAAATAGCAGAGCCGGTCTGTCATGGCTTCTAACTTCAATGATTGTTGCATCCGTTGCCGCATCCATAAATGTCTCAACAATCGGTGAAGGCACTGGAATTGATGGAATATTTGCATAATCTGCAATTCGTCGCGCAATACGCTCCTTCAGATCGCTAGCGTCGATAAGTGCTTGGGCGATCGCCTCTTTAATTGTCTCCTCATCAACAGATGGCGCAAACTGGCTTGGACTCACAATCCATTTCATTATGGCGCTAGCGCCAATTGTTTGGGTACGCGCCGATCGCACATCAAATCTCGCAAGATTTAAAACTCCGGCAACAATCGAGAGAAGTCCGGTCTGATCAGGAGCGATAATCTCAATCGCAAAATCTGGATCGCGCGGCTCAATAGTTACTAGCAATTCTCCAGAGTTGGCTAGAACGCGTTGTTCTTCAGTAAATTCGGGCTGGCTTGCAATTGTGTTATCAGTGAGCGCCGTGGTAACTCGTCTAACTAAATCGCTTAAAAGACTCTCCTTCCAATCACTCCATGCAGCGCGGCCGGTTGCTTGACCATCAGCGATACTGAGCGCATGCAATAGTTCGAGAGTCTGGAGATCTGGAATTACTGCAGTAACACTGGCAATTGTCGCTGGATCATCTAAATCTCTTCTAGTAGCCGTTGCGCTTAGAAGTAGGTGATGTTTTACAAGTAACTTAAGCGTTTTGATATCGCTCTCATCAAAGCCGATGCGACGAGCTAGAGGTTCAATTAAGATTTCGCCACGATCGCAATGATCTTCTTGCGTGCCTTTTCCAATATCGTGGAAAAGTGCGGCGAAGAGAAGTAGATCGGGACGGTGCACTTTTCTAGTTAGAGCTGCTGCGTAAGCAGCGGTCTCAACCATATGGCGATCTACGGTATGTCTATGAAGTGCGTTGCGTTGTGGAAGTGAGCGAACCGATCTCCATTCAGGCAACCATTCAAAGAGAATTTCCTCTTGATCTAGGCTCTCCCAAATTCGTACCATCGGATTACCAGCACCAATAAGCGCAATCAAATTTTCGCGCGCCGCTCTGGGCCATGGATTCGGTAATTTTCCAGCACCATCTCGATATGACTGCGCCAGTTTTTGCAACGTTGCAGGTGAAACCGGGAGTCCAGCTTGTGCTGCAACTGCCGCAGTACGTAGACCAATTAGTGGATCCTTCGCTAGATCAAATTCGTCATCGATTTGCACTTCTTGATGAGCAATAGAAATTCCTTGAGCAACTTGGGTAACACGCGGTTTCTTGAGGAATCTACCAAGACCATCCTTACTGCGATGATCTAAGCGGTGCCAAGTTGATTCAAGGAGATAGTCGACCGATCTGGCAGCTTGTGCAATCTCTGACATCAAGGCATCTGCATCCGCGTACTTGAGAAGTTCGGCTACTTTATCTTGCTCTTGAAATAGCAGTCGATCTTTATCTCGCCCTGTTACCGTATGGAGCGCTTCACGAGCGCTCATCAAAATAGATTCAGCATTGCTGATATGTTCTAACGAAACCAATGCAGCGCCAGAAATTGAGATTGCACGCAAAGCATTGATATCGCGTAGACCGCCGCGCGCCTCCTTCAAATCAGGCTCAAGAAGATATGCCAGGTCGCCAGCTCTTTTATGTCGCTCAATGAGCGAACTGCGCAGTTGCGGAAGGCGCTCTCTTGAATTACTTCGCCATTCATCGAGCGCATCGTGTTGTACCGCAGCGACTAGATCTTGATCCCCACAAATCAATCGAATATCCAATAGCCCGAGGGCGACTTTCAAATCAGTACTTGCACTTTCTCTATTTTGCGCGCGGGTACGCACCGAGTGATCTACCTTGAAAGATTTATCCCAAAGCGGATAGAGAACTTTGTTTACAAGATCTCCAAGAGTCTTCTCGTCGATTTTTCCATTGTGAAGAAAGAGAATGTCTAGATCGGAGCCTGGAGATAACTCGCCTCGGCCATAACCGCCAACAGCGGCTAGTGCAACACCGGATGTTTCGGTTACTGCACCCATATAGAGTGAGCGAAGGAAGCGATCGCTCTCGTTCGATCGTTCCCTTCGCTCACGTGTAGCCATGTATCTACCCTACTTACTTGCCTTACCCCCTAGATCGCATCTGTGCCGCGTTCACCAGTTCTTACGCGAACGATTGAATCAACTGGCGTTGTCCAAACTTTTCCATCGCCGATAGATCCAGTCGAAGCCGCCTTAACGATTACATCGACAATCGCCGCCGCATCTTTGTCATCGACTAGTACTTCAAGACGAACTTTCGGTACTAGGTCGACTGTGTATTCCGCACCGCGATAAACCTCGGTGTGACCGCGTTGACGCCCAAAGCCACTTGCTTCGGAGACAGTCATGCCGGTGACGCCTGCTGCTTGCAGAGCATCTTTAACATCATCGAGCTTAAATGGCTTGAGGATTGCAGTAATTAGCTTCATCTCTATGCCCCCTTTGTAGCACCGAAGGCGCCACCTTGTGTGTTATCGGTTAATTCGTAACCACGCTCTGCGTGAATTACCAGATCGATACCAGAGATCTCCTCGGCCTCCGAGATACGAAATCCCATAATGAGATCCACAATCTTGGCGAGAATTAAACTGAGTATAAATGAGTAAGCAAAAACAGCTACAACACCGATCGCCTGCTTACCTAGTTGCTCTGTTCCACCACCATTGAAGAGTCCAACATCTACTCCTACAAGGCCGATCATCATTGTGCCAATGATTCCGCCAACAAGGTGAACTGCAACAACATCTAGCGAGTCATCAAATCCAAACTTGAACTTGAGTCCGACAGATAGCGCGCAGACGATGCCTGCAACGAAACCGATAGCTAAAGCTCCGCTTGCACCCACTGCGGCACATGCTGGAGTAATTGCTACAAGTCCTGCCACAACTCCAGATGCTGCACCAAGGCTCGTTGCATGGCCATCGCGAATTTTCTCAACAAGTAACCAAGCAAGTACTGCAGCTACGGTTGCACCGATTGTATTTAGAAGTGCTAAGCCAGCAGTTCCATTTGATGCGACTGCAGATCCTGCGTTAAATCCAAACCAACCAAACCAGAGAAGAGCTGCACCAAGCATTACTAGTGGCAGGTTATGTGGTCGCATTGGGGATTTTCCAAAGCCAATTCGCTTTCCAAGCACAATAGCGATCGCTAGCCCTGCAGCACCGGCATTGATGTGAACTGCAGTTCCACCTGCGAAGTCGAGCGCCCCTAGATCATTGGCAATCCATCCGCCAGTCTCTGCTACAAAATCATCGAAGGCGAAGACCCAATGTGCAACTGGGAAGTAAACAAGAGTTGCCCAGAGGCCGGCAAAGAACATCCATGCCCCAAATTTCGCACGGTCTGCAATTGCTCCGGAAATCAGCGCAACAGTTATTGCGGCAAAAATTCCTTGGAAGGCGATGAAGACGGCGGCAGGAATAGTTCCAATAAGAGCAGTTGAATTATCAAGGCCCTTTAGTAGGAAGAATTCAGAGACATCTCCAATGAGTCCTCGACCACCGACTGAATCTCCAAATACAAGTGAGAAACCAAAGATGATCCAAAGAGTGAATACCAATGCAAGTGCGCCAAATGACATCATCATCATATTTAAAACACTTTTTACACGAACCATTCCTCCATAGAAGAGGGCCAATCCGGGAATCATAAGAGTGACTAACCCGGCGCTAATAAGCATCCAGGCGGTATCACCAGTGTTAAGAACTACTTCTTCCATATTTAACCTCGTATCAGATAAGTAAGACGCTCACCGTTGAGATGAGGCAAACAATCTCTGAGCGCCGTTACGGCAGATAGCAAAGGAGGTTAAGACCCGGTCACAAAATCCAGCCTTGTGTTACATCTGTGTAACATCAATAGCGCAAAAGGGCTATCTATTCGCCAATCAAGCCTGCGATATACCGCTGTGCGTCAAAGGCGGCGAAATCTGATTCCGCCTCGCCATTGCCCAAAAATTTAATTGGAATATCGAGAGCGTTTTCAATGGCTAGGGCTACTCCCCCGCGGGCACTGCCATCTAATTTAGTAACGATCAAACCAGTTACATCGACTGCTTCGGTAAAAATCTTTGCCTGAGTTATTCCATTTTGACCAGTTGTTGCATCAATTACCAATAGCACCTCAGAGACAGGTAGTGATTTTTCAATTACACGCTTTACCTTGCCGAGTTCAGCCATTAAATCGTTCTTATTGTGAAGTCGCCCTGCAGTATCAACTAATAAGAAATCAACATTTTCTTCGCCAGCGCGTACCGCCGCATCAAATACGACAGATGCCGGTTCGGCCCCATCTTTACCAGCGATTACTTCAACTCCGATACGTGCGCCCCATGTTTGCAACTGTTCTACAGCAGCAGCACGAAAAGTATCGGCGGCAGCCAGAATTACTGAAGCTCCAGAACCCTTTAAGGAAGCGGCTAACTTTGCAACTGATGTTGTTTTGCCGGTGCCATTAACCCCGACAACAATCAGCGCCGATGTCGCAGCGACTTTATTTAGAGTGCGAGATTTGTTAGAAAGCTTTGAATTTAGAATCTGAGTCAGCGAGGCAAGTGCATCGTCACCCTTAATTGATTTGGCATCTTTGATGATTGCAGTTGTCAGAGATGGCCCAAGATCTGCAGCAAGTAGTTCGGCTTCAAGTTCCTGCCAATCAAGTGGGTCAGCGGTCGAAACGCCCTTGATCTTCGAGATGAATTTACTGAAAATACCCATTGCTTAGAAAACCTTAAGCGGTATCAGATTCGCGCAGGCGCTGTGAGATAACTTCAGTTACGCCATCACCGCGCATGGTTACGCCATAGAGCGCATCAGCAATCTCCATAGTGCGCTTCTGGTGAGTGATGATGATCAACTGTGAACTCTCACGAAGTTCTTCAAGAATTACAAGCAAACGTCCCAAGTTCACATCATCGAGCGCTGCCTCAACTTCATCGAGAACATAGAACGGGCTTGGGCGAGATTTAAAGATCGCAACCAACATAGCAACTGCAGTAAGTGACTTTTCGCCGCCTGAGAGAAGAGATAGACGCTTGATGCGCTTTCCTGGTGGGCGGGCTTCGACATCAACGCCTGTATTAAGAAGATCATCAGGATTTGTAAGAATCAGGCGACCATCACCACCAGGGAATAAGCGCGCAAAGATATCTTCGAAGTGTTTAGCAGTTTCTTCGTAGGCTTCCATGAAGATCTGCTGAACGCGATCATCTACTTCCTTGATGATATCTAGCAGATCTTTCTTCGTACGCTTTAGATCTTCTAACTGTTCAGCCAAGAATTTCAGGCGCTCTTCAAGTGCGTTGTACTCTTCTAGAGCCAATGGGTTAATTTTTCCTAGCAAAGTCAAAGATCGCTCTGTCGCAGCCAAGCGCTTTTCTTGCTGATCGCGGCGATACGGGATCAATTCAGTCGCAACAATTTCGCCGGTTTCGGTCTCGATAAATGTTGGTACATCGTTCTGAGGTCCGTATTCATTTACCAACGTGGTCATGTCAACGCCAAGTTCCTCAACTGCCTTGCTCTCGAGCGCTTCGATGCGCATACGTTGTTCAGCGCGAGCTATCTCATCTTTGTGAACTGAAGAAGTTAACTGCTCAAGTTCAGAGGCGAGTTCTCGACCACGTGAACGCACTGTAAGCGTTTCGCCTTCACGATCAGAACGTGATGCCTCCAAGCGAGCACGCTCTGTTGCAGCCTTTGCGATAGAGCGCTCAATATGGATCAACGCTTCGTAGGCGGCTTCTGCAATTGCAGAGGAGATCAGCGCACCGCGTGCACGTGCACCACGTCGAGATACTGCGCGTTCTGAAGCCTCACGTTCGGCGTTAGCGGAATCCTCAAGGGCTTTGGCGCGCGCAGCAATTGAGTCAACGCGTTCTTCGCTAGTGCGAACCGCAAGGCGCGCTTCTACCTCCGAAGTTCGCGCAAGTGAAACTTCATTTCGCAAGTTTTCGGCGGTGCTGTGATCTGGTTCGCCAATTTCACCGCGTTGTTGCAATTGCGCTGATGCGATCGAAAGTTCATTTTCATCGCGACCTTTAGCGGAATTCGCTTCAGCGATCGCTGCATTTAAGCGCTCAACTTCAGCAGATGCAGACTTCATATTCTGACCAGCAACCGCTAGTTGCTCAGTGAAGGCAGAAATACGCGCATCAGATTCATTTAACTTAGATAGCGCAATATCGAATGTGCTCTGCTTGCTTTCCACATCGCCCTGCGCTGTTGAAATCTCAAATTTAATGCGATCGCAGTTATGGGTAATGGTTTCTAACTTGGCCTGTAACTCCTGGACCAGAGCGTTGATCTCAATAAGAGAAGTTGATGATGCTGATCCACCTCGGGCACGCTTTGCGGTGATTACATCGCCATCGCGCGTGACAACAGTGACGCTTGGATGGGAGCGAAGAATGCCTTCCGCCTCGCGCGCATTATCTGCAACTACCGTGTTAGAGAGAAGCGAGGCAAGGAGCTCGGAGATCTCGGAAGAACGTACATGTGAGGTAAGCGCAGTTAGACCAGCCGGAACGGTTGTAGAACTATCTGAACCTGGCTGATAGACAAGCACATCTGCTTGACCCAAGTTCTCAGAGCGCATCGTTGTTAAAGCGCTGATTGCAGAATTCAAGTCGCGAACAACAATCGCATCGGAGAGAGTGCCCAGCGCTGCAGCAGTTGCAGATTCCCAACCAGAATCGATTTGAACCAGGGATGCAATGCTTCCGAGAATTGTTAAGCCACGCGAATCACGAAGTAGCGCTGCCCCACCATCGCGTGATTGCGAAGTAAGTAGCATCGCCTCTAACTTAGATTCGATTGCATTTCGCTCACGATCGGCGGCGCGTTCTGCCTCAATAAGAGAGTTGAGATGGGCTTTAGCGCCATCTAAAGATCGCTTAGCAACCTCAAACTCTGAGTCGAGCCCGAGTTCTCCGGCATCTGCCCCAGCGATATCCATCTCTAGAGTTGAATACTGGCGTTGTGCGCTTTCAGCACGTGATTGCGCTTCATCGCGCGCTTTTACTAAACGGGCAATTTCTTCAGCGATCGCTTCTAGTCGAGCAGCCAGTGATTTGATGTGGCCCTCTTGGCGCGCAGTTCCTTCGCGTTGATCGGCGATAGCGCGCATCGCTGCGGCGATCTTATCTTCCTCAACCTTTAAAGATTGTTCTGCACTGGCGAGTTTCGAAGTTGTCGATTGTAGATGCGCTTGCGCAGTCTGAACTTCGCTACGCAGTTGTGCCTCTTGCTGACGCAGTGCTAGCGCTTCTAGATCAAGTGCTTCTGGGTCACGGCCTGCGCTACGCGCTTCTTCTGCCTCTTCAGCTAAGAAACGTGAGCGCTCTTGCGCAAGTGATTGGGTTCCGCGGAATTTTTCACGAAGCGCGCTGAGTGCGTAGAAATTTTCTTGTGCTGCAATTAGAAGCGGGCTTTCGAAAGCAGCTTGTGCATCGAGTGATTCTTCGCGAGATCTAACTTTGTCTAACTCAGCTTCAACGAGTGAGCGACGTTCACGAAGTGCGGTCTCATCGGCAACTTCAGCATCGAGAGTTTTGGAAAGCGAGATGAAATCATCGGCGAGCAAACGCAACTTGGCATCACGAAGATCTGCCTGAATTGTTGCCGCCTTCTTGGCAACTTCTGCCTGCTTACCAAGTGGTCGCAGTTGGCGACGAAGTTCGACAGTTAGGTCTTGAACGCGAGCTAAGTTCGCTTGCATTGAATCTAGCTTGCGTAGCGCTTTCTCTTTACGTTTGCGATGTTTAAGTACGCCGGCTGCTTCTTCAATAAATCCACGGCGTTCTTCGGGAGTAGCCATCAAAATTGCATCTAGTTGGCCTTGGCCAACGATTACGTGCATTTCGCGACCGATACCGGAATCGCTTAACAACTCTTGGATATCTAATAAACGTGACGCTTCACCATTTATTTGGTACTCACTCTGACCGTTGCGGAAGAGAATGCGGGAAATTGTTACTTCGGTGTAATCAATTGGCAGGGCGCCATCGGTGTTATCGATCGTTAGCGAAACTTCTGCGCGACCAAGCGGTGCGCGACCACTTGTTCCAGCAAAGATGACATCTTCCATCTTGCCACCGCGAAGTGATTTCGCACCTTGCTCGCCCATAACCCAAGTAAGGGCATCTACAACGTTTGATTTTCCAGAGCCGTTAGGACCGACGACGCAAGTGATGCCCGGTTCCAGGCGAAGCGTCGTTGCCGACGCGAAGGATTTAAATCCTTTAAGCGTCATACTCTTTAAATACACGGCGTAAACCTACCGTTTAGGTGGCGTCTTTATGTACGAGACGCGAGTGAAGTACTACTTGAGGGTTGCGAGAATTTCGTAGGCAGAACGCGCCGCCGATTGCTCTGCTTCGCGTTTGCTCTTACCGATACCTTGCGCCACTGCTTCGCCAGAGACCATCGCGATAGCGGTAAAACTCTTATCGTGATCTGGGCCTTCTTCAGTTACTAAATATTCAAGGGTGCCTTTTCCAAGTGATGAAACTAATTCTTGGAGCGCGGTCTTGCCATCTAGTCCGGCGCCCTTTGCCATGGCGCTTTCGAGGGTCTCATTAATTAGCGTGCGAACTACGGTAGTAGTTGTTGCAAATCCACACTCGAGATAAATGGCGCCGATTAAGGCTTCTAGAGCATCAGCGAGCAGTGAGTTCTTATCGCGCCCGCCGGTGACTTCTTCACCTTTTCCGAGGCGAATATATTTTCCAAGTTCAAGGGTGCGCGCAATATCTGCGAGCGCGCGCATATTTACAATTCCAGATCTCAGCGGAGATAAACGTGACTCATCTAAATCTGGATAGCGAAGATAAAGCTCTTCAGTAACAATTAATCCCAGTACTGAATCACCTAAAAATTCTAAACGTTCATTTGTTTCTTTAGCACCTGACTCATATGCAAATGAGCGGAGGGTAAAAGCTAACTCGAG
>Ga0208788_1001627_pt1 | contig 10760 bp, 11 predicted proteins | sample Wag4_2014_7_11_3_FD_187363 | JGI IMG/M metagenome (GOLD analysis project Ga0208788, IMG submission 187363) | Fresh water mixed with fracking chemicals microbial communities from Ohio, USA - Utica-2 Time Series FC 2014_7_11 (SPAdes) (version 2) ... | reverse complement strand
GTTTGTGTTCTTTCAGTATATGCCCAAGATACTGCTGCAAATGCAAGCACAGATGTAATGCGTAGCAACGGAAAAATTTATGTTGTCATGGCTGTTGTTGCAACTATTGTAACTGGCCTTTTTATATATGTATATTCTATTGACAAGAAAATATCAAAATTAGAAAACAAATAAATCGATTGTTATGTCTGCAAATACGCCATATAGTTTTTTTAAAAGTGTAGAAAAAAGTTTTGATAAAGCTTCTAAATTTACGAGTTGGGAAAATGGATTGCTTGAACAAATTAAAGCCTGCAATAGTGTGTATAGCATGCGCTTTCCAGTAAAAATGGATGACGGTCGCATCGAAGTAATTGAAGCTTATCGTGTACAACACTCTCAACATAAATCGCCATGTAAAGGAGGTATTCGATTTAGTGAAGAAGTAAACCAAGACGAAGTAATGGCGCTAGCATCACTTATGACCTATAAATGCGCTATTGTAAATGTACCATTTGGTGGCGGTAAGGGTGGCATTAAAATTAATCCACGTGCGCATTCTGCTTACGAGTTAGAAAAAATTACCCGCAGGTATACTGCTGAACTTGTTAAAAAGAATTTTATTGGACCAGGTATTGATGTTCCTGCGCCTGATTACGGTACCGGCGAACGTGAAATGGCATGGATCGTTGACACCTATGCTTCATTAAAGCCCGGCGAAATTGATGCCGCTGGTTGTGTTACGGGTAAGCCTATTACGCAAGGTGGTGTTAGAGGAAGAAAAGAAGCTACTGGCCTTGGCGTTTTTTTTGGTATCCGTGAAGTGTGCAATATGCAAGACGAAATGGAAAAGCGTGGATTAACAGTGGGGGTTGCTGGCAAAACCGTGATTGTGCAAGGGTTAGGAAACGTAGGGTACCATAGTGCTAAATTTTTTAGAGAGCATGGATCTAAAGTAATTGCCATCGCAGAATTTGAAGGCGCAATTTTTAATGCCGATGGATTAAACGAAGAAGAAGTTTTTCAGCACCGTAAAAAAACGGGGTCTATATTAAATTTTCCGGGTGCTACCAATATTGCAAAAAGCACAGATGCATTAGAACTTGCTTGCGATATTTTAATACCTGCAGCACTTGAAAATGTAATCAATGGTGAAAACGCGCCACGTGTGCAAGCAAAAATTATTGGTGAAGCTGCCAATGGTCCATTAACACCAGAAGCAGATGAAATATTTGCAGCAAAAGGAACGCTTGTAGTACCTGATATGTATTTAAATGCAGGTGGTGTAACGGTATCTTATTTTGAGTGGCTTAAAAATTTAAGTCATGTGCGTTACGGCCGTATGGAAAAAAGATTCACTGAAAATTTAAACACGCATATTCTTTCTCAAATAGAAGAATTGACGGGTAAATCAGTTTCTGCTACAGAGCGTAGTTTTATTATGCATGGTCCTGAAGAAGTAGATTTAGTGCATAGTGGACTTGAAGAAACAATGATTACGGCAACTCGCGAAATCATGCAAATTTGGAAAGACAATCCTTCTATTCCTGATATGCGTACCGCTGCTTATGTATGTGCGATTAACAAGGTAGGAACGTCTTACGCTGAGCTTGGTATCTTCCCTTAACCGGTAACAAAATTTGGAAGGGCATTCATGATTGTTGGTTGCGCGTTTCTTAGGTCAAAACCAAATGTGTCATTTCCATTTGTGATTACAATGTACTGTGTTTCTAGTTTGCTATTATAATGAAGTACTTGTTGTAGCACTGATTCACTTAAGGGGATATTCATATCTTTACATTCAACAATTAACCAAGGTTTGGTGTCTTTGTAAACAAGGATATCAAACCTTTTTTTTGTTTCGCCCCATTTGATTTCCTTTTCTATAGCAATAAGTGATGCTGGCACATCCTGCCTTTGAACCAGCACCTGTAAGAAATTTTGACGAACCCATTCTTCAGGTGTTAGGCGTACCCAAATTTTTCTAAATGGGTCAAAAATTTGTTCTTTTTGATCCAAGCTTTTAATTTGATGCGCATATGTTGGATACTCTACTTGAATCATAAGAAATGGATTGTCATGGCTTTTTTGTAATTTAGCCAATTAACTTTTTTCAAATATACCCACACTGGGTTAAAATGCCAACCTATGAAAACGAAAGAAGAAATAGTAAATAACTGGCTTCCAAGGTATACCGGAGAGCAGCTTCAAAATTTTGGGAAGTATATTTTGCTTACCAACTTTAGCAATTACGTTAATTTATTTGCTTCTTGGAATGGCGTAGAAGTAGTTGGAAAAGATCGTCCTATGCAGTGCGCAACCGCTGGCGGTATTACCATTATCAATTTTGGAATGGGTAGCCCTGGGGCAGCAACGGTCATGGATTTATTAACGGCCATCGAGCCTGAAGCGGTATTGTTTTTGGGTAAATGCGGTGGGCTTAAAAAACGTAATAATTTAGGCGATTTAATACTTCCTATTGCGGCCATTAGAGGCGAAGGAACTTCCAATGATTACTTTCCTCCGGAAGTGCCAGCCATGCCGGCCTTTGCCTTGCAAAAAGCGATATCTACAACCATTAGAGATTATAACGTTGATTATTGGACCGGTACGGTGTACACAACCAATAGAAGGGTATGGGAACATGATGAAGTGTTTAAAGATTATCTAACACGTGTACGCGCATATGCCATTGATATGGAAACCGCTACCATTTTTACGGTTGGCTTTTACAATAAAATCCCTACGGGCGCACTTCTTTTAGTAAGTGATCAGCCCATGGTTCCAGAAGGTGTAAAAACAGAAGCGAGTGATGTAAAAGTAACGAGCGCCTTTGTAGAAAACCATTTAAAAATTGGTATCGATTCATTAAAGCAATTGATCAATAAAGGACAAACAGTAAGGCACTTAAGATTCTAATATAGAAGAATACGCTATTAATCTTTCCATAAAAAAGGAAACAAGATAAGTGCAAGGGCAACTACTAAAATGTCTAGTCCAACTAGCATGCCAACCATTTGTATAAAGCCTCCTTGAATCACAGACGAAAAGCCTGTTGCTGAAATTTTCATGAGTAGTAATAACTGAGGTATGATGAGCGGAAAGCCCATGATAGCAATCATTGCAGCGTTTTGTTGTGCTTTTGCAGCAATGGCTGCTAAAAATGTAAATACCAAACTAATACTCATGCCACCTAGGCAAACAATGCCCGTAAATACAAGGGCATGGGTGAGTGGGTTCCCTAATAAGAGTGTAAAAACAGCTAGGCTTAACAAGCTCATGCCAAGCATGAGTACTAGATTAAAAATAAGTTTTGCGAGGACAAAATTTTGAGCACTTGTAATGGAGTAAAAGTACAGCATGCGACCACTGCCTTCTTGCAAAAAACTTTTAGCAACTGCATTCACGCAAACAAACAATTGAATCACCCAAAAAAGTCCATTCCAAACTTGATCATCGGGTTGACCCATTGATAAATACACCACAAAGATGGTTGTTACTACATAGAGTACAATACCATACAAAGTATATTGCTGCCTGAGTTCAAGCAGAAAATCTTTTTGTAATAAAGCAAGTATGGCGTTTTTATTTTTCATGCATGCATTTTCTACAACGAGGTTCGTAAGTGTCTTTTTCTCCAAGTAATACTTGGCTTTCGTTAGCCGTTTTTCTAAATGACACGTGTGCAATATTGCCACACTTCATACAAATGGCATGCAGCTTTGTAATGTAATCTGCAACAGCTAATAAGTTAGGCATTTGACCAAAGGGCTTGCCTAAATAATCCATATCGAGTCCGGCTACAATGACCCTAATGCCTCTTGAGGCCAAAGTTTCACAAACCATGGTAATTTCTGCATCAAAAAACTGCGCTTCATCAATGCCTATTACATCAACATCGCCGGCTAGTAATAAGATAGATTGCGCATGGTCTACAGGAATAGAAGGGATGCTATTTGTGTCGTGGCTTACCACTTCTGTATCGTTGTACCTGGTGTCAAGTGCGGGTTTATAGATCTCAATTTTCAAGTTGGCAATTTTTGCACGCTTGAGTCTCCTAATTAGTTCTTCGGTTTTGCCGCTAAACATGCTGCCGCAAATCACTTCAATCCAGCCTCTTTTGTCACCTGTTATGTTAGGTTCTATGAACATGTATCAAATAAATTTGTAGATTAGACGTTAAATAGGAGCGGATACCAGTCCCATTTAAGACCCCAAATGTATTACATAGAATGGAAAGAGTTGGTACGTTAATTCATAAACTAAAAGATCTTTTTGATCAGGGTGCCAGTAGCGAGCAGCTTATGGCCACTGCTCATATGCTTTTATCTGAACTTGAAACAACGGCCACTCCAATGGTAGAGCCCGAAAAGCCCAGTAAAATGGGGGTTTCGGTGGTAATGCCTAGGGGCGTTAGTATCCAAAAGTCAGAACAACTTATTCAGGCCAAATTACCCCTCGATATTTTGGACGACACGCCAAAACTTAACCAAATTGAAGCTCAGGTAGATGTTCCGGCCGTTTTAGATTCCGAAACGCACGATTCTTTAGATACAACATCAAAAGGGCCAGCTATATCAGAAATGAATAGCGGATGGTTGTTTGATACGGCCACAGAAATTCCAACCCTAGCGCTTCAGTCAAATAAAAATGAATTTGCTGAAATCAATCAGTTGATGAAGTCGATTCATTCGATGCCTGTGCTCAACGAAAAATTACGCGCCAGTCAAATAGAAATTGGAACGGTTCTTAACAATGAGCCCATCAAAGAATTGAAAAAGGGCATTGGGATCAATGACCGGTTTTTGTTTGTGCAAGAACTATTTAGAGGTGATGAAATTATGTATGAGCGCAGCATTAAAACCATTGATGGTTTTGCAATTTATCCGGAGGCTCAATTTTGGATACAACGAGAATTGAAATTAAAAATAGGTTGGAATGAAGACAGTGCCACTGTCAAGCATTTTGATCAACTCGTTAAAAGACGATTTTCCTGAATGTAATGTATAATTTTTGCGGAAGCGCCCTTGTGTGCATGCACAAAATCTCCAGCGTGTTGCCCCATTTTTATTCTATCCGCTTCGGTACTAAAAAGTTTATTTGCAACAGCTTCAAATTCTAATGCGTCTTCGATACTGATGGCGCCACCTGCATCTACTAGTCCTGACGCTTCTATATACTTATCATACACGGGTCCAAATAGAACAGGCTTGTAATGCACAGCTGCTTCTAAACAATTGTGTATACCGTCTGCGCCAAACCCGCCGCCAATAAAGGTTATAGTGGCATAGTGGTATAGCTTACTTAGCATGCCTACATTGTCGATAATAAGTGTATTAACGTTTTGTGGCAGGGTATTAAAGCCTTTTACATAATCAGAAAAGAGTACTGCACTTTTATAAAGCGATAAACAGTTTTGAAGCCTTTGATTTGTAATATCGTGCGGTGCGATAATAAATTTAATATTCGGATTTGTTTTTTCAAAATGAGCAATCGTTTCGTCATCCTGAAACCAGGTACTTCCTGCTACTAATACTAAGCTGTTGTTGCAAAAATGTGCAATAGGATCTATGGGTGCAAACGCTTCTGCAATTTCAATAACTCTATCAAATCTGGTATCGCCACCAATATATACCTCATTATTGATTCCAATAGATTGCAGTAAGGATTGTGAATTTTTATCCTGCACAAAAAAAGCGGTGAAACAGGAAAGTAACTTTTTATAAAAGCTGCCATACCATTTAAAAAACAATTGATCTTTTCTAAAAATACCTGCAATTAATATCGTAGGTATTTGCAGCTTTTTTAACTGTGTGAGGTAGTAATGCCAAAATTCATATTTTACAAAAACGGCAATCGAAGGGTTTGTGATTTTCAAAAATTTGCTCGCATTGCCCGCGCTGTCCATAGGTAAGTAAAAAACGTTGTTGGCACCAGTATAATTTTTATGTACCTCGTAACCAGAAGGTGAAAAAAATGTAAGCAGGATACTATAATTGGGGTACTGCTTTTGAAGACCTTCTAAAACTGGACGTCCTTGTTCAAATTCGCCAAGTGAGGCGCAGTGCATCCAAATAATTGGTTTTGTGTTAGCGGCTAAAGCAGCTGCTATCTGTGTTAAAATTTCTTTTCTGCCTGTATGCCACTGCTTAGCTTTTGGATTGACAAATCCAAGTATCCATGCGGCAATTGGATAGATTCCAATGAATATGCGGTACAGAAAAAGCAAATTGGGATGATTTATACTGCAAATAAACAAATTAAAGCCCATTTACCCATTTTATATACTAGAATAAGGTTCGTTGGAAAGCGTCAAACAAAGGCTTTTTTGCAGTAATTTTGGCCCTATAAATTCTGGCACATGAGACCCATTCAGATGGTGGATACCAAAACCCAATACCTTCAAATTAAGGACGAAGTAGATGCTGCGATTCATGCAGTGCTTGATAGTGCAGCCTATATCAATGGTAAGCCCGTTCAAGACTTTGCCGCGTCTCTTTCAAGTTATTTAGGGGTAAAGCACGTGATTCCTTGTGCAAATGGCACCGATGCATTACAAATTGCTATGATGGCCATTGGGTTAGAGCCTGGTGATGAAGTGATAACGCCTTCATTTACTTATATCGCTACTACCGAAGTAGTGGCACTACTCAGGTTAAAGCCTGTTTTTGTAGAAGTAGATCCTGTTACTTTTTGTATGGACCCTGCTTCTTTGGAAAAAGCAATTACGCCCAAAACAAAAGCCATTGTTCCGGTGCATTTATATGGTCAGGCTGCTCCAATGGAAGAGATTTTACGCATAGCTAAAAAGCACAACTTATATGTGATTGAAGATAATGCACAGGCCATTGGTTGCTCCTATACATTTGCTGATAGTACCGTTAAAAAAACGGGAACCATGGGACATATTGGTGCTACCTCTTTTTATCCGAGTAAAAACCTAGGTGCATTTGGTGACGGCGGTGCATTATTTACAAATGATGATACACTGGCACATACTTTAAAAACAATTGCCAACCATGGTCAAGAAAAAAGATACTACCACGATATTGTTGGTTGTAACTCTAGACTTGATAGTATGCAAGCGGCCATTTTAAATATTAAGTTAAAACATTTAGACCGCTATAACCAAGCAAGGGCAAACGTTGCACTATTTTACAACCAGGCTTTTGAAAACTGTTCGGTTATTACAACGCCTAAAACGGCGGCTTATAGTACGCATGTATTTCATCAGTACACCATATTATTTGAAGGCGACAGAGATGGACTTATTGCGCATTTAGCAGAAAAGGGTATTCCATCTATGATTTATTATCCAGTACCAGGGCACAAACAAAAAATGTTTGCTTCCTTTAATTTGCCAGAATCAGATTTAGCGACTACCGATCATTTAACAACACGTGTACTTTCATTACCCGTTCATACCGAAATGGATTTGGAGCAGTTAACGTATATTACAGAGGCCGTTTTAAGTTTTATCAACAAGTAATTTATTTATGAAAATAGCAGTAGTTGGAACCGGATATGTTGGACTTGTAACAGGTACTTGCTTTGCTGAAACAGGCAACAAAGTTACTTGTGTAGATATCGATGCTTCAAAAGTGGCTCGTTTGTCTGGTGGTGAAATTACCATTTACGAGCCTGGGTTAGAAAAACTTTTTTTGCGTAACCTTCAGGAAGGACGTTTGCAATTTACCACCAATTTAAAGGAAGGGATAGAAGGAGCGAGTATTATTTTTCTAGCGCTTCCTACACCGCCAGGTGCCGATGGTCACGCCGATTTACAATACATTTTAAAAGTAGCAGACGATTTAGGTTTTTTACTCAATGGCTATACGGTTATAGTTGATAAGAGTACTGTACCTGTTGGCACTGCAGCAAAAGTGCGCGCTGCCATTGCAAAAAATTATGCTGGCGAATTTGATGTGGTAAGTAATCCGGAATTTTTGCGAGAAGGCGTTGCTGTGGATGATTTTATGAAACCAGACCGCGTTGTAATTGGCAGCAGTTCAGATCGTGCTAAAAAATTAATGGGTGATTTGTTTGCGCCATTTGTACGTCAGGGTAATCCAGTTATTTATATGGATGAAGCAAGTGCCGAACTTACTAAATATGCAGCCAATTCTTTTTTAGCAACTAAAATTTCATTCATGAATGAAATTGCACAACTCTGTGAAAGAATGGGCGCCGATGTAGATATGGTAAGAAGGGGGATTGGTTCAGATGACCGAATAGGGAAACGTTTTTTATTTTCTGGTATTGGATATGGAGGTAGTTGTTTTCCAAAAGATGTGCAAGCATTAATAAAGTCTGCGGCTTCGCATGATTATGATTTTAAAATATTAAACGCGGTAGAGCGTGTCAACGAAAAGCAAAAAATGCACATCGTGGAAGTTTTAAAAAATCATTTTAACGGTAGCCTTGCTGGCAAACATTTTGCACTTTGGGGATTAGCATTTAAGCCCAATACTGATGACATCAGAGAAGCTCCAGCGCTAACTATTATTCAAGCATTACTTGATAATGGGGCTACTGTTACTGCTTTTGATCCGGAAGCTACAACACATGTAAAGGGGGTTATTGGTGATTCAATCAGTTATGCACCCAATCAGTATGCGGCCCTTGAAAGTGCAGATGCGCTGATCATTGCAACAGAGTGGAGTGTATTTAGAACCCCTGATTTTGATGAGATTTCAAAAAAACTTTCTTCTAAATTAATTTTTGATGGAAGAAATTTATTTGAATTACAAGCTATGAAAGAGCTTGGGTTCACTTATTATAGTATTGGTAGAGCAAGTATTTAATGAGCATATAGTATGATGAAAAATAAAACGGTTTTAATTACAGGAGCAGCAGGATTTTTAGGTTCGCATTTATGCGACCGCTTTGTATCTGAAGGTGCTACTGTAATTGCCATGGATAATTTAATTACTGGCGACGAAAAAAATATTGAGCACTTAAAAGGCTTACCCAATTTTTCATTTGTATTACATGATATTACAAAGCACATCACTATTGATGGGCCGCTTGATTATATTTTACATTTTGCTTCGCCAGCAAGTCCTATCGATTATTTAAAAATTCCTATTCAAACTTTAAAAGTTGGCGCGCTTGGGACGCATAATTGCTTGGGTCTTGCAAAAGATAAAGGGGCAAGAATACTTGTAGCAAGTACCAGTGAAGTATATGGAGATCCACTTGTGCATCCTCAACCAGAATCTTATTGGGGCAATGTAAATCCTGTTGGTCCAAGAGGCGTATATGATGAAGCTAAAAGGTTTATGGAATCGATCACAAGAGCTTATCATACTTTTCATGGTGTTGAAACCAGAATTGTACGGATATTTAATACCTATGGGCCTCGCATGCGACTCAATGATGGCAGGGCTTTACCCGCATTTATTGGTCAGGCACTTAGGGGCGAAGACCTTACTGTTTTTGGTGATGGATCGCAAACAAGAAGCTTTTGTTATGTAAGTGATTTGATTGAGGGTATTTATAGACTCTTGTTAAGTGATTATTCGATGCCTGTAAATATTGGCAACCCACATGAAATCTCATTAAAAGATTTTGCAGAAGAAGTATTAAAATTAACGGATGCTGGCGTAAAAATAATTTACAAACCACTTCCTATAGATGATCCCAAGCAGCGTCAGCCAGATATTACCAAAGCATCTGATCTGTTAGGATGGGCCCCAATTGTTTCTCGTGCCGAAGGTCTTCAAAAAACCTATGCTTACTTTAAATCACTGCCAAAGTCAGAATGGACGAAGCAACCTAAAAGCTTTTCTTAAAATATTTTCCCATGTCTAAACCGCTTATTGTAGTTACAGGAAAAAATGGACAATTAGGTTCGGAGCTTCAAATACTTGTGCCATCATTTGATCCACAGTATGATTTTTTATTTGTTGATAGATCTCAATTAGATTTATCTTCTAATGATTCTATTGACAACTTCTTTGCAGTGCATACACCTTCGGTTGTTATCAACTGCGCTGCTTATACGGCTGTAGATAAAGCGGAAACAGATAGGGAAGCAGCCTTTCAAATTAATGGGGCAGCCGTAGGAAAATTGGCTGCTCACGCAGCTGCGGTCAATGCTTTATTTATTTCTGTTTCTACCGATTATGTTTTTAATGGTAATGGCACAACTCCTTATTTACCTTCTGATGCAACAGATCCTGTTAATTATTACGGCGAATCAAAAGCAGTTGGCGAACAGTTGGCCCTGGCAAACAATCCGGAAAGTATTATCATTAGAACCTCATGGGTGTATAGCCGGTTTGGTAATAATTTTGTAAAAACAATGATTCGTTTAATGGGGGAGCGCCCATCATTAAATGTAGTAGGTGATCAAATAGGTGCGCCAACATACGCTGCTGATTTAGCAGCCGCTATCATGCATATTGTGGCGCAAAAAGCAGCAGGCAATAAGCATAATGGTATCTATCATTACAGCAATAGCGGAAATATTAGTTGGTACGATTTTGCAGTGGCCATTGGTCAAATGATTCATTCTACTTGCGCGGTTGCAAAAATTGACTCCGAGGCTTTTCCAACGCCAGCCAAGCGTCCACATTATTCACTCATGGATTGCAGCGCCATCATTCAAGATTTTGGTGTTGACCAACCTGCGTGGGAGGATAGTTTACAAACTTGTATACCGCTTATATAAAGTCATAAAAAAAGCCGCAATAATATTGCGGCTTTTTAATTTGGTTGCCCGACCTGGATTCGAACCAAGACAAACTGCACCAAAAACAGTCGTACTACCATTATAC
>Ga0208788_1001625_pt1 | contig 10762 bp, 10 predicted proteins | sample Wag4_2014_7_11_3_FD_187363 | JGI IMG/M metagenome (GOLD analysis project Ga0208788, IMG submission 187363) | Fresh water mixed with fracking chemicals microbial communities from Ohio, USA - Utica-2 Time Series FC 2014_7_11 (SPAdes) (version 2) ... | reverse complement strand
ATACACGGGTGCGGGGGCAGGTGCGGGCTCGGGAGCGGGGGTGATCACCGCTTCTTCCACCACCGCAACGGCGGGACCGCCGAACCGGTAGCGGGCACCGATCTTGAAGCCCCACTGGTTGAGGGCGTCGTAGCTGGTGCGGCCCACGTTGAAGGACTCGGCACCCTGGTACACCGCCTCGGCGTACACATCGGTGTTCCAGTTCACTCCATAGGCCACACCCACCTTGGCTTGCCAGCCAAACAGGTCGACGTTGCCGTTGCCGGTGCGGATGCGATCCGTCACCTGGCCGTTGACCACACGCTCAATCGTGTTGTTGCCCCAGTTCTGGTTGATCCAGCCGATGCCGCCACCGATGTAGGGGGTGAATCGGGTGCCGGTGCTGATGTCCCAGTAGGCGCTGGCCATGATGCCGTTCTGGTTGCCGCCGCTGGTGTTGCGGGCTTGCCAGTTGCGACGGAACTTGATGTCATCCACACCATTGCGGTTGTAGATGTAGGTCAGCTCGGTACGAATCGGGCCGAAGTCATAGCCGACACCGGCATCCAGGGCGAAGCCACCGGAGGTCTCAAACTTCAGATTGGGATCCGGACGGTTGGGACGACGCACGCGGCCGTCGATGTCGTTGGGCCAGGTGCCGCCGATGCCGAGCGTGCCGTAGAAACCGGTGCCCTGTTCGTAGATCACGGCTTCTTCCACGATCACTGAGCTCTGGGCCACCTGGTTGGCCTGAGCAACGAGCTCGTTGCCGTCAGCGGCGACTGCAGCCTCGGCCAGGGTCGTCTGCGCGGCAGGGGCGGCGGCATCAGCATTGGCTTCGCCAGCGCGCACAGGGGAGCCGGTGACGATGCTGGTGAAGGCGGTCACACCAGCGGCGGAGAGAAACGCTGCTTTTTGCAAAGCGCGCATAGCAAGGGGAGTGCGGAATGCGCTTTAAGCACACACCACAGTGCTGGGTTCTGCTTGATGTGGTGGGCCAGCTTTGTTGCTGTCCTTGGTTTTCTCTGAGACCGGTGTTTCTTTGGCCCCGCTTCAGATTTGCTGATCGCTGTCGATTCCGCTCGGAAGTTGCTGCCAACGGCTGCCGTCCTGCTGCACGGTGAGCAGCTCCGCACGTGACTCCACCCCGGCCCGATGCCACGCCAGCACCATGGCCTTGGCCACGCCCTCGGCGAGATCCGGTCTGCAGAGCGCCAGCAGGCTGGGCCCGGCACCGCTGATCACACACCCCCATGCACCAGCTTCTATCGCGGCGTCGCGCACTTTCGTGCCACCGACAATCAATCCCCAGCGATAGGGCTCATGCAGCCGATCATGCATGCCATCGGTGATCAGATCGCCGTTGCCGGTGCGCAAGCCCTGAAGCAGCAGGGTGAGGGCTCCCAGGTTCATCACCGCATCGCCCACCGGGATGGCCTTCGGCAGGGCTCGCCTTGCCTCGCTGGTGGTGAGCCGCAGGGCGGGAATCGCCACAACCGCCATCACCTGCGTCGACCACTCGCAGCGCACGACCCGCCAGCGATGCGATGCCGCCCGGGCGGTCATGCACAGGCCGCCCACCAGGGAGGGCACCACGTTGTCGGGATGGCCTTCAATGTCAATGGCCAGCTCCAACAGTTTTTCCTTGCTCAGCGGCTCACCAACCAGCGCGTTGGCACCGATCAGCCCTGCCACGATGGCGGTGGCGCTGCTGCCCAGGCCACGGGCTGGCGGCACCGCCAACCGCACCCTTGCCTCCAGCCCCATCGGGGCTTCGTCCGCCTCTTTCCACACGCGCTGCGCGGATCGGTAGATCAGGTTGTCCGGGCCGCCGCGCAGATGGGCGCCCTCACTGCCCTCAATGATCAGGTCGAAGCGATGGCCGTCGCCTTCGATGCAGCGCAGTTCAAAGACGTTGTCCAGCTCAAGCGCCGCACCGAGGCAGTCAAAGCCCGGCCCGATGTTTGCCGTCGTCGCCGGCACGTGAACCACAACACCTTGGCCGACCCGGGGGCGCGCCATACCGCTCGTTCTGCTGGGGCCAGTGTCTCAGTTCGCAGTCCCCCCTCGGGTTGGGCGTGCTCCCGGGCTGTTCAGTCCAGCAGCATCCGCGCCCGGCATGCGGCGCTGAACTGACCGACGGCGGGGTCTGTGACAGCTGTGATCGGCACCGAATCCAGCACCGGGGCGAGGCGGCCCTTGGCCTGGAAGGCCTGCACGAACGGATCACCCTGCAACGCTGCCAGCAGCTTGCCGGCGGTTCCGCCGGCAAGCCATACGCCGCCCCGGCAGAGACCCGCCAGCGCCAGGTCTCCGGCGACAGCTCCGTAGGCCCTCAGCCAGAGATCGAGCGCCTTGCCGGCCAGGGGATCCCCTGCTGACGCTGCAGCAGCGACCGCTGCCGGCAGATCGGCAGCCACCTGGCTCTGCAGAGGATGGTCACCCTGTGGATGGTGCAGCTGCAGCAGCCAGCGGGCCACCGCTCCCAGACCGGTGCCGCTCACCACCCGTTCGATCGACAACCGTTCCAGGTTCAGATCGCTCAACAGCCACTGGCGCAGCAACCACTCGTCCTGGTTGCGGGCTGCGAATTCGCCATGGCCCGCTTCGCTGGCGATCGCCTGCAGACCTGTCGCCGTCGGAATCCCGAAGGCCACCCCCAGACCGGTTCCCGCACCCAGCACCAACAGCGGAGCGCTGCTGTCAGGGTTGCCGGCGCGGATGGTGGCCTGCTGGTTGCCCTGAAGGTGGGGCAGGCCGTAGATCAGCACTGCGAAATCGTTGACCAGCTCCAGCTTGCCCCTGCCCAGACCGACTGCGGCTGCCAGCTCGTCCTGGTCGAGAAGCCAGGGCAGGTTTGTGAGCCTGGCCTGGCCTCCTTCCACTGGGCCGGCCACCGCGAAGCAGGCGGCGGCTGGCTGGGCAACACGGCCTGGCATTCCCACACCGGCTGAGTTGAGAAACCGCTGCACCATCGGCGTGAGGTTGTCCCACTCTGCCGAGCTATAGCGCTCTTCACGCAGTAAATTCAACTGTTGACCTGTGTTTTCATAGAGGGCAAGCAGTGTTTTGGTGCCGCCGATATCAGCCGCTAAAAGAGTGGCCATCAAGTGCTTGTTGTGGGTCTTGTTGAGATGATCTTGGCTGAGGCGTTCATCCATGGAAATGGCTCAGCGGGGACGGAAACACCTAAAAAGCCACACAACTTTTGCCAACCATCACCCGATTCCCAGCACACTTCCAGCAGTTTGTCGGGTTGCTCTGTGAAATAGTTTCGCACTGTCGTGTTGTGACATCTGTAAACATTGATATGGTGCTCGGGATTTAGGAGTGGATCCTCGTAGCCATAGATGTATTTGCGAAATGGTTTCTGAGATCCGGAGTTTGCGCCCGAGATGTTGTCAATTGCCGCCTGATGCATGATCTGATTGACAAGGCTTTGGAACCATTTTTGTTCGTCGCATCTGGTTGTCAATATGAACTTTGCATCGGGGAAATATTCATTTGCCTGTCGAAAGAGTAGTGGCCATGGCCAATCATCAAATGAATCGGCGGATTCCATGTCCGTAAGGATCTGATCAGTTCGGCCCTTGAGCCAAAGATCGAAATGATGGCGACTAAGGCTGATGTGTCGATAGCCCAATGTTCGCAGGCAGTGGGCCAGGGTTTTGGTTCCAGTCTTGTGGAAGCCGATCCCTATCACCTTGGACCTTGAATTGGGGTTCATCTCTTGAGCTCAGTCTGCCTCTGAGGCCTCCGTATCCCAGGTGAGGCCCCCGAGCTTGAGCCGGTCGGCCCTGATGGCGGCTCTTACCAGTTGCTCCTGATCAAAGCAACCCAGATCCGCCTCACGGCGGCTGCGCAGACTCACCTGGCCGCTTTCAGCCTCCTTGGCCCCGATCACCGCCAGCACTGGAATCTTCATCTGTTCGCCGTTACGGATCAGCTTGCCGAGACGATCGCCCGAGTGATCGACCGTGGCGCGGATGCCTGCCGCCCGGAGCTGGCTCAGCACCTGCTCGGCGTAGGGACGCACCTCATCGGTGACCGGCAGCAGGCGGATCTGCTCGGGGGCCAGCCAGAAGGGGAAATCGCCGGCGTAGTTCTCGGTCATGATCCCGAAGAAACGCTCCAGGGAGCCGAAGATGGCGCGGTGGATCATGATCGGGCGCTGGCGCGTTCCATCGGCGGCCACATACTCCAGATCGAATCGCTCGGGCAGGTTGAAGTCGAGCTGGATTGTGGAGCACTGCCACATTCGACCGATGGCGTCTTCGATCTTGAGGTCGATCTTGGGGCCGTAGAAGGCGCCGCCGCCTGCGTCAATCTTGTAGGCCCAGCCCTTGCGTTCGAGGGCTTCGGTCAGGCCCCTGGTGGCCAGCTCCCAGACTTCATCCTCGCCGATTGATTTCTCCGGCCGGGTGGAGAGGTTGATCTCGTAATTGCGGAAATCGAAGGTGGAGAGGATCTGCTCGGTGAGATCGAGGATCGCCAGGATCTCATCGCTGATCTGATCCGGCAGGCAGAACACGTGGGCATCGTCCTGGGTGAAGCCGCGCACCCGCATCAAGCCGTGCATCACGCCAGGTCGCTCATAGCGATACACGGTGCCCAGCTCGGCCCAGCGGATCGGCAGGTCCCGGTAGCTGCGCAACCTGCTGGCATAGGTCAGCACGTGGAAGGGGCAGTTCATCGGCTTGAGCTGGTATTGCCGCTCATCCACCTGCATCGGGCCGAACATGCTTTCGGCGTAGAAGTCGAGGTGGCCTGAGGTCTTCCAGAGGCTGATGTCGGCCACGTGGGGGGTGTAAAGCAGCTCGTAGCCGGCCTTGAAATGCAGATCCCGCCACAGTTCTTCGATCAACAGGCGCATGCGGGCGCCGCGGGGATGCCAGAACACCAGGCCCGCTCCGGCTTCATCTTCAATGGAGAACAGATCCAGATCGGTGCCGATGCGGCGGTGGTCGCGGCGCAGGGCTTCCTGCTTGCGGCGTTGGTACTCGGCAAGCTGCTCTGGCGTTTCCCAGGCTGTGCCGTAGATGCGCTGCAGCTGGGCGTTGCGTTCATCACCGCGCCAGTAGGCGCCAGCCACGCTCTCCAGCTCAAAGGCCTTGGCATTGAGCTCACTGGTGTTGGCCACGTGCGGGCCGGCGCAGAGATCCCACCAATCCTCTCCCAGGGTGTAGAGGGTGATCGGTTCGTTGATGCCGGCCAGGATCTCCAGCTTGTAGGGCTCGTTCTGGGCTTGGATTCGCCGTTCGGCCTCTGCACGGCCCACCTCCAGGCGCTGGAGGGGCAGCTTTTTGTTGATGATCCGGATCATCTCCTTCTTGATGGCCTTCAGGTCGGCCTCGGTGAAGGGGTCCGGATTGTCGAAGTCGTAATAGAAACCGCTCTCGGTCCAGGGACCGATGGTCACCTGGGCCTTGGGAAACAGCTTCTGCACCGCCATCGCCATCACGTGGCTCATCGAGTGACGGATGCGGAGCAGCTGCTCGCTCTCGCTGGTTTTTGGCAAGGCCATGGCCGCCGCTTCGCCCGGCTCGGATGGGATCGCCTTCCCAGTCGCAGCGGCCTGATCGGAGCTGGAGGCGGCAGGGGGCACGGAAAACGTCTTGAAGCGAGGTCCGATCCTACGCAGCGGTTTCTAGGCTGCCAGGATGACAACACCCCAGCCACTGCCGGAGTCCGGAGCTGATCTGCTTGAGCACCTGCTGGGTTCTCTTTTGGCCGATTTTCGCTTCTGGTTCGAGCGGGGTGAGCTGCTCCTGGATCTCTGCCCCGACCAGGTGATGGCCGCGGCTGATCGCCGCAGACTGCGGGAGCGGCTGCGGCAGGCGACCCTGGAGCTGGCTGCGGCCAGCAGTCTGCGTCAGGCTGCGCCGGTGCCCATGGCTGTGGGGCTCGACGCCATGGCCCCCTGGCACCAGCTGGTGGTGGAGGTGTGGTCGTTGGCTCGTCGGCTCCGCCATCAGCAGATCCCCTTGCCGCAGCTGTCCTGGCCGGAGCCACCCCAGTTCAGGGGCTGAGTGCGGAGCGCTCCGCTTCAGCTCTGGCGCTGGTGACGGGACAGGGCCGTGCGATAGAACGCCATCAGGTCTTCACGGCGCTTCACCGGCTGGCCGTAGTAACTGAATCCGGCCATGGTGGGCAGTGATGCCCACTCGGGCGCCAACTTGGCGAGGACGCCCGGGGTGAGCCCATTTCGATCGAACTGATCGAGGGCGCCCCGCCGACGCACCAGGTGCAGAGCTGCCTGGTCCTGGTTGTGCGGGGCGAAGGTCGTCAGTCCGAGCTGACGGGCCACAGCGTTCCAGGTGCCAGGCAGGAACTGGTAGGCGCCAGCGGCGGCACTGGTGTATCGCCGCCTCACAGTGATCTGCGGATGCTGATCCAGCCGCTCCACCAGGCTGCCGCCATAGATCATGCGGTACCCCTCGTCAGCGCCACCGGTCCAGGTGCCCTCCGCAAAACGGATCGTGTCGAGCAGGGCCCGCCGCTCCGGCGTCAGGGCATAGGGCGCGCCGGCCGCCGGCTGGGTCGGACGAGCCGACAAGGTCGCTGCCGTCGCAGGCAGTTCAGGTCGCGCTGTGAAGGCTGGTGCAGCCATCGGCAGCAGCGAGGCCAGGCCCATGGACCAGACGGTGAGGGAGTAGAGGCGAGTCAGAAGCGATCGGAGTCGTTGGCACCGACCTTGAGGGTTGCCCCCCAGTCCCTGCTACCCCCTTCAATCCGATCTGGACAGATCCCCGTTTGTGTGCATTTGCAGATCGAACACGATGAGACCAAGCCGGGACAGCTGTTCAGCTGGACGCCTAGGTGCAAGCACTCAGGACCAACGATCAGCTTCGCTGATCAATCCCGAAGAAAAGATTAAGCACCTTGGCGGACTGGCTGGCTGGGCTGTTTCCGTCGATCAGCGGCCGACCGGCAGAAATCCGAGGGCCCGGCGCACCCGTTCAAGGGTGATCTGGGCCACCGCGTCGGCCCGCAGGCGGCCCTGCTCCAGCACGGCCTTCAAGGCGCCTGGGTCCTGGCGCCACTGTTGGTAGCGCTCCTGCACGGGCCTGAGCGCCTCGCAGGTCGCCTCCGCGAGCATCGGCTTGAACTTCCCCCAGCCCATGGCGGCGCACTCCTGAGCGGCCGTGTCCCGGTCCTTGCCGCTGAGCAGCGCGTAGAGACCGAGCAGGTTGTCGGCTTCCGGGCGTTCGGGGTTGCCGAACTCCAGGCCTAGCGCCGCGTCGGTCTTGGCCCGTTTGATCTTGCGGGTGATCAGCTCGGGCGGATCCAGCAGGGTGATCCGGGACCCTTCGTTCGGGTCGCTCTTGCTCATCTTGCTGCGGCCATCGGTGAGGCTCATCACCCGGGCCCCGTCCCTGAGGATCAGCGGTGCAGGCACCTTGAGAATCGGTTCCGGCTCCCCATCGCTGCCTCTGGGAGCGAAGCGCGCGTTGATGCGCTGCTGGGCGATGTCGCGGGCCAGCTCCAGGTGCTGTTTCTGGTCTTCGCCAACGGGCACCAGATCGGCGTCGTAGAGAAGAATGTCTGCCGCCATCAACACCGGGTAATCGAGCAGCCCGACCGACACCTGATCGCCCTGCCGGAGTGCCTTTTCCTTGAACTGGATCATGCGCTCCAGCCAGTTGAGCGGCGTGACGCAGTTCAGCAGCCAGGCCAGCTCGCTGTGGGCCGGCACCTGGCTCTGCACGAACACCGTCGAGCGCTCGGGGTCGATGCCGCAGGCCAGGTAGAGCGCCGCCGTGGTGAGGGTGTCCTCCGCCAGTCGGGAGGCATCGTGGGGGACGGTGATCGCATGCAGATCCACCACACAGAAATAGGTGTCGTGGCTGTGCTGCAGGTCCACCCAATTGCGGATCGCTCCGAGCCAGTTGCCCAGATGGAGGGCCCCGGTGGGTTGGACGCCAGAGAGAACCCGGGGCCTGCTCATCGGGCTCAGGCCTCCTCCACCGCGGCGGTGCCTGCCGTCAGGTCAGCCTCGGCAGCAGGGCTGGGCTGGTCACTGGGGGGTATCTCCTCGGCAGGGCTGGCCTGCGAGGACGCGTCGACGGGCTCGGCGTCCGGCGCTTCGGCGCGATCTGGATCACTCTGGTCAGGCTCCATCACCGCGGCCTCAGCGACGGGCTCTTCCTGCTCGACGACCGGCGCAGGCCGGGAGGGACGGGCAAACGGATCAACCCGGGGCTTCCGCTCCGGCCGTGGACCCCGATCCCGGTCTTCCCCGCGGGGAGGACGGCCGTCCGGCTGGGAGCGCTGCTGGGCGATCAGCTCATCCAGCTTGCCCTCCTCCAGCATCTGACCGAGTGCCCGCACCGAAAAACCCAGCACGGCAACGGTGGAGCGCAGCCGGAAGGCCTCCTGCAGAGCCCGCGCGGCACGCATCTCGTTGTCGCTGAGCCGGATGCGGAATCCACCCGGTTCCCGGTTCCCACCGGGACGCCCCCCCTGTTGGGGCGTTCTGCTCGTCTCGTCAGTCATGACGGCAACCTTGGGGTCAGGCGCAAGTGTGCCGCATCGACTGACGGGATCCCTGTAGCCAGAGCACCTGGTGCGGTTCGCGGCTGCCCGCTCGACCGAGCACCACAAGCGGCAGCCGACGCCGCTGATCGGGGAACTGGCAGCGGTAGTGCCTCAGCAGCGTCAGATAGCGGTCGAGGGTCCACTGATGGGGGTGCGTCTCCTGCTGGCGCCAGTGATGACGCAGGGCCTGCTGCCAGGCCCCACTGCCGAAGTCCCGCCGGCAGAGCAACTCCGCTTGCCAGCTGTCCAGACCAGAGCGGGCCAGTTCGCGGTAGTGCACCAGTTCCGGTGCGTCAGCGCTGGCATCGGGAGGCAGCTCCTGCGCCAGGTCCTGAACCGGCACGGCCCACAGCCGCAGCCAGCAGCGATCTAGCAAGACCACCGGCAGCGACCCACTCCAGTGGCTGGCCTGGGCCAGGTCGTCTTGCCAGCCGGCGAGGCGGGCCCGCTGGGTGCGGCTCAGCCAGGCCAGCAGGCCAGGGCTGAACGCCTCCATGGCAGGTGGTGTGTCGTCTGGCGGAGCATTCCGGCACCGGCTCGACGGCGGCGCAAGTGGCTGCTCATGGCGGTGTCGCCCATCGCTCAGGTGGCCAGGGTCAGGCTGATCGATGTTCGAATTCCCGTTGGAAGGGCAGGCCATCGGTCCCGGGTCGCCATCAGACCATCCAGGGTATTGGCATCGTCACGGTGGCCGAGCCGCTGATCGCTGAGCTAAAGAGACGATGCTTGCCGGCCCTGCGTTGACCTCCCCGCTGCCCACCGGTCGTTCCAGTGCCGGTCTCGCGATCCGCTCCGGTGTGGAGCCCGAACCGGTTCTCAGCGGTCTCGGCCTGGCTGTGCCGGTGCTGCAGCGCTGGTGGCCGGCTGCCGCCGCTGTGGTCGCCGGCAGCGTGGCGATCGACGCGGTCGGCCATCTGCTCCATCTGCCGCTGATGACAGCCGGGGCTGGCGCTGCCGGCCTGCTGCTGGTCTGGACCTGGCGTCGGGCGCCTGCGGACCCCATCAGCAGCCGATCAACGGACGCGGCGGGCTGGTTGCAGCGGCTCGAACGTCTCCTGACCCAGTTCGATCAGCTGGAAGCGGATCTGCCGGATGACAGCGATGCTCCGCTGGTGGCGTTGGCCCGACGCGAACGCCTGGAGCAGCTGCGGCTGCAGGTGACGGCTCCAGGCCTGCAGCTGGCGGTGGTCGGGGCCGTGCCCGCCCTGGTTCACTGGCGCGATGCGGTCGCTTCCAGCCTGCAGGGGGCCGCGGCCCTCACCCTGCACTGGTCCAGGCCCCTGCCTTCCGCCACCGGCTCCTGGCATTGGCCGGAACCGTTCGCCAGCTGCGATCTCCTGCTGTACTGCCTCAGGCCACCTCTGCTGGCTTCCGATCTGCGCTGGCTTCAGGCGCTCCCGGCCGGTCAGCCCCTCTGGATCCTGCTGCTTCTCCCCCCCGGGGGGGACGCCACCCAGGCGGAGCAGGAGCTTCGGCATCAGGTCCCGGCCGAGCGGACGCTGCAGCTGTTGTGTCTGCAGGATGGTGGTGCTGTCGAGGCGGCGTTGCAGCCGCTGGCGGCCCAGCTCGCGCGCGAGGGCAGGCAGCTGCGCCGTCAGTGCCGCGAGCGCTGTCTTGCGGACCAGTATCGCCGCTGGCAGGCCGACCTCGAGACCCTGCGCCGCTCGCGCCTCCGCGTGCTGCAGCAGCGCACCCAGTGGATCGTGGCGGCGGCCGTGGTGGTGGCACCGCTGCCCAGCCTCGACCTGCTGGTGCTGGCGGTGGCCAACGGCCTGATGGTCAGGGAGATGGCACGGCTGTGGGATTGCCCCTGGTCGGCCGACCAGCTGCGGGCAACGGCTCTGGAGCTGGCCCGCGCCTCCCTCACCCTGGGGCTGGTGGAGTGGACCGGTCAGAGCCTGGCTGCCGTTGTGAAGTGGCACGGCGCCACCTGGCTGCTTGGCAGCACCGTGCAGGCGCTCAGCGCCGCCTATCTCACCCGGGTGGTCAGTCATGCCATGGCCGACACCCTGGCCCGTTCCGCCGGCGTTGCCGAGCCCGATCTGGAGCGAATCCGCCGTGAGGCTCCGCTGCTGGTGGCCCAGGCCGCCGAACGGGAGCGTCTGGACTGGCAGGCGTTCGTCCAGCAAGGTCGTCGCTGGCTGTCCGAGCAGGCTGCTGGGCCGCTGACGTCAGCCTCCGCCTGAGCGCGGCCAGGCCCGTGTTTTCACATTCCTTGATCAATCTCGTGTCGAGAGGTGAAGCT
>Ga0208788_1001624_pt1 | contig 10776 bp, 8 predicted proteins | sample Wag4_2014_7_11_3_FD_187363 | JGI IMG/M metagenome (GOLD analysis project Ga0208788, IMG submission 187363) | Fresh water mixed with fracking chemicals microbial communities from Ohio, USA - Utica-2 Time Series FC 2014_7_11 (SPAdes) (version 2) ... | reverse complement strand
GCCGAACGGCATTTCGTCCGCGAGCTGCGCGGCGTTCAGCTACTGGCTGAGCAGGGGCTGAAGACGCCCGAGTTGCTTGTCCACGGTTCGACGCCAGGAGGGGGCGGTTGGCTGCTGTTCGAGTTCCTCGACGATGCCGAAAGCCTCGGAGATGCCTGGCAGGCGGTGGCTCATCTGGCGTGGCTGGACGACGCTCGGCAGCAGGTGTTGGGTGAGGCGCTGGCAGCCATTGCAGGGCTACACCGGCAAGGTCTGTGGCAAGAGGATCTGCACCTGGACAACCTGCTGCGTCAAAACGGCAGCCTGTATCTGATCGACGGTGGCGGCGTGCGTGCCGAGACTCCGGGCCAACCTCTGTCGCGAGACAGGGTGCTGGTCAATCTGGGTGTGTTCTTCGCTCAATTCCCGAGTGCTCTCGATCCATTCATCGAGGAGCTGCTGGTGCATTACCTGCTGGTCAATGGCGAGCACGCGCTGCCGCTCGAGGCTCTGTTCAAGGCGGTAGCCAAGGCCCGTGGTTCGCGGTTGCACCAGTTCATGGGCAAGCTCGGTCGCGATTGTTCGGCGTTTTGCGCATGGCGCGGTGCCTCGCGATTGCAGGTGGTCCGGCGCGAGGAAGATGCCTTGCTGGCGCGATTACTGGCTGACCCTGACGCCGCTATCGCGGCTGGGCAGTCCCTCAAACAGGGTGGTTCGTCTACCGTCGCGCGAGTCGATCAGGGTGCCAGGCAATTGGTCATCAAACGCTACAACATCAAGGGCATGCTGCATTGGCTCAAACGCTGCTGGCGTCCGAGCCGCGCCTGGCACAGCTGGTGCGAGGGCAATCGCCTGGTTTTTCTCGGCATCGCAACGCCCAAACCGCTTGCCGTGCTCGAGTGCCGTACCCTGTGGCTCAGGCGCCGGTCCTATCTTGTTACCGAACACGCATCGGGTGTGGATATAATTACTCGTTTCGCGTCCTGCGCGCCTGGCGAGTTACCAGCCGAAGCGGAACTGCGGGCACTGGATGACCTGTTTGCGGCGCTGCTGCGCGAGCGCATCAGTCATGGGGATCTCAAAGGCAGCAATATCCTGTGGCAGGATGGGCGCTGGATGTTGATCGACCTGGACGCCATGCAGCAGCACCGTCGAGCCGGTAGCTTCGCACCCGCCTATGCGAAGGATCGGGCGCGTTTCCTGCGTAACTGGCCGCAGGACAGTACGCTGTACCAGGTTCTGGACGAGCGCCTTCCATCGGTGGTGGCAAAACCGAACAGTTAAGGCAGTAAATGTGCCCGACCGGGGCGACTGAATAACGAACGCTGTTGCTTGAAGCTTGCCGCTTCAAGCCTGCAGCCGCTTTTTTAAGAGGCTTTATCCTTGGCATTGACGATCCTCGGCCTTTCCGGCGCCCTGAGCCATGATCCATCCGCCGCGCTATACATCGACGGCAAGCTTGTTGCTGCCGCCGAAGAAGAGCGCTTCGTGCGTGACAAGCACGCGAAGAACCGCATGCCCTACGAGTCGGCCAAGTTCTGCCTGGAGCAGGCCGGCATCAAGCCGTCTGACGTCGATGTGGTCGCTATTCCTTTTGCGCCCATCAGTCTGTTCGGCAAGGCGCGTTGGCATTACGCCAAGCGTTACTGGTATGCGCCGGATCGTGCGCTAGACGCGCTGCTCATGGGTAACCGCCGTTACAAGCGTTACCGCAAGAAGATCGTCTGGTGCCTGGAACAACTGGGTTTCGATGCCAAGAAGGTCAAGATCGAACCGGTTGAACACCACCTGGCCCACGCCGCCAGTGCTTACCATTGCTCGGGCTTCAAGGAGAAGACCGCGATCCTCGGCATCGACGGTAAAGGTGAGTACGCCACTACCTTCTTCGGCTACGGCGAGAACGGCAAGATCCACAAGATCAAGGAGTTCTTCGACCCGGACTCGCTCGGCGGTCTGTACGGTGCCATCACCGAATTCCTCGGTTTCGAGATGCTCGACGGCGAGTTCAAGGTCATGGGCATGGCGCCCTATGGCGATGCCAGCAAGTACGATTTCTCGCGCCTGGCCAAGTTCGAGAACGGCGAGCTGATCATCAACACCGATTACGCCAATGTCATTGGCCTGCGTCGCTACAAGGAAAAGGGCAAGGGGTTCTACTTCTCGCCCAAACTGATCGAGTGGCTGGGTCCGAAGCGCGAAGGCGATATCGCCGACGACCCCTACATCCACTACGCCGCCAGCATGCAGGCGCTGTTCGAGAAGCTGGCGCTGGAAATGATGGACTACTACCTGGGCGACATTATCCGCGAGACCGGCAAGATCGCCTTCGCTGGTGGCTGTGCGCTGAACGTCAAGCTCAACCAGAAGATCATCGCCCGTCCCGAGGTGAAGGAGCTGTTCGTGCAACCGGCTTCTGGTGACGCCGGTACGTCGGTCGGCGCTGCTGCCTACGTCTCGCACCAGCGTGGCGTGCCGGTTGAGAAGATGGAACATGTCTATCTCGGCCCTGCCTACAGCAACGAAGACATCATCGCTGCCTGCGCTCGTCACCCGAACGCACCAAAGTGGCAGAAGATCGACGACACGCCGCAGCGCATCGCCAAGATCATGGTCGATGGCAACCCGGTGGCCTGGTTCCAGGGGCGTATGGAGTTCGGCCCGCGCGCACTTGGCGGTCGTTCCATCATTGGCTGCCCGAGCATCCCTGGGGTGGCCGACCGCATCAACGAGCAGATCAAGTTCCGTGAGCGCTGGAGACCTTTCTGCCCGTCCATGCTCGATACCGTTGCTGCGCAGATGCTCAAGGTCGATCATCCGAGCCCGTTCATGACCTTTACCTTCGAAGTGAACGAGGAGTGGAAAGAGCGCGTCAGCGAAGTGGTACATGAAGACGGCACTTCACGTGCTCAGGTGCTGGAGCGTCGCTTCAATCCGCGCTGGTACGACCTGATGCTGGAACTGGAAAAGCTTACCGGTAACGGTGTCTCGCTGAATACCTCGCTCAACCGTCGTGGCGAGCCGATGATCTGCTCGCCCACCGACGCGCTGAACATGTTCTATGGCTCCGACCTGCAGTACCTGATCATGGAAGATATTCTTGTCGTGAAAGAGTAGTAGTCGATGACTGTCGAGACGCATAAAGGGATTTTGCAGGAACGCGAAGGAACGCGGATCAGTCGCTCCGACTGTCATATCGCATTAGTGCCTTCTCTGGGGTTGGGCGATAGCCTGATTTACCTGGTCGTGGCCAATAACCTGGCGCGGGCCGGCTACCGCGGCCGCTCTCTGGCTGCGCTGGCCCGCTGCGGGTGATCGATGACCCTTGCGTGACCATGGTCGATCAGGCCGTGGCGTTCTGCCGGACCACGCTGGACCTCGAGCAGGCGTCATGCGATCCGGGGTTCGTGATTCCCGAGGACCCGTCGCGCGCCGTCGTCCTCAGCGTGTCATGCTGTATCCGACCTCCTACAACGGGAAGAAAAACTGGCCGGCCCGCTAGTACCTGCGTTTTGCCCATCGCCTCAAGGGGCAGGGCTATGACCCGCAGTTCGTCCTTTCTCCGAAGGAGCGGGCCGAATGGAGCGAACACTAGGGGGATGCGTTTCTGATTCCTCACTTTTCCAACGTCCGTGAACTGGCGGCTTATCTTTATGAGTCCGGCTATATAATCGGCAGCGATTCGGGTGTCGGGCACCTGGCGGCCGCCTTGGTGTGCCGGTGTTGACGGTGTACCGCAAGCGTCGGGACGGTTTCTGCTGGCGGCCGGGCTGGGGACACAATGCAGTGGTACGCCCTTCTGTTTCTATCGGGGCGATGAGAGATGCCTGGATATATTCCCTCAGCGTAGGGCGGGTAGAGCGGGCGTTCGAAAGATTGGTTGCCAAGAATGAGGTAAGCGTTTGATGGGCATTGCGGGTGACAGCCTAGGCATCAAAGTTTCGGTGGTAATACCTGCCTACAACTATGCGGCGACATTGCCGCGTGCAGTAGAGTCAGTGCTTGTTCAGCTCAACGATGCCGCAGCTGAGTTGATTGTCATCGATGATGGCTCGACGGACGAAACACCTCAGGTCGTCAGTGGATTGCTGGAAACCCATTCGAATGGTTTTCGGGCGATACGCAAGGAAAACGGTGGGCTTTCCTCCGTGCGTAATCGCGGTATTCGCGAAGCACAGGGGCAGTACCTGATTTTTCTGGATGCTGATGACGAACTGGCCGCCGGTGCGATAGAAACGGTCCTGCAGCATTTGCAAACGCATCCCCAGACGCGGATGGCTATCGGTGGGCACATCGGGGTTTGGCCTGACGGCAAGCGCCGTGAGCACCTTCCCGAGCAGCTTCCCGACGACCCGGTGCAGCGGCTGCGCGCCTACCTGCTGGACAAGCGCCTGGCGCTGTCTAACGGCGCCTGCGTCATGCATCGCGAGGTGTTCGAGCGAGGCGACTATCCCGAGCAGTTTCGCAGCGCTGAAGATATCCCGGTGTTTGCCCAGGCGTTGGCCAACTACCCCTGCTCGTTGATCGCTCGCCCCTTGGCGCTGGTTCACAAGCACGATGACAGCCTGCGGCACCAGTTCAGCCACGCCAAGGCCGGTGGATTGGCGCTGGTCGATGAGGTGTTTTCTCCCCGTCGCCTGGATCAGCGTTTTCAGGGATTGAAGCCCGAGTTTTACGTGCAGCGCAGCTTGTCGCTGTTTCGCAGTGCCTACCTGGCGGGTGATGCAGGCGCCGCCAAACAGTATTTCAGTGCCGCCTTCCGTTGTGACTGGCGTGTGCTATTCAAAGGGTCGTATATGCGCAAGGCTGTTCGCCTGTGGCTTGGGAAGGGCGTATGAGCCGGAAGATCAAGGTTCTGCAAATGCAGAATCGCTACAACGTCAACGCGTCCGATTTGGCTGAGCAGGTTATTCAGGGGCTTCCCGCGGATCGTTTCGAGGTCACCACCCTGTTCTTGCGTGGCCGTCCGGGGCCGGGCGAGCCCGAAAGTCGAGCAGCCCATTCCCTGTACCTGGACTTCAGTCAGTCAGACCTGAAAGGTTTGCGGCTGCGAGCGCTCTGGCAGCTTTATCGGCTGATTCGGGCGGAGCGTTTCGATGTGGTGATCGCCCATCGTTTCAAACCGATGAACATGCTGATGCTGCTTAACTGGATCCTGCCCATTTCCCTGTGTATTGGTGTGCAGCACGGTATCGGCGACTTCGATCGTGCCTACCGGCGCTGGGAGGCACGCCGTTTGCTCAAAAAAAATTGGCGCATCGTCGGTGTGTCGCGGGCGGTGCGTGATTATTTGGTTGGATGCGGTGCCGGTTTTAGTGCCTCCAACACGGTGCAGATCAACAATGCAATTGATATTGATCGGGCCGAAGCGTTGCAGCACCCCAAGGCTCAAGCCCGTGAGTTGCTGGGGCTTGCCCAGGAGCCGTTCGTTTTCGGGGCTATTGGTCGGTTGGTGCCGGTCAAGGGGCACGTACATCTGATCGAGGCCTTTGTCGAGGTGCATGCCCGCCATCCACAGGCTCGACTGGCGATCATCGGTGAGGGCCGTTCCCGCGACGAACTCGAACAGATGATCGCGCAGCGGGGATTGGGGCAGGTGGTGCATCTGCTGGGCGAACGTGAGGATGCGCTGCAGTACGTACAGGCCTTCGATGCCTTTGTCATGCCGTCCTTGAGCGAAGGGCTACCGTTGGCACTGCTGGAGGGCATGAGTGGGCGGCTTCCGGTCATCGGCTCTGATATCCCCAGCCTGAAATCGATTCTCGAGGACTGCGGTGGACGCCTGTTCCCCTCCGGGCAGAGCACGGTACTGGCCGAGCGTCTATTGGAAGTGCTCGACATGACACAGCAGGCACGCGTTGCAGAGGGTGAACGTGCCTATGACTATCTGCGTCGTGCCCATGACATTGAAGATTTTCGCCGGCACTATCGTGGGCTGTTGACGGCGGCGTTGGCCATGGACGGTATTCGTGATGATTGAGGTAGACCAGCAGCCGCTGGTGAGTGTTGTAATTTCTTCGTACAACCATGCGCCCTACATCGAGGCCAGTATCGAGAGTGTGCTGGCGCAAAGCTATGCGAATCTGGAGCTGTTGGTTGTCGACGATGGGTCCAGCGATGATAGCGTCGAGCGGATTCGCACTTTGCAAGCGAAGCATGGCTTCGACTTCGTCGTTCAGGAGAACAAAGGGCTGGCCGCGACGCTGAACGATTGCATTGCCCGTTCCCATGGCAGTCTGATCGCTCCCTTTGGCTCCGATGACATCATGTGCCCAGAGCGCATCGCGATTCAGGTGGCCTACCTGCAAGGCAAGCCTGAGGTGGGTATCTGTGCGGGCAATATCCAGCCCATCGATGCTAAAGGTGCTGCACTGCCCCTGCGTGAGCGCGGACGAGGGTTGCGCCGCCTGGATTTCGAAGATCTGTTCTGCGCCAAAAAAGTGGGGGCTCCGGCCCCGACCCTGCTGTTTCGGCGCGAGGCGTTGGAGGCTGTCGGGGGCTTCGATCCGAGTATCCGCCTGGAGGACTTGTTGATCGAGTTGAAGATTGCCCGTGCCGGGTACTTTATCGACGTGTTGCCCGATGTGCTGGCGCAGTACCGCGTGCACGAAACCAACACCTATAAGAACCGACGCATGATGGTGGACGCGGTGCTGAGCACCTATGGGCATTTTGCCGATCACCCGGACTATCCGAAGGTGTGCGCGGCCTTCATCAATTCGATGCTGCTCAAGTGTGCGCGCGATGACAAGCCGTTGGCTCGTGAGCTGTTGGCGCAACTGCCGATGAAGTACCGCAATCTGAAGACGGCTCGCGCGATTTTTCGCCTGATGATGCCCTGAGGTCGGGCGAATCAGGGAGGAGGTGGGTAGGCCTTGTTCAGCGCACGTTCGAAGCTCATCGCGTGCCTGCTGCTGCAATTCTGGGCATAACCCGCTACCCAATCCTGCCGATGCTGCTGTGTGAGCCACGCGGTGTCTTCCGGGTAGCGCAGAATGTGCTGAATATTGCGCTTGCGCTTGCCGGCATTGAGCGGGTGGCTTCCAACTTTCATGTCCGACAGGTCGATCAGCCCTAGTGTGCCGTCTGGCAAGCGCAGGACATTGCCCAGGTGCAGGGAGCGGAAGTAGACACCTGACTGGTGCAAATGGGCGAGAAACGCTCCGAATTGACGAACTTCGATTGAGCGCTGTTCAGCATCGATTCGTCGCCAGTGATTGCGCAGCGTGTCCCCTGGCAGCGGCCGGTACAGCACGGCATTCAATTGCCTGTCAGGAATGAGCAGCAGCTCCACGACATCCGGGCAGGCGACGCCCAGCTCTCTCAGGCGCTGCACGTTGCTGGCGAAGCGCTCGCTCGGCAGGATCCAGAGCGCCGACGACAGCAGGCGCTTGCGCCGGTAGAACTTCAGGAAATTGCCGTCCGACAAGCGTGCGACCTTCAGCCCGAATCCATCGATTTCTATCGGGGTGGAGTTCTGCAGGAGCGCATCGAGCTGCAAGGTGCTGATTGTTCTCATCGGTTGTCCAGTTGGCGCTGCTGGATGGAAAGTGCTGCTACCAGTGACAGTGGAATCCAGATCAGGAACCAGCTTTCGTTGGGCCTGGAGAGGTAGGAGCTACCCTCGGTAAGGCCGGCAGCGATACCGTAGACGAGCAGTGCCGATGCGATCTGAAAACCGGCGTGTCTTCTCTGTTGCAGGCAACGGAACAAGGCGGCGCCGTACATCACCAGCCACAGGATGAGTCCGATGGCGCCGAGTTCCAGTAACACGGCCAGCTCTACATTATGCGGGTCGCTCAGAAGGCGACCGATTTCCGGGATATCGAAGATGAACTTACTGTCGTAGCCATATCCGAACCACGGCTTCGCGGCCGCCTGGGAAACGGCGTCGGCCCAGAGTTGAGGCCGGAAGGAAAGCCCGCGCTCCAGGAATATCTCCGGCATCGCTACAAAGGTCGCGATGGCCAGGGCGATCAGTGCACCTATCAGGTAGGCCCCTCGGCGAGGTGTCATTGCCAGCATCCACAGGCTGGTCAAGGTCAGCGCCAGGAGCGGGGTGCGGGAGCCGGTGGCAAGAAGTGCAACCAGCAATGGAGTGGTACAGAGAATCGGCAGCCAGTCACGGCGCTCGCTCTGCGCGAGCCAGGCAGCCAGCCAGTAGGTGCAGAAGAAACCCAGCACATGGGACGTCAGCAGCGGGTTGCTGAGTGCTCCGGTTCCAATCAGTCGTTGTTCGGATGGATAGGCGTTGGCATAGATGCACAGGTTGATGACGGCCGCGCCTACGGCCAATAGCGCCCCGACTCTCAGTACGGAGAGCAGCAGACGCTGATCCTTGCAGGCGATCAGGGTGCAGGCCGCAAAGATCATGAATACGTACAGTGGCCGCTTGGCCAGGCCGCTCAGGCTGGTGTCTGCTTGGGTCCACGAAAGGCTCAGCAGCAACCAGGTCGCGAATGCCAAATAGGCCAGCGTGATGGGTTCCTTGAGCAACTGCATGAAGACTTTTGGTGAGAGCAGCAGTGCGATCAGGGCGGGGGCGGCGAGCAGTGCGTAGAACAACTTCGTGTACTGGCTACCGTTCGCGGACCAGAATAGGCCGCTCAACAACACCAGGTAGCCCGCCACCAGCCAGTAGCTGGAAATGAAGTTGCTGATACGCAAGGGCATGGGGCGTGTGGGAGGGAGTGATGTCTGCACGTTTGAAACCGGTGGCTGATTTTCGAATGGGCGGCATCTTAATGCATCCTCGGGGGGGTAGGCTGCATCTGTGCTAGAATTCGCGCTTTTTCGGCCAAGTCGAAGTGTGAGCGCATGACCGACAAGCACACCACTGCAAGCCCATCTAGCAGCCTGAAAATCTACCTTCGGCTACTCGGATATGTCAGGCCCTATATAGGCATGTTCCTGATCAGCATCCTGGGTTACGTCATTTTTGCTTCCACCCAACCAATGCTGGCGGGCATCCTCAAGTACTTCGTGGATGGCCTGTCCAACCCTGATGTCGTGCTGTTTCCCACGGTGCCCTACCTGCGCGATCTGCAACTACTGCAGACGGTGCCCCTGCTCATCGTCCTGATCGCCGCCTGGCAGGGGGTTGGTTCCTTCCTGGGTAACTATTTCCTGGCCAAGGTCTCGCTGGGCCTGGTTCACGACTTGCGTATCGCACTGTTCAACAGCCTCATGGTGTTGCCGAACCGCTATTTCGACAGCCACAACTCCGGTCACCTGATCTCGCGCATAACCTTCAACGTGACGATGGTCACAGGAGCTGCGACGGATGCCATCAAGGTGGTTATCCGTGAAGGGCTGACCATCATCTTCCTGTTCGCCTACCTGCTGTGGATGAACTGGCAACTGACTCTGGTGATGCTGGCAATCCTGCCGCTGATCGCGGTGATGGTGAGCAGTGCCAGCAAGAAATTCCGCAAGCAGAGTAAGAAGATCCAGGTGGCGATGGGCGATGTCACCCATGTCGCTTCCGAGACGATCCAGGGGTATCGCGTGGTACGCAGCTTTGGCGGGGAGACCTACGAGTCCCAGCGTTTTACTGCTGCCAGCCAGGACAACACCGAGAAGCAGCTGCGCATGACTAAGACCGGCGCGGTGTACACGCCGATGCTGCAGCTGGTGATCTACAGCGCGATGGCGGTGTTGATGTTCCTGGTGCTGCTGCTGCGTGGCGACGCCACGGCGGGCGACATGGTTGCCTACATCACTGCAGCCGGCCTGCTGCCGAAGCCGATTCGCCAGCTTTCAGAGGTCAGTTCGACCATCCAGAAAGGTGTGGCGGGCGCCGAGAGCATCTTCGAGCAGCTCGATGAGGTGCCGGAGGTCGATCAGGGCACGATAGAGCGCGAGCGCATCAGCGGCCGGCTGGAAGTCCGTAATCTCAGCTTCCAGTACCCGGGCGCGGAAAAACCTGTGCTCAGCGATATCAGCTTTACCGCCGAGCCCGGGCAGATGGTGGCATTGGTCGGGCGTTCCGGTAGCGGGAAATCGACCCTGGCCAACCTGATTCCCCGTTTCTACCATCACGAAACGGGTCAGATCCTGCTGGATGGGGTAGACGTCGAGCAATACAAATTGCGTAATCTGCGGCGTCATATTGCTCTGGTTACGCAGCAGGTCACTCTGTTCAATGACAGTGTGGCCAGCAATATTGCCTATGGCGACCTGGCCGGTGCTCCGCGTGAAGCGATTGAGCAGGCGGTCGAAGCGGCCTATGCCAAGGAGTTCATCGACAAGCTGCCGCAAGGGCTGGATACCGAGGTTGGCGAGAACGGTGTGCTGCTGTCAGGTGGCCAGCGCCAGCGCTTGGCAATTGCACGGGCTTTGCTCAAGGACGCACCGATCCTGGTGCTGGACGAAGCGACCTCGGCCCTTGACACTGAGTCCGAGCGGCATATCCAGGCCGCGCTGGATCGGGTCATGGAGGGCCGAACCACGTTGGTGATTGCACATCGTCTGTCGACCATCGAGAAGGCCGATTTGATTCTGGTGATGGATCAGGGGCGCATCGTCGAGCGCGGTACTCACGACCAGTTGCTGGCCCAAAACGGTTTCTATGCACGTTTGCATTCCATGGGGCTCGATGAAGGCGCGCCCTTGGATATCGCCTGATAAACTACGAGCCCGCCAAGACTAAGGCCCCCGGAGTTCACATGAAGTTGACCATGCCCCGCTATGACCAAGCCGCCGTTCTGGTGGTGGGCGACGTGATGCTCGATCGCTACTGGCATGGCGGAACCTCGCGGATTTCCCCGGAGGCGCCGGTGCCGGTGGTGCGTGTCGATC
>Ga0208788_1001622_pt1 | contig 10785 bp, 16 predicted proteins | sample Wag4_2014_7_11_3_FD_187363 | JGI IMG/M metagenome (GOLD analysis project Ga0208788, IMG submission 187363) | Fresh water mixed with fracking chemicals microbial communities from Ohio, USA - Utica-2 Time Series FC 2014_7_11 (SPAdes) (version 2) ... | reverse complement strand
AAAAAACCCTCATTTCTGAGGGTTCTTTTTTTACCAAAAAATAATTAAATATTAAAATATTTTTTTATGCATTTGGAACAATAAACCACATATTCAATTGTGGATTCCAATTATAAACTCTTTGGACTATCTGTCCATTAAGATTAAATTCTGCTATTGCTCGACCATCTGTGGTATACATGAATCTAATAATGCCTGATCCCGGTCGTCCGTCCATCCATGTATTTGGAGGCATATCGTACTGAATTGGACCGAGATTTGGAGTATGCCACCAAGGTAGTTGATCTCCATAACCGCCATAACCACCCCCTTGGTTTTGTCCTAAAGTTTCGTTTGCAAAATTAGGCTTATCCGAAATCTTTAAATCACCTGAACCACTACCTCCACCACCACCCATAGAACCACCACCGTCACCACCACCCATATTACTTTCGTGCAAGTATCTTGTTATTTTTTTTAAGTTATAATTGTGCTCCTGAAGATATCTAATTCGATTCTGTAGAGCGTTAATTCTTTGCTGCATTATAGCTGTAAAAGTTGACATATTTTTCCCCTTCAAGGTATTTATATAAAAATTTCATAAATACTTAAAAGGAAAAACATGACAACTTTTATAAAAGTTCTACAAGATAAACTTAAGGTTCTGGAAGCAAAATCACAGCAATTAGCTGAAAACAATTATCTTTTGCAACTAGAATGCAAAAAAGCAGGATTGCTCAATGAGAATTATAGACTAAGAAGAACTATTAACGAGAGAGCACAATACTCGACCGCTTTCCCTTATCCTGACGGTCTTCCTGATATAGACTATTCAGAAAATCCATTTTATTACCCACAGGGACCAGGAGGGCCACAAGCACCAGGAACTATTACTGGTACTAACCCAACAGATATTATAAACAATGCTACTAGAAATCCAATTTTGATTGCTCCTCCCCCACCAGTTCCACCGAGCGATCCTGCATATAATCTTTATACTCAGGCATCTCAAATAATTTTACAATTTGCTCAATCCTTGTTTAAATTATTAAATAGCATGCCACAGGGAAGCGGAAACCCAATGTTCCCTGGACCATTGAACGGTGATTCTAATTATATCAATAATTTTGTTTTGCCACAAATTAATAATGCTTTGAATTCTGGTCCAAATGGTGGCGTTAATTATCCAGCTCTTCTTGGTATAATTAATCAGCTAGAACAACAGTTCCCAGGAAATGGTTTTGGTAATTACGCAAATCAGATACAGGGAATTTATAACCAAATTCAGTCTTTATAAACTAAAAAATTTAGTTTGACAAAACTCCTTGTTGGTGCTACACTTCGCTGTGTAGGCGATCAACAAGGAATTTTGTTTTAATAGAATATTAGTATACCTAAATATTATATGAGAAAAAACAAATATATCTTCAGTAGATCTGCATTTGAAAATACAAAAAGAACCATTAACGAAATGAACAGTGTTTGTGGAGCTAGAAATGGAATCATAACCATAAACTCAATTTTGACAGATAATATGAAAAGCGCAATGAGTTCACTTGGTTTTGAGTATCTTTCAAGTGATGGAGAAATGAAGCACCATTTCAAGTCTCCAAGAGGAAGTGAAGAAAATGGAATGGACGGAGAGATGATTCAGGGGTTCATGCACGATAGAATGGATCCTAAATTTACGGAACAGGGCGTGGTTGATTCCGTAAACAGACAATTGATGGCTCCACCAAGAAGAACAACATTGAATCAGAATCCTTCAATGTTTGCTGGTGAACAGCCCGATTCGTTTATGGTCAATCCACAAGATCCTGACCAGATCATGAAGAGACTTCGCGGAATGAGATAATGCTTTCTGATAAATTTTGGATTAATCGTAATGGAATTCAGGTCTGGGTTGCAACTAGTCATTTGAAAACTGTTGCAGACAGACCTGATTTTTTTTGTGTGGATGCAAATGAAGCAAAGAAAATTTATTTGCTTTATACTGAATTGTATGGAGATGAAACAGAGTTTTCAAGTAAATTTGAATATTATGACGAAAATTCTCTGAACAAATTAAAACAAATAAAAATGTTTGAACAAAAACTTTATGATGCTGGTTTTGTGTATGGTGAATACGACGAAAAAACATTGACTCTTCGTTCAACCAGTGAATATGCAATGCATTCTGCATTGAAAAAGTTAGTATTGATTGAATCAATCTCAAATCTTTCTTTGATGCTTGATACAAAAACTTCTTTATTTGCTGTTCGAAAATTCATAACTCCAAATGAAATTTTTTATTATTTAAATGAAAATATTTTTCCCAGAAAAGGAAAGTATTATTTTCAAAGACCTAAACAAAATAAACCGAAGTTTAAATTTATAAATATTCTATATGCTTCGAAAACCAGATCCAACTCTACCAGCAGTAAAGTTTAACAGTAGACATAGCTTTCGAAGCCTTTGTGAGAGCTATGTTCGTTTGGTAGAAGCACCACTTCCGACATCAAAAGTAAGACCAAAAAGACCATTTGGTGCAGCTGGAGGTGGAGGTTTTGGTGGAGGACCATCAGATGCTGCCAGCGTTCTTTCAAAGATTGGAACTGGCCAGACTCAAGGTAAAGCATATGATATAGAAAAGGGTGCTTTCTATGCAGCTCTTCCTTCTGCAATTTCTCAAATTGCACAAGAAGGAAAGTCAGCATCTGAAGTTCTTGGAAATGTTCCTGGTGCTGGATTCTTGGATAAAATAGCTCCTCTTCTAAGAGCAGGAACAATTTACGGAGCAGCAAAGACAGTCGGTGAAGATCCTGGATTCAGAAAAGAAGTTGATGATTTCTTGAAGAAAGATGCAACTGGTTCTAGAAGAAGTTTTGGAGGTTCATCGACACCAGTTGGAACAAATCCAGCAACACAACCAGTAAAGCCACCAGAGGCTTCACCAATGAAATTCAGAGATCCAAAGGAATTTTTTGATGATCTTGAAGGCGAAGAAGATCCTCTCAAGAGAAAGAAGAAAGAGCAGAGGCCATTTGGTCTTCCATCGACATCTCCTTCCTCTTCTCCACTTGGTGAACCAAAAGTTCCTGATTCTCCCCTCTGGATGTAAAGATGGCTTCTGCAAGAAGAACAGTTGCAAGACAAAATGCAGCTAAAAAAAAGAAGTCCTTGTTCAAGGCTCTCAAGGCAATTGAAGAAGCAAGAATTGCCAGACTTCCAAAGACAGAACCAGAGATTCCAAAGAGTGAACCTGTTGATATTGAGACATCACCAAAGCCATCATTCATAGAATCTTTTGATCAAAAACAAAAAGAAATTCAAGAAACCATTCTTCTTGAAAATCAAAAAAATAATTCGGAAATACTTGATAAAAAACCAAGAACAACTGTTCCTGAAATTGATAAGTTCGGTACTAAGAACATATTTACGAATGATCCTGGCGTAATCACAAATCTTTTGGAAAAGCATATTTGCACAGTTGAATTCGATAGAGTTACAAAACCTTATGGAAAAAGAATTATTAGATGCAGTACAAGTCCAAATTTTGTTCCAAGATTAAAAGGATTTGGAAATTATAATGGATTAATCAAAGTGTGGGAAGTTGAAGAAAACAGATGGAAAAGTTTTTATGCAAGTACAGTAAATAGAGTAAGTTATGATGTTGAGCCTGTTGGTGTTAAAGATCAAGAAAAGGTAAAAGAACCATCAGATGCCGCAAGAGATGCCATCAGAAGACTCGATGAAATGAGAACCAGACGTAGGCTAGAGCAAGATAAATAATACATGGCAAAGACTAATACTGATCTTGAGAAATTAATAGCTCAAGCAAAAAGAGCCATTGATTGTTATGAAGAATATCTTCTTGACAAGAAAGATTGGAGAGATCTTGCCAAGACTATGTCATGTTTAAGGAATACTATTGAAGATATTGAGGTGAAAAAATATGGGAACACATAGAAAATGCTGTTGTGATATAACTGAATTAGATTGTCGGTGTCCTGTTTATCCAACTTGGTGCTTTGGTTGGCAAGGTTGGTTAGGATATGCCGGTGATGCAACTACAATAACCCAAACAAATGGTAGATGGACACCTCTTTGGTTTACTTCTCCATACTACGATTCAAGAACAAGTCTTTCATGGCAAATCGGTCTTACTCTTTATAACTTTAATAATTTAAAATTAGACGGCACATCAGTATACGAAAAACCTCCCCAGGGAGCAGTTCCTGGAGCTACTTATTGCGCGTTTAATGAACCCGCAAGAACATCTGTCGCAAATAATCCAGCAGCAAGCCAAGATTTTCCATTCAGACTTCCTCCTAAACCATCTTCTACTGATAATGATTGGTGTATTCCTTATAATTATCCTGCACCTGAATGGATTGGTACTGGCGGAAGACCCGGTAACAATAATAACGAAGTGACCATAATATGGCCAATAATAAATGCAGAACAGCCACAGGATGGGAGTGATTGGGATTTTACAATGGGATTAAACGATTATTGCTGTTCCGATTTTGTTATTGGAGAAGAGTGTACATTTTCTGAAGAATCAGCATTTAAAAATGCAGATAAATTATGTTTGGGTTTTGAGATTCAAGGAAATTCATCTCTATTGGAAGAAATGTGGAGAGGATTATCTGGTATTGGATTCGGAACAAACGGTGTTTTGGGTTCTCTTCTTGGAAATGCTACAAGCACTGGAAGATGGGCCAAGAGAGTATATTCAGAAAATGGCGGTGCTTTAAAAGCACTTAGATTCTTTGCAGATCCTAATGTATGGGGCTATAATGTCGCTACAACAACAGCTGGTGGTCGTGGTATTCAAGGACCATTCCGGTTGATGGATGGGGCAGCGATGCGTCCATCTGGTACTTGGAATAATCATAGAGCAATATTCACTCATACAGATTGGGGCAAAGAAAATGGAGTTTATCCGACTGTAAGAGATTGTTTTTGCAACACTTCTTGGCCAGAAGCAGGATCTTGTACCACACAAGAAGTAGAAGTTACTATTCCGGCAAGTTCTTTATGTGGAGAAGGAACACTCACAACTAAATGGCCAGTTCCTCTTGCTGGTTATCCCATAGGAAAAGGTTGTATGTATGCTAAGTCAAATACTTTATTATACTATTTGTATGAAAATCCAGAACCAGTTTATCCGTTTGATAGAATTGATGATTCGGATGTTAATACTAGATATTGTGACGAAAATTGTCAGTGTGTTCCAGCAAGAAGTGTTAATGGTGGATCTTGTGGTCAAAGCCAAATTGCCTTTTTCCCAGGAGAAGCTAGAGCCAGAGTTGGGTGTAGAGGATTTTATGAATTTGGAAATGGTAGCGTTGAGCCTTGTGATGGGTATGTTTATGTTAACTGGTCTAGTGAAAACTGGGCATTACAAGATTGTGATTGTGCCATACAACCAGTAGATTGCAATAAATGTAATATACCAGGTATACCTCAACCAGAACCATGTGAACCACCTCTTGGTTTCACTAAGCCAGAGCCAAATTCTTTGAAACTTATACCCGGAACAAACGAAGCAACATTTATAATAAGTGTTGGAGATCCAAATATAATACAAGTTCCTAGCGAAAATTCAAGTAATGAAAATTCAAATAATGAAGATTCAAGTAGTCTTGTGGGTCCGGGTGGACCTGGTGGTGGAGTTGGTGGATTATGTGGCACTTTAGATAATCCTTGCGTATGTGATGAACCTCCACCACAATGTTATTGTTATGGCCCAGTATACGATGGGGAGGGATCAAATTTTTGCTGCTGTGGAGGATATTCAAGTTTAGCAGAGGCTGGAAATTGTTATGATAAAAATGGCGATGTATTTTCGGGCGCACGCCCAACTTGTGCGTGTTATGAAGAATATTGTAGTGGTTGGCCAAATTCATGCGGATCTATTTGTGGTTATTGCCCAAGATGCGCTCCGTGTTGTGGGACTTATGGATTTACCATAATAAGTACACTAATATTATTTGATATAAGATCAAACGGTGCTGGACCGAAATTGAGTGCAATGGAACCGTATAATTTAAGAGTATATTCTGGACTTACTGAAGAACGAATAAATCTTGATGTAGAAATTACGTTTAAAGATCAACCCAATTATTATGATCCCTTTGATGGTCAATTACGCGATTTTGGTTGTTCTGATCCTGCTCCTATTAACGGTGGAGTTGGTTGTTTTTCACTGGACTCAAAGGATTATAGTCACCCTGCGGCATTTTGTAATTATCCTGCAAATCCAAACTCTAGAAATCAGTAATTGACAATAGTGAACTTAGTTGTACAATAGTGATATGCAATCCTGTCTAGATTACTCGGATGTTCTAATCGTACCTCGCCAGTCTGCGGTCAATTCGCGCTCAGATGTTAATCTGATGCGAACAATTGGTCGTATTTCTTGGACTGGTGTTCCAATAGTGGCTGCAAACATGGCGACGATTGGTACACTGGAGATGGCAGAAGCCCTCAGCAAGTATCAGTGGCTGACATGCCTACACAAGCATTATACCTCAGAAGAAATTTTGTCTCTATCGTATCATGGGCAATATTTCTCTGCTCCAACTATCGGACTTGATACGACTAGCCAGCAAACATTTCGGCAAGTCATGAAGTCTGAGAACAAGTTCAAGTTTGTTTGTATCGATGTTGCAAATGGTTACATCGATAATTTCAGTCAGTTAGTGTACAATATTCGCCAAGAGTATGGTGAAAGAGTAAATATCATTGCAGGAAATGTTGTAACACCAGAAGGAGTAAATTTACTATGCAAAGCAGGCGCGGACTTTATCAAGGTTGGAATCGGACCCGGAAGTGCTTGCACAACGCGCAAGATGACCGGAGTAGGGTTTCCACAGTTCTCGGCAGTCCAGAACTGTGCAAGAGAAGCACGGAGCAATCCAAATCGGTTGGGAATAGTCGCGGATGGTGGGTGCGTACATCCAGGTGATGTCGCCAAGGCATTCGCTGCTGGCGCACAGATGGTCATGCTAGGTGGTATGCTAGCAGGCCACGACGAATGTGGCGGATGGGAGTTTGATTATAATACGAATACTGTGGTTCCAACCTTCTACGGAATGGCATCGGAACATGCAATGAAGACGCATTATAATCAACGAAACTCCTATCGTGCCGCAGAAGGCAAGCGAGTAATTGTTGAAGCAAAGGGACCAGTTGAGAATACTGTCACGGAAGTCATGGGCGGTATTCGTTCTGCTTGTACCTATGTCGGGGCAAAAAATCTTGATGAATTTTTCAACAATGCCCGATTCATTCAGGTAAATCATCAGTATAATACCGTCTTCGGACACTAACTATGAATATTTTTGCTCTTCATTCAGATCCACTCATGGCCGCTAGTTACATGTGCGACAAGCATGTGATTAAGATGATTCTTGAAAGCGCACAAATGCTTTCTACGGTTCATCATGTCAGCGAAAGCTCCATTAACAAGGAAACTTTGTACAAGAAGTGTTTCGTGAATCACCCCTGCACTCTATGGGCCACATACAGCAGGGATAACTACATCTGGCTCACGGAACATGCCCTTGCTCTTTCACACATCTACGCTAGGCGGTATAACAAGTGCCATAAGTCGTTTCCACTTTTGTACTCCATGAGCGTACAAATTCCAGAACTACCGAAGCGCGGCCTAACTCAGTTTGCTCAGGCTATGCCAGATAAATACAAGGTTCACGGAGATCCCGTACTTGCTTATCGTAAGTACTATGTGGGCGAAAAGAGCAAGTTTGCAAAATGGACTTGCAATCCTGAACCTGAGTGGTATACTGTAATGCTAAAGGAGAATGAAAATGAGCAATGTACAAATCTTGCGTTTAACTAGTGGTGAAGAACTTATCGGTAGGGTTGAAACTAATGATGGCTTCTACACAATTAAAAAGCCATATATCCTCATCCCAATGGGCGAAGGGCGAATTGGCTTTGTTCCGTATATGCCTTATACCAAGGCGGAAGATGGGATTGACATCGGTGGAGATCATGTAATGTTTGCCCTAGATCCTATGTCCGAAATGGAAACACAGTACACTTCAGCAGTCAGCGGTCTTGTTACTGCACCAGCAGGGGCAAATAAGATTCTAGGCTCTGGCCTGAAGCTTACTAACTAAAAATATATTCCCGTAGCTCAGTTGGATTAGAGCAAGTGCCTTCTAAGCACTAGGTCGTAGGTTCGAATCCTATCGGGAATGCTGAAGATTGGTGTAACGGTAGCACAACTGACTCTGACTCAGTTTGTCCTAGTTCGAATCTAGGATCTTCAATGAGGATGTAACTCAATGGCAGAGTGTGACCCTTCCAAGGTCAATGTTGCGGGTTCAAGTCCCGTCATCCTCTTTCTTCGGTAGCTCAGTTGGTAGAAGCGGAAAGCTGTTAACTTTCATGTCGCTGGTTCAAATCCAGCCCGAAGAGTTTATGTCAACACTTGAAGAAGAAATCTACGCACTACAACGCTGTAAAGATTTTATTTACAGCCTTCTAGACCCAAAGCAGACACCCAAAGTGCCAAAAGAAATTCGGCAAAGGGCAAGAAATGTTGTCAAACACTATCCCATAGTGATTGACTTTTTTGTTGAAAGATACTATAATGAGAAGATAGTCGGGTCAAAGGCGACTAATTATGATTATTCCCAAATTGAGTGTGAAATTAAACGATATTTTGACTCAGACGATGCCGATTTGCCTCCAGATGGAGAGGCAAAAAAAGCACGTCAGTCTGATCTTCCACAAGAATAAGCTAGTTTCGATTGGTACTAATCAATTCAAGACACATCCACTTGCTCGTAAGTATGGATATGTCATTGATTGTGTCCATTCTGAGTTAGATGCGTTCAATAAGCTGCCAAAATGCTACAAAAGAGGCGAAAAGAGGTTGAAATTGATCAATTTTCGCATGAATCGGTTTAACGAACTGCGGAATTCTAAGCCTTGTAAGCATTGTTTGGCGTGGTGTATTGACTTTTTTGACGAAATTTGGTACACTGATAACGAAGGTTTTCAAGAATTGGAGATTTAAATGTATAAGCACGGAGAAAAAGTAGTAAATTCGGAAAATAGCCGTCCTTGCACCGTGATTGGATCTCAAACCTCACGGGCAAAGGACAAGAAGGGTGTTCTTTACGAAGAAACTGAGTATTGTGTTCGATATGAAGATGGTTCTACCGATTGGATCTCGGCAGAAAACACAAAGAAGTTCCTAATCGACTAATGGCATACCGAATCCACATTGATATTCCTCTCATGTCCTCCTGCCAAGAGGAGGCTGTGGTGGCTGCTAAGGCCATTATGGAGCGTCTGGCCTCCCCAGAGGCCCTAGAGTGCGTAAGCCTCCACAAAGGCACACAGGTCAACTATCGTCTTGGTGACGATACTGACCGCCAGAAGAGCAATTATTTGGTTTTGACTCCTTCTGGGCATGTTACTAACCAAAAGTGTAAAATTTTCTTGACAGATGAGACATCATCTGTAGAATGATGATGTAGCAGGGAACGACAAAGAACAAATCGTTCCGCCCTAACGGGAAAGCGAGAACTAACTCGCCAGCACATGTGGTGCTGATATTGGGTAGGTAGTTCAATCGGCAGAACCTTCCGCTTATAACGGCAGATGTGTGGGTTCGACCCCCACCCTACTCATTGGAGACATAAGTATGATTATGACTGAAGAAGATAGAAAAATCGTACTACTTCTCAAGGATGAGATTGAAAAGATCAAGATCAACATGATTCTGGAGAATCGCAAAGTTGATCAAATTGTTTCAGTTTTAAGTAAAATTATTCAAAAGGAGAATAAAAATGATTAATACTAATGTTTTTGGTCTGCGTTGGCTTGCTGCGTTTACTGCGTTCGGTGCTCTGCTTCTGCATCTTGATAATGCAAAGGCTCCAATTGTCTGGTCGTTCGTTGGCCTGACGGTTTTCCTGCTTATTTGTGAAATTCGTGCTCTTCAGAAGCACATTTGCCAACTTCAAAAGGAATTTGACAATGCGACTTTCAATGATGAAATTCGCAGCGTCCGAAGTGATATGTGGCGAAATGTGGATGAACTTCACACTCGTATTGAGCAGTGCTCAAATAGCTGCACAAAGGCAAAGAGCCGTATCTAATACAACTGAATAGTTAGTTTTCAAACCCCTTGCTCCAGCAGGGGGTTTTTTTATGCAAAAAATGCAAAATTATATTCAAGATATAAAGAAATTCCAAGACCAGTAACAGATCCAGTTAATGTAACTCCTCTTGCATTATGCGGATAATATTCTGCAAATTGTCTAATAATCTGTGCATTAGAAGAAGGAGTTCCACTTTCTGATAACAATCTTTGAGTAAATTGATTATTATTTACATCAAATGTCATATCAAAATAATCGCCATCTACAGTTATATCAGTGCCATCTTTTGATGCAAATAAAAATTTTTTAAATCTATATGAAGAAAAATCTAAATAATAGCTAGTAACAGAATCATCAAAAAACTCTAAAGAACCAGATGTTATACCTACAACAGATAAAGATTTTTCTTCATCTGAACCATATATCATTATATTTTGATTATTTAAATACATTAGACTAATAGTGCTACTGTTATATTTGATCCAGAGCAAGAAACAGATGTTATTCTACAAGGAATATAAAATGGACCCGAATTTCCAACTATTCTAATTACAAAATCGCCAGTATTTTGACCATTTTTATCCATAAAAACCAAAGTTACTACTGCCGTTGTTGCACCTCCACTATTAGAAATAATTATTGCTCTATGTTTGTCTGATATGGTGGTTGTTACGCC
>Ga0208788_1001619_pt1 | contig 10789 bp, 9 predicted proteins | sample Wag4_2014_7_11_3_FD_187363 | JGI IMG/M metagenome (GOLD analysis project Ga0208788, IMG submission 187363) | Fresh water mixed with fracking chemicals microbial communities from Ohio, USA - Utica-2 Time Series FC 2014_7_11 (SPAdes) (version 2) ... | reverse complement strand
CGCTCTGGGATTTCAGTGTGAAAGAAATAGGTCGAGTCTTAGGCAATGCTGGTCCTGAAAAGCAAGCGGAAAACGACTAAATTCTGTAGTTTTGCAGCAATGAAAGACTTGATCCTCTCCCTTTGCCCAGGCCCTTGGACTGACTACGAACTGATCGACACAGGTGGCTTCGAAAAATTGGAACGTTTTGGCAAATATATCCTCAGCCGACCTGAACCCCAGGCGATTTGGGACAAGTCTCTCCCCGATGCGGATTGGAAGAAGCTGGCTCATGCCCACTTTGCTAAAGAAAAAAACAACCCCGAAAAAGGGCAATGGCAGCAGTTGAAGCCCATGCCGGATCACTGGCAACTCCCCTACGAAAATGCGGAGGGGTTAAAAATGACCCTCAACCTCTCCCAAACGTCTTTCAAGCACATCGGCGTGTTTCCTGAGCAGGCTGTCAATTGGGATTACCTGTACACCAAGCTAAAGGCATTTCCTCAGCCCAAACCTAAAGTCCTTAACCTATTTGGCTACACCGGAGCATCTAGTGTGGCGGCAAGAGCTGCCGGTGCGGAGGTATCGCACCTGGATTCGGTAAAACAGGTAGTCACTTGGACCAAACACAACATGGAATCCTCTGGCCTCGACGGCATTCGCTGGATCGTGGACGATGCGATGAAATTTATCAAACGTGAAGCACGCAGAGGGAATGTGTACCAGGCCATCATTCTGGATCCTCCCGCCTACGGGAGAGGTCCTGAAGGGGAAAAATGGATCCTAGAAGAGCAGATTAATGAGCTCCTCAAGACTTGTAAGGAGATTCTGGATCCCAAAGATCACCTCCTACTGCTCAACATGTATTCCCTTAGCTTTTCCTCGATCATCGCCGCCAACTTGATCCAATCCAATTTTGGAGCGGTCAAGCATGCCGAACAAGGGGAACTTTACCTGCAAGAAACGCAAGGAAAAAAACTTCCTCTAGGAATTTTCTACCGGTTTTCAAGTTTTTGACCTTAATTCAAAAATGAATAACCGAAACCTATTTTTGGCTCATTTGGCCCAAACGACGGATTTCCCCCTCGCCATCGAGGTAGTAAAAGCGGAAGGGATTTACCTCTATGGACCCAACGGAGAGCGCTACCTAGACCTGATCTCAGGCATAGGTGTGAGCAACGTAGGTCACCGCCACCCCAAAGTGACCGCAGCAATTCACCAGCAAGTAGATACCTACCTCCACCTGATGGTCTATGGGGAATACATCCAATCCCCCCAAACGCTTTTGGCAAAAGCCTTGGTGGACACCCTACCACCTGCTCTAGACAATGTCTATTTAGTTAATAGCGGTTCGGAAGCCATCGAAGGCGCCATGAAGTTGGCCAAGCGCTACACCAATCGGCGCAATTTAATCTCCTGTACCAATGCCTATCATGGCAGTACCCAGGGTGCGCTCAGCATCGGCGGCAATGAAGAATTCAAGCGCGGCTACCGCCCCCTACTCCCAGGCACTTCACAGATTTTTTACGGGAGCTTTTCCGATTTGGAAAAAATCACCAGCGATACCGCAGCTGTGGTCATTGAGACGATCCAAGGCGAGGCAGGCATCCGTGTGGCCTGTACTGCCTATTTCCAAGCCTTGCGCGCTCGATGTACTGAAGTAGGCGCCTTACTTATCTTGGATGAGATTCAGGCTGGATTTGGGAGAACGGGCACGTTTTGGGCATTCGAACAGTTTGAAATCGTCCCAGACATTCTCGTTTGTGCCAAAGGAATGGGTGGCGGCATGCCCATTGGGGCTTTCATCGCAAACAAAGAGCTGATGGGGGTTTTTAAAAACAATCCTCTCCTAGGCCACATCACCACCTTTGGAGGACATCCAGTATCTGCAGCAGCCTCCCTAGCCACCCTAAAGGTACTTCAAGAGGAAACCCTGATCGAACAGGTGCCTGCAAAAGCCAAACTCTTCAAATCCCTCCTCATACATCGGCATATCAAGGCTATACGAAACCAAGGACTCATGATGGCCCTAGAATTTGAATCCTTTGACGTACTCAAACCCATCATCGACCGCGCCATAAATTTGGGTGTAATCACAGATTGGTTCCTTTTCTGTGACGATAGCATGCGCATCGCGCCTCCGCTGACCATCACCCCCGAGCAAATTCAGGAAGCCTGTGCACTGATCCTCCAAGCCATTGATGGGGATTGACCCATCCAAACAAAAAATATACCCTCCACTTTTTCATTTTTTTATCCTAATTTTCACCCTTTCCAAGACGCATTTCAACTTATGAAAACTACGCTACGCATTTTCGGCATCATCCTATTTGTGGTTCTCGCAGCCCTTCTCGGTTTTATTTTCTGGAATAGTCCCCAATACGATGGAGAAGTGCAATTGACCGGATTGACCGAGGAAGTAGACATTCACTTCGACGACTATGGAGTGCCCCACATCTATGCACAGAATGAGACAGATGCCTACCGTGCTTTGGGCTATATCCATGCCCAGGAGCGCTTATTCCAATTGGAAATGATGCGCCGCGTCGGATCGGGTACCCTTGCGGAACTTCTAGGTCCAGATGTAGTCGAGATCGATCAATTTTTCCATACCCTAGGCATTCCCAAGCATGCCAAGGAAAGTACCAAAGCCTTAGTTGCACAAGGCAATAGCCCTTGGAAAAGTGCTGCTGAAGCCTACATCGCTGGGGTCAACCAGTTTATCGAGCAAGATAAACTCCCTGTGGAATACCTGCTTTTGGGAAGCAAACCGCGTCCCTACACCCTAGACGACATGCATTCTATACTGGGCTATATGTCATTTACATTTGGCATGGCGCTAAAGACCGACCCCTTGGTCACCAAGATTGCACGAAGCTGGGGCCCTAGCCACCTAGCATCCCTTGCAGTACAAACCCTCCCTGCCCACCATGTCATTCCAGTCAATTATCCAGACTCCTTGGTTGCTGGTGCCAGCGCAGTCAACTCCAAGCTTACCGCTTTATTGGATAAACTTCCTGCCCCACTGCTAGAAGGCTCCAATGGCTGGGTGATCTCTGGGACCCGCACCAAGTCTGGCAAGGTTCTTTTTGCAAACGATACGCACATCGGCTTCGCTTCACCATCCGTTTGGTTTGAAGCCCATATCGAATATCCAGGCTATAGCTTTTATGGCAATCACCTCGCAGGCATTCCCTTTGGTTTGGTAGGACATAGCCGCCACCACAGTGTAGGTTTGACCATGTTTGAGAACGATGACCAGGACTTTTTTGAAGAAAAACTGAATCCTGCCAATCCAAATGAAATCCTAGTGGGTGACTCCATTTACCCCATCACCACGCGAACCGAAGTGATTCAAATCAAAGGGAAGCCTTCCCTGGGACATGTGGTACAGGAAACGGTTCATGGACCAATACTAAATCCAGTGGTCAAGGAAATTGCTGATCTAACCTCCAATCCAGTATCTTCCTGGTGGGTGTACCTAATGGAGCCCACCCGCGCTCTTGAGGCCGTTTACCAGATCAATCACGCCCGCAACATGCAGGATGTAGCCAACGCAGCATCCCTCATCCATGCTCCAGGACTCAACATCATGTACGGGGATAGCCTAGGAAACATTGCCTGGTGGGCAGCAGCGAAGCTTCCCATCCGTGGAGCAGCTGTACATGCAACCATTTTTGCAGATGGCTCCGATCCTGCGGCACAGCCTCAAGGTTGGTACCCATTCACCGAAAACCCACAAAGCATCAATCCTGAATCTGGATTTGTGGCCTCAGCCAACAATCAGCCAGACTCCACCCGATCCGGAATCTTCTTTCCCGGATACTACTACCCAGGTGAGCGCTGGAACCGGATTGCAAAGACCGTTACCTCCAAAAAAGACTGGACCCAAGAATCCCTTGAAGACCTGCAATTGGAAACGGTCAATGAAAAATCCATACAAAATGCAGCATTCTTGTTGGAGCAGGTGGCACAAGGAAACTTTGAAAAGTACGAGGACATCCTAACCGAGCTTTCAGAATGGAAAGGAGACCATGACCTGAACTACACCGCTCCTACCTTGTACTACAAGTGGTTGTACCACACCCTGCGCCTGGCCATGGAAGATGAAATCGGGAAGGAAGGCTTTGAAAGCTACCTCCAAACTTTCATCATGATCGGAAGTACCTCCCACTTCTTTACGCACGAACAAAACAAGTGGTGGGATAAGAAAAATACCAGTCCCAAAGAAACTAGAGCAGAGATCGTGGCTGAAGCCTTGAAGGTGAGTTTGGAGGAATTAACCCAACAATTTGGAGAAAACCAAGGAGACTGGGAATGGGAAAAAGCAATTAAGGTAGAGCACCCTCACCCATTAGGTGCCAAGAAGCCATTGGACAAGCTCTTTAATGTGCGTACAGAAGCAGTGGAAGCAAACGAGGAAGCCGTCAATAAACTAGCCTTCAAATTAAATGGCACAGGAATCTACAACGTGACGTCAGGACCTGCCATGCGTATTTTACTGGACTTTGAGAACGTGGAAGAATCGGTTTCCGTATTGCCTACAGGTAACTCTGGGAATCGGTTCAGCAAGCACTATGCAGACCAGAAAGAACTCTATGTGGAAGGTAAGTACCGCCCTCAGCTGATGAATAAGGAAGATATTCTGAACGACGCGAAAGGAACGTTGAAGCTGATACCTAAGAAATAGTACGAAGTACCAAGTACAAAGTACGAAGTAGGAAATACGAGGTACCTGCCTTCCGCAGGCAGGCGAAATACTGTATTGAAATTAATGTCGAAAATTGAAGTGGATGATTGTACGAATCCCTTATTTCACCGAGCAAGCCTGCAGCAGGCAGGCTTGCTCGGTCTATTTCCATGGTATTTCAACTGTATTTCATTTCAAAACTACTTGATACTATCTACTTGATACTTGATACTTTTATGACAAACAACATCGCCAATCCGCACTATAACTCCCTCTGGAGCCAATTTGGCGCCGCATTGGAGATGCTTTCAGAAAGTATTCAGACCTGCCCAAAAGATGTTTGGGAGGGGAATCAGGTATTTTCCTTTCAAACTTACCATACCCTATTTTTCCTGGACTACTACCTGAGCACAAATCCGGTTGGTTTTGCTCCTCCTTCCGAATTTTCGTATTCTGAGTTTGACGAAGAACCTGTAATCGTCATTTTTTCGCAAGAAATGCTACTCAACTACTTGGATGCCTGTAAGCAAAAGGCCCAAACGTTAATTTTAGGTTTGGATGAGCAGCTCGCTTCCCAGCGCTGGATCAATGAATCCAAAACCATGGATTACTCCCTCTTCGAAATCCTCCTCTACAACCTACGGCACGTGCAGCACCATGTAGGTCAACTCAACCTCCTCCTCCGGCAACACATCGACCATGCCCCCGAATGGATCGAAAAAGCAAGCAGGTAAAACATTTGGTGGAGAGAAGAGTTTTTTACAAAGAAGCAAGAAACAAGAGCCAAGAAATTAGACTCCTGTTCTAGAAGCAAGAAACAAGAGCCAAGAAATTAGACTTAACATCCTAGTAATTGGGAGTTGATTGTCTTAATTAGGCAATGTTTATCTTGGCTCTTGCATCTCGGCTCTTGCCTCTTGCTTCTTGTCTCTTGCATCTCGTCTCTTGGCTCTTGCCTCTTGTTTCTTGTCTCTTTTTTCTCCAACAACCATGTCCAAAAAATCCTACCCTATCCAAAAAACCGAAGAAGAATGGCAGGAACAACTGGATCCTTTGTCCTACCAAGTCTTGCGGCAAAAAGGAACTGAAAGGCCCTTCACCGGTGCCTACACGCTAAACAAAGAAACAGGGGTGTATTCCTGCAAAGGCTGTGGAAGCCCAATTTTTCACTCGGACTTCAAATACGACAGCGGCTGCGGCTGGCCTAGCTTTACCCATCCTATCAAAGAAGAGGCCATAGAAGTGCACATGGACTACAGCCACTTCATGATTCGAGAAGAGATCCTTTGTGCTTCCTGTGGAGGCCACCTGGGCCACCGCTTCCCCGATGGACCATCGGACAAAGGCGGCATCCGCTACTGCATCAATTCGGTGAGTATGGAGTTTGAAAAATAGTACAAAGTACCAAGTACTAAGTACAAAGTAGAAATACGGGATTGTACAAAGTACCAAGTACAAGGTAAAAAGTTCGAGGTACGAAATACGAGGTACGGAATTGAAAATATCTAACGCCGAACGCCGAAATTTGAATTAAGAAGACTACAAACATCCAATTACCCGAATGTCCTACTTGGTACTTCGTACAATAAAAGTAGAAAACACCCTATTACTCGAATTCCATACTTGGTACTTCGTACTTTGTACTTTGTACAAAACCTCTATCTTTGCTCACGAAATGAAAAACAACGCAGCAACTCTTACTTTTTCTCTGCCAGCACAGGTGCACCACCTGCTGCATCATTTCCATCATTCCTCTTGAGAGGAAGATAACTACACCCACCCCGGTGCGGCTGATGATAGGGATTCGGCCAGGCACCACCCCTTCATTCAATAAGTTTCGAATTCATTCAAATCTCCTTATGGAACAGATTGTTCGCATTGCCGTTCAAAAAAGTGGTCGCCTTTCCGATGATTCATTGAGCCTCATCAAAGAGTGTGGCATCAAATTTTACAATGGAACGGGGAAACTCAAGTCCACTTCCACCAATTTTCCCGTTGAGTTCCTTTTTCTCCGAGACGATGACATCCCAGGCTATGTAGCTGACGGGGTGGCTGACCTGGGGATTGTAGGTCAAAATGAGGTAGCCGAAAAAGACAAGGAAGTTGTCCTGCTCAAGAAACTAGGCTTCTCCAAATGCCGCCTCGCACTCGCCATCCCAAAAGGCACTCCCTACGAAGGGCTAGGTTATTTTGAGGGAAAAAGCATCGCTACTTCCTACCCAAAAATCCTAAAAAACTACCTCGACACCCAGCAGATCAAGGCAGACATCCACGAAATCAGTGGCTCTGTGGAGATCGCCCCTAGCATCGGCTTGGCAGAGGGCATCTGTGACATCGTCAGCTCGGGCTCAACGCTGATGATGAATGGATTGAAGGAAGTCGAGGGAATTTTTAACTCCGAAGCGGTACTCATTGCACACCCTCAGTTGAGCGACTGGAAAAAAAATATCGTAGACAAGCTACTTTTCCGCATCAATGCCGTGCAAACGGGCAAAAGCAACAAGTACGTCCTGATGAATGTGCCCAATGCTGCACTGCCCAAGATCATCTCCCTGATTCCTGGCATGCGCAGCCCTACCATTTTACCACTAGCAGAAGAGGGTTGGTCCTCGGTACATTCGGTGTTGAGCGAAGATCAGTTTTGGGAAAACATGGACGAACTCCGTGCCGCAGGTGCTGAGGGAATCCTTGTGGTACCTATCGAAAAAATGGTGATTTAACCATAAGCTAGACTTAACCAATGAAACTGCTCGTCAACCCCAGTCCCGAAAAATGGCAAAAGCACCTGGCTCGTCCAGCGATGCAAACCCAAAAAATAAATCAAATCGTCAAGCCGATCTTCGAGAAAGTGAAGAAAAGTGGAGACAAGGCCCTGAAAAAATTTGCGAAGGAATTTGATCAGGTTCGCTTGGATAACCTTCTCGTGAGCGCAGAGGAAATTCAGGTTGCCATCCAATTGGTACCCGATGACTTGAAGAAAGCCATTGCCCTCGCCAAGGCCAACATTGAAAAATTCCATGCCGCCCAGGCAAGTCCAGAACTAATCGTCGAGGTGATGCCTGGGGTCACCTGCAGCAGAAAAAGTGTGCCCATCCAACGCGTAGGGTTGTACATTCCAGGAGGAACTGCCCCCCTATTCAGTACGGTGCTCATGCTCGGAGTGCCCGCCCAACTCGCGGGATGCAAGGAAATTGTACTCTGCACCCCTACCAACCGGGAAGGAGCGATTCACCCTGCCATTCTCTACACTGCCCAGTTGATCGGAATTACCAAAATAATCAAAGTGGGAGGTGCACAAGCCATTGCAGCACTTACCTTTGGCACAGAATCGGTTCCCCAAGTGGACAAAATTTTTGGACCTGGCAACCAGTACGTGACCGCCGCCAAGCAAATGGCCACCAAGTTCGGACTAGCAATCGACATGCCTGCGGGACCTTCCGAAGTGCTGGTCTATGCAGACGAAACAGCCATCCCGGCCTTCGTAGCTGCCGATCTCCTTTCTCAAGCAGAGCATGGGGTCGACTCCCAAGTGGTGCTGGTAACCCCTTCAGAAGAGTTTGCGAAAAAGGTCTTGGCAGAAATCATCATCCAACTTGAAAGTCTTCCGAGAAAGGACATCGCTTCCAAAGCCCTAGCCAACTCCTGTGCAGTCATTCTGGAGGATCAGGCCACAGCCATTGCGTTGATCAACGACTATGCTCCGGAGCACCTGATCCTTGCTGTAGCCAAAGAGGAAGAGGTTCTCAGCCAGATCTACAATGCGGGCTCGGTATTTATTGGCAACTTCACCCCAGAAGCCGCAGGCGACTATGCCTCCGGGACCAACCATACGCTCCCTACTTATGGCTATGCCCGCAACTACAGTGGCGTGTCGCTCGATAGCTTTGTGAAAAAGATAACCTACCAAAAGATTACTCCCAAAGGGCTCCAAGCCCTAGGCCCAGCGGTAGAAATTATGGCAGAGAACGAACAGTTGCAGGCCCACAAAAATGCAGTCACCCTACGCCTAAACTCTCTCAAAACCAAGAAAAAATGAAGGTTGACCTAGCTACCCTCCTACGTCCTCACCTGCTTACCCTGAAGCCCTACACCTCTGCCCGAGACGAATACAGTGGTTCGGAAGGGGTATTCCTGGATGCGAACGAAAATCCATTTGGATCCATCACACAAGCGGACTACAACCGCTACCCAGATCCTTACCAAAGTGCACTGAAATCAGAAATCGCAAAAATCAAGGGTTGTACACCCACACAGGTTTTTTTGGGCAACGGATCTGACGAGGCCATTGACCTGCTGTTTCGAGCCTTCTGCAATCCAGGCAAGGACAATGTCATACTCCTTCCGCCCACCTACGGCATGTACGGGGTGAGCGCCTCAATCAATAATGTAGAGATACGAAACGTAGCGCTTACGCCAGACTTCCAGTTGCAGCCTGAAAAAATCCTCGCTGCAGCAGATTCACACACCAAAATTCTCTTCATCTGCTCCCCCAATAATCCATCGGGCAATGCAGTGAAGCGGGAGGATATTCATTACCTCCTCGAGAATTTTCCAGGGATTGTGGTGGTAGACGAAGCCTACATCGACTTTAGTTCGGAACCCAGTTTGATCCACGAATTGGACCAATACCCCAACTTGCTAGTGATGCAAACTTTCTCCAAAGCCTGGGGATTGGCCTCCCTTCGGCTGGGAATGGCCTTTGCTAGTCCCGAGCTGATCGCAATTCTCAATCAAATCAAACCTCCTTACAACATTTCGGGATTGACTCAGGAAACTGTCCTTGCGGCACTTCCAAACAAAGGAAAGGTGGAGGAGTTGATCCAGAAGATTAAAGAAGAGCGTATCTTCCTGAAGCAAGAACTTGAAAAGCTTCCAGATGTTCTGAAGATCCACCCCTCGAATGCCAACTTCTTGCTGGTCCAAGTTCCCGATGCCAATCGCTTCTACGAAGGCTTAATCGAAGAAAAAGTAATCGTGCGCAACCGCTCCACAGTCTTGCACTGCGAAGGATGCCTTCGGATCACAATAGGTACACGAGACGAAACATTCGCCCTGCTCCAGGCTTTCAAAAAAATAGCAACTAATTAACCTTGGTTCAAAACCCAAGTGATAGAACCCATTCCCCCTAGTTCCATGAAAAAGAAAGTATTATTTATAGATCGTGACGGGACCATCATCAAAGAGCCGCCTACCGATTTTCAAGTCGATAGCCTTGAGAAATTGGAGTTTATCCCCAAAGCCATCTCCAACCTCCGCAAGATCGCTGAAGAATGTGATTACGAACTGGTTCTAGTAACCAACCAAGATGGATTGGGAACCGATTCTTTTCCAGAAAAGGATTTTTGGCCAGCCCAATACAAGATGCTGAAGACGCTGGAACAAGAAAATGTGCACTTTGCGGCCATTCACATCGACCGCAGCTTTGAGCACGAGCAAGCCCCTACGCGAAAGCCTCGAACAGGCATGCTCACTTACTATTTTTCGGAAGACTATGACCTCAGCCAATCCTTTGTCATTGGTGATCGAGCTACCGATGTCCAACTCGCACAAAATCTAGGATCCAAATCAATTTTCTTCGGTGATGCACATCCCGAGGCAAGCTTCTGCAGCCAAGACTGGGATGAAATCTACAATTTCCTAAAACTTCCCCCTCGAAAGGCTTCTGTGCATCGGAAGACCTCAGAAACAGACATTTCCATCGAATTGAACTTGGATGGTTCAGGTACCTGCTCCATCTCCACCGGGCTCCATTTCTTTGACCACATGCTCGAGCAGCTGGGTAAGCATGGTAGCACAGACCTATTCATTCAAGTTAAGGGAGACCTCCACATCGACGAGCACCACACGATTGAAGATACTGCCCTTGCTTTGGGAGAAGCCTACGCTAAGGCCCTAGGTGACAAAAAAGGAATTTACCGCTATGGATTTCTCCTGCCCATGGACGATGCCTTGGCACAGGTGGCAATCGATTTTGGTGGCCGGCCCTGGTGTGTATGGGAGGCAAGCTTTACCCGGGAAAAAGTGGGCGACATGCCTACGGAACTATTTTTCCACTTCTTCAAATCCTTTTCGGATGCAGCCAAATGCAATCTGAATATACAGATTACTGGGGATAACGAG
>Ga0208788_1001616_pt1 | contig 10797 bp, 15 predicted proteins | sample Wag4_2014_7_11_3_FD_187363 | JGI IMG/M metagenome (GOLD analysis project Ga0208788, IMG submission 187363) | Fresh water mixed with fracking chemicals microbial communities from Ohio, USA - Utica-2 Time Series FC 2014_7_11 (SPAdes) (version 2) ... | reverse complement strand
AAGTAAATGATTATTATCGTCGGTGGGTAGACCAGACGTTTGAATGGATGAGATCAGTTCGCAAGGCTTGGGTCGATAGAACCCTTCCTGAAAAAAACTATCGCTCAAATTCAAAAATTTGCAAGTCATGTCCTATTAAAAAGGCTTGTGCAGATGCTGGCAAGGGAGACTTTAAACTAAAGTCCTTGGAGCCTATAGATGAAACATTGTCAATGGTGTGATAAACAATTTAAAACAGACGTAACATACCAAATATATTGTTCACCAGAGTGTAGAGACATGTCAACAAAAGAAAAAATTGCTGCAAGGTATATAATTTCTAGAAGACAAAAAAGGAAAGGTAAGGAAAGAAACTGCAAATCATGTAAAGAGCCTTTGTCAATCTATAATGACGAAAGTCTTTGTGTTAAATGCAATGTAAATCCTTCTGACGTAGCAAAAGCATTAAAAGAGATTAAGGATAACTTAAAGTGAAACTAGCAGAGGCAATAGGAAATAAACTTCCAAAAACTATTTGTGCTATCGATGCAAGCACTAATAGCCTTGCCTTTGCTATTTTTGATACTCAAGAAAAGACATTAAAGTCAGTAGGCAAGATTAACTTTAAAGGGAAAGACACCTATGAAAAGGTTATGGATGCTGGACAAAAGGTAAAGGCTTTTCTTGACATCTACGAAGGCTTTGAGGCTATTATTATTGAGCACACAGTATTTATGAATAGTCCCAAAACTGCTGCTGATCTTGCTCTTGTACAGGGCGCTATCCTTGGAGCAGCAGGACAGTCTGGTACTAAGGTTATAGGCAAGGTAGCACCAATAACTTGGCAAAACTTTATTGGAAACAAGAAGATTTCTAAAGATGAAAAACTGTTTATTAAGTCACAAAATCCAGGGAAGTCAGAGTCATGGCTTAAATCATATGAAAGAGAACTACGAAAGCAAAGAACAATTAACTTTATTAACCTGCAATACGATAGAACAATAACAGATAATGATGTTGCAGATGCATGTGGCATCGGACATTGGGCAATTAAAAATTGGAATAAAGCAGTAGGAGGGGCTGAATAATGCCAGAGTTAAACGCAAACATACCACCAATACATTGCTATGTACGTGGAAATTATTTAAGAAATCATCAAGACAGTCATGATAAATATTTTGAGTGTGTTGTGTTTGGTGTTTCTAGTCTAAAGTCTAGAAGCCCACTGTTTCATATTATGATGCCAGATGGTGGACTATGGTGGAGACTTCCCATTTCTGCATTTTGCACAGAGCCAGGGATTCCTGAAGTAGACTTACACAATTTAGTTTTGTGGAACTCTTTTAGCCATCACATTTCTGTGACTCAATTTGAAAATCTAACAAATCTTAGAATGTCCTATATAGACAGAACAAAGACAATGCATAAGGGCACATATCTTTTTACACTGGACTGGCATAATCCAGATACAAATGTTTTAGATGACGGCTACTCTGAAAGCCCAGCAGATCATAAGTGTGGTCACGTTATACAAAGAGACGATGGAAACTTTGCCATTCAGCCTAACAACAGAGTCCGTGTATACGAGCCATCGTTTACCCTTGAAAAAGAGTATTTGATTGATAGAATAATTAATGAAAGAAAGTATGACGTTGAGAACCAGGATAAGTGGATTATGGAAAACTCTGATAGGTTTAACTATGATATTGAAGAAAGAAAAGTTGACAATTAATATCATGGCTGCTAAACTATATACAAGTGAAGTCTATATGCGTAAGAGATATCTTGTGGATAAAAAGACTCCAGAAGAGATTGCTAAGGAATGTGGGGCTAGTGTTGAGACCATATATGTCTACCTTGCAAAATTTAAATTAAGGAAGTCAAAGAGATGAAAAAAATTAAGTACATTCTTTTTGTTTTATCATTAGTAACAGTAGTTGGTATTTCTTATACTGCTGCAACACTGCGTAACATGACAGAGGCGTTTGACTGGGAGGAAGATGATGAGTGAAAATCTAAACATAACGGTTGATCAGGTTAACCACCCAATACACTACACTACAGATCCTTCTGGGGTAGAGTGTATTCAAATTACAAGACATCGCAACTTTAACATTGGCAATGCTTTTAAATATTTATGGAGAGCAGGAATCAAGGATGAATCAAAAACTATTCAGGATCTTGAGAAAGCAATTTTTTACATTAAAGATGAAATTAATAGACTAGAGGGTAAGTATGTCAACTGAAGATGATTTAGTTAAGCACCTTGACCAGGTTAATCAAGTAGTAGAAGAATATTTAAAAGGCAACGATCCTACAGTAATTTCAAAACAACTTGACATTCCAAGACAAAAAGTAGTAACACTTATCAATGAGTGGAAAGTTATGGCATCTGCTAATGATGCTATTCGTGCTCGTGCTAAAGAAGCACTTGCTGCTGCGGATACACACTATAGCAAGTTGGTTTCTCGTACATATGAGGTTATTGATGAAGCATCTATGACTAACAATCTTAGCGCAAAAACTGCTGCAATTAAACTTGTTATGGATATAGAGTCTAAGCGCATCGACATGCTGCAAAAGGCTGGACTGCTTGAGAACAAAGAACTTGCAGAAGAGATGATTGAGATTGAGCGTCGCCAAGAAATTCTTGTTTCAATATTAAAGGATATTGCATCTGAGTATCCTCAGATTCGTGATGAGATCATGCGTAGACTATCTTCATTTGCAAAAGATAACGAGGTGATTACAGTTGTCCACGATGTTCAATGAGTTTCTTGAGGCACTTCAAGATGATCACTTTGAAGAAACTCCAGTAGATGCAAGAACATTTGTAGAAGGAGAAGCCTACCTTGGACAACCACCACTTTCTGATATACAGTACGACATTGTTGAGGCTATGAGCCAGATCTATCGTAAAGAAGATCTTATAAATATTATGGGGGAAGAAAAAGGAACACAATACTTTAATAAGTACACAAAGAACGAAATCATCCTGCAACTTGGCAAGGGATCTGGAAAAGACTTTACATCAACAGTAGCCTGCTCATACATCGTATACAAACTTCTATGCCTTAAAGACCCAGCAAAGTATTTTGGTAAGCCCTCTGGAGATGCTATTGACTTAATTAACGTAGCGATTAACGCTCAGCAGGCTAAGAATGTTTTCTTTAAAGGGTTTAAAACAAAAATTGAGAAGTCTCCTTGGTTTGTTGGAAAGTATAATGCTAAGGCAGATTCGGTTGAGTTTGATAAGTCTATTACAGTTTATTCTGGTCACTCAGAAAGAGAATCGCACGAAGGTCTGAACTTGTTGCTTGCAGTTCTTGATGAGATCTCTGGTTTTGCTTCTGAGATTGGAACAGGAAATGATCAAGGTAAGACTGCTGACAACATCTACAGAGCATTCCGTGCTTCAGTAGACTCTCGTTTCCCAGACTTAGGTAAGGTTGTTTTGCTTTCATTCCCAAGATACCCAGGAGACTTTATCTCAGAAAGATATGATGCAGTAATTGCTGAGAAAGAATCAATCGAAAAGACTCATAGGTTTATTATTAACCCAATCTTGCCAGAAGACGATCCAGATAACTACTTTGATATTTCCTGGGATGAAGATCAAATCATTTCATACAAGTATCCAGGAGTATTTGCACTAAAGAAACCAACCTGGGAAGTAAACCCTACAAGAAAGATTGATGATTTTAAAATTGCATTTTTGACAGACATTGGAGATGCTATGCAAAGATTTGCATGCGTACCAACATTTGCTTCAGACGCATTCTTTAAGCAGTCTGAAAAAGTAAGAGCATGCATGACACTTAGAAACCCAATAGATAATTTTAAAAGGTTTGATGAATCTTTTAAGCCAGACCCAGACAAAGTTTACTACGTACACGCTGACCTTGCACAAAAGCATGACAAGTGTGCTGTGGCTATTGCACATGTGGATAAGTGGGTAAATATCCAGGTAATTAACAACTATGAACAAGTAGCACCAATCGTAGTAGTAGATGCAGTAGCATGGTGGGAACCAAAGGTTGAAGGCCCAGTCAACCTATCTGAAGTAAAAATGTGGATTCAAAACCTTCGAAGGCTTGGATTTAATATTGGAATGGTTTCTTTTGACCGTTGGCAATCATTTGATATTCAAAATGAGTTGAAGCAGGTTGGAATGAGAACTGATACTGTTTCTGTTGCTAAAAAGCACTATGAAGATATGGCAATGCTTGTATACGAGGAAAGACTTGCTATGCCAGCAATCGAACTTTTGTTCGATGAACTTACTCAGTTAAAGATTATGAAAAATAATAGAGTTGACCACCCACGCAAAAAGTCAAAGGACTTGGCCGATGCTGTGTGTGGAGCAATATTTGGGGCAATATCACATACCCCAAAAGACCAAAATCAGGTAATTGAAGTCCATACGATTAGTGATCGACCAAAGCAGGTTGACACTACTAGAGACAATGTGATAGAATATAAACCTATGCCAGATGATATAAAAGATTATCTGAATAGATTTAATCTACTATAAATAAGGAGAAATACCGAATGAATTCATTCAAGAAAATCGCACTAGCCATGGTTGCAGCCATGACTTTGGGCACAATCGTAGCAACACCTGCAAGTGCTGCTGTAATGACAGTTGCTGTAACTCTTGACGGAACGGCTAATACAACCGCTTCTGCAATTGCTACACCTGCATCATTGCCAGTCCCTGCAGATAACACAGTTGACGCTGCTGACGCACTTAAGTTCGTCGCAACAGTTGACACAGGAACAGCAGTTTCTGTAACCACAACAAACGCAACAATCGTGTCTGCACTACACACATCTGCTGCACCAGTAGCAGCGACATCAGGATCATCATCTTTGACAATCGCAACTGGTACAGGAACAACTGCAACATTCTATGTCTACACAAAGACAACAGCAATTGGCACAGTTGTAATCAACAACGGTGGAACAACTCTTACATACTATGTACAGGGTACTGCTGGTAAGATTAACAACCTAATTGTAAATGCTCCAGCATCAGGTGCTGCAGGTACAAAGCAGGACATTCTTGTTACAGCAACAGACATATTCGGAAACAAGGTTTCTGGCAAGTCTCTTACTGCAACAGTATTTGCTGCAACAGCAACACTTGATTCAGCAACAGCATCAACAGGTGCTACACTTTCAGACTTTGGAGTTGCAACATTTAAGGCAACTCTTCCAACTACTGGAAATCGTGCACTAGTTATGTTTGCTCCAACAACATCATCTGATGCAGTAGCAGGGGCCGTAACAGGTTTGACTGCTCCAACACTTGCACCATTTGCAGAGATTACAGTTCGTGATCTTGCAGGAGAACTTGCTGCACAGATTTCTGCAAGAGTTTCTGCTGAAAATGCATTAGCAAATGCAGTAAATAAAGCAGCAGCAGATGCTGCTACCGCTAAGTCAGTTGCAGATTCAAATGCACTAATTGCAGCAGCAGAGATTGCTAAGTTAAAGGCAGAGGCTGCTTCAGCCAAGATTGCTTCTGATGCAGCACTTGCTGCTAAGGATGCAGAAATTGCTAAGTTAACAGCAGATAATGCTAAGGCACTTTCTTCTCTTAAGAAGGCATTCAACACACTTGCAAACAAGTGGAACAAGAAGAATCCAAAGGCAAAGGTTACTTTAGTTAAGTAATTATTCCAACATTAAAGGGGTTGCCAATTACGGTAGCCCCTTTTTTGTGCAATAAAATGGTATAATCATCCTATCAGACATCATGTCTGCAAGGGGGAAGGCAAATAAAACGATTATTACGAATAGCAGTAGCAACATTGTTAGCCTTCGGATGGCTATTCATAGCCCCAACAGAGGCTCATTCTGACGACCCCCTAACTATTGCAGCCCAAGAAATACAAGAACTCAACAATAGTATAGACGACCTTGGCTACCAAGATGATTTAATAGATCTTATAGACATAGCAGAAAATAAGTTTACCTATGCCAAAAATGCGATGGAACTTAGAGATGATGCCAATGATGCCTATGATGATGCAGTAGAAGCAGAGGCTGTAGCCTTAGAAGAAATGAATCTTGCACAATCTAATGTAGATGGTCAGACAGAAACAGTAGCCTTGGCCCTTGAACACAAAGACAACGCATTTGAAGAAAAGAATGACGCTCAAGATGCACTCAGCATAGCCAATATTAATGTTCAAACCACACAGTCAAATATGCAGAGCGCTGGTGGATCAGGACTTTCCTATACGGTTTATAACCTATTAAGAAATGGAAGTGTAGCAGTTCCTGGATCTGTTATATGTACTGGCACTTGGAACTCAAACTCAATGAACCTACCAGTATGTGGAAGATATGAAGATATTATAGTGAAGTTTACTGGCAGAATTACTGTTCCAGATCACTGGACCTCTACATATTTTGCAGGGTACACAGACGATGGTTTTAGAATGTATGTTAATGGACAACTTGCTGTCAATAACTGGGTCGAACAGGGTGTTACCTGGAGTGATTACTCTCCAGTGTATGATGTTAGTGAAGACAAGACTTTAGATGTAGAGATATGGTGGTATAACGGTGGAGGTCCAGGATCTTATCATCTTGGATGGGCTATTCCTGGAGGATGGACTGGAGCAGGCTGTGATTATACTGGTGGATGGGGAGTAGGATTTAGTTGTAACCTTAATACTTTTTCTTCTGGATCTGGACCAACTCAAGCACAGGTAGATGCATACAATAATGCAGTTGCAGATAGACAAGAAGCACAAGAAAATTATAACAATAAGTTAGCAGAATATAATGACAAACTAAATGTTTATAACCAAGAAGTACAAACCTTACAAAACCTAACATCAGAGTTAGAGGATGCTACCCAAAACCTCACAAGCGCAACCCAAAACCTAACAAATGCTTTGTCTGAAAAGAACAACTCTATTTCTGCTTTTAATAGTGCAATGAATGATGTTAATGCTGCAATTGATGACGCATGGCGTTACTATGATGAGCAGTCACAAAGAGAAATCCAAAGAGCAATAGCACAGGCAGCCGCCGCTGCAGCAGCAAACCAACCCAAGCCTGAGCCACCACCATCACCAAAGCCAACTGCAGAACCTGAAAAGCCAAAGCCTTCTCCTCCGCCAACAGAAGAGCCAAAACCAGAACCAACCAAGCCTGCAGATCCAAAGCCAGAACCTCCAAAAGAAGATCCTAAACCAGAGCCACCAAAGGAAGAACCTAAGCCTGAGCCTACAAAGCCAGAGGAGCCTAAGCCAACACCTGCTCCAAGCCCTGAACCAAAGCCAGAGCCCACTCCAGAGCCTCCTGTTGAGCCTTCTCCAGAGCCTAAACCACTTCCAAGACCAGACTTTAAGCCAGCAGAAAATATTGATCCAGTAATTAAGGATGCAGAGTTAGCAGCACTGATTCCAGAAAAGGGTAGCGGAACAGCAGAGGATCTATCTGGAGTTATTGCAAACCTTACAAGCAAGGATAACAAATTAGTTAAACTTTCTCCAGAGCAGACAGCAGCAGTCAGCCAAACACTCAAGGCTTTGACTCAAGAAGCAAAGCAAGAACTTGCATCAGACCTTGGTATTTCATCAGCAGAAGTTGCAAAGGTAGCAGAAGCAATGAAGTCAGATCCAGCAGTAGCATCAGCATTTGTTGAGTTCGCAGAAAGAGCAGGGGATGCAGGAGAAGCCCCAATGCCATTTACATTAGCAGATGCAGTAACAGAAGTACAAACAGAAGCATTTTTAGCAGACCCACTTGGAGCAGTATTTGAAGTGGATGTTACAGAACTCCTATCTAATTTCTCTGAATTAGGTATGGATATGACAGACGATCAGAGAGAAAAGGCCCAAGAAGTAATTGTTCCAGTAATCATTGTTTCACAGATTGCTAGTACGATGATTGGGATGAGGAGGTAAGAATGAAAATAATAACAAAGATTGTGAAGGGATTCTTCACATGGCTTAAAGACGCAGGCATGGAAGTAATTGCACAAGCATTTACCCTCCTTGGATTCTTTATCGCATGGTTAACCCTAACAGGATCAGCCAGAGACATTGTTGGTATTGCAACACTTGCAGTAACAGTGGTTTGGTTAATTACAATCCCGCTAAGAAAGGAGGACTAAAATGGCAACTAAGAAAGTAGTTGTGGCTCCTAAAAAAGAAAGCCCACAAAAAGCCCTTTCTAATATATTAATGCGTATCGTAGCAGTGTTTGCTGCTTCTGGTCTATCAGTACTTGGTGCTGGAGCCGTAGTAGGAATTGACACAATTCAGGCAGTTATGCTTGCAGGTCTGCTTGGCGTAGCAAGTGTCATTGAGAGGCTTGCAAGAGCCTTCCTAGACGATGGAAAACTTACATTGGCAGAAATCAATGATGCGTTTAAGACGGTAGACAAAAAGGCTAATTAGTCATTATTGACTATAGTTGACAGCCCTCTCTGGGTGATGGTATACTTGAATATATCTATCTGGAGAGGGCTTTTGCCATGACTTGTATTGCTGTAGTAAAACATGAAGATAAAATCTACATGGCTGGAGATCGTGGAGCATCAGATGATGGAACTATTTTAGCACTTGATGCGCCAAAAGTTTGGAAGATAGGTCCATACCTTATTGGATACGCAGGAGCCATGGACGGAGAAAGAATCCGTTATAACTTTAAACCATCAGCACCTAATATTAAAGACACGGATAAGTTTATGCAGACAAGATTTATTAAAGAACTTCGTGAGTTTTATAATGAGTTCTGGGTTGACACATCTAAAGATGGAGATCTGGGTTTGATTATTGCAGTTCGTGGAGAAATCTATGAGCATAGTTCTGCAGACATGTCTTTATCTAAATACACACTACCATATCTTGCTATGGGATCTGGAGCAGAATATGCATACGGAGTTCTTTATGCAACAGATAAACAAAAAAATGCAAGGAATAGAGTAATGCAGGCGATTAATGCTGCAATTAAATTTAGCCCATCATGCATGGGTCCAGTTGACATCATAAGCGCTTAGGAGTATACTTAGTATATGAGCGAAGAATTTGAAGAAATCTTAAAAGATATTCAGAATGTTGAGTCAGATTTTGATGAATTTGAGATTTGGCTAGAAAACGGAATTGAGCGGGGATGGGTAACAGAGCCGTTCTGCAATACTCATGAAGGAGATCCCTACATGACAGAAGAAGAGCAAGAAGAATGGGAAGCAGGGGGCGACCCATGTCAGGTAGTTTTAAAAATCAAACAATAACAAACAAGGAGAAAACAATGAAAAAAGCACTACTTGCAGTACTATCAATTGCAATTGCATTTACAGCAATGCAGCCATCACAAGCACAAGATCAGAAAGTTTTAGCAGTTATTGACACTGCTATTAATTCTGCAAACTTTAGTTCAATTATTCATGAGGTATGTTTTACAACTTCAAAGCCTATGTCTTGCCCTAACGGACAGTTGTTCATGGAAGGTCCAGGATCAGCATCTGCTCCATGGCCTAAATCAATCAACAATGGAACATACCATGGAGACTCTATGGTAAAGGCTGCTCTTGCAACAGATCCAAACCTCAAGATTGTTTTTATTCGGTTTGCAGATGTTACAACAATTGGAAACCACAGAGGAGATGCGAAAGCATTAACTGCAGCAATTGACTGGGTTTCAAAGAATGCATCTAAGTACAGCATTGACGCTCTATCAATTAGTCAGTCAGGTGTGTCAACAGATTTAAAAACAAAGCAAAGAGTTTTACATCCTGCATGCACAGACTCAACAACCATCAGTGCGGTAGCACAACTTAAAACAATTAATGTGCCTACTTTTGCTGCAACTGGTAATGATCGTTTAACTAATCTTGTTGGATTCCCAGCCTGTATCCCTGATGTTATTGGCGTAGGAGCAATGGGTTCTCCGACACAGTTTGAGAAGGCAACAAATACTGGTCCTGGACTTGATATGGTTGCTCTTGGAAGTGTTGCAATCACCAAGTACAATGGATCGCCTACAAGCATCTCTGGAAGTTCTGGAGCAACTGTTGTTACAGCAGCATCATATGTTCGTAATAGCACAGGACAAAACTTTGTAGACTATATTAATGGTTTAGTAAAGGTTGTCTTGTCGGGAGTTTCATACCCTTACGCATCTAAGTAATAACAAGATCCTGGACATGATCTGAAACTGTCCCTATTGCCCTATAACTCAGTTGGTAGAGTGCCGAACTGTTAATTCGGATGTCCCTGGATCGAGGCCAGGTGGGGCAGCGTGATATAATTATAGAAAGATTCCTAAAGGAGGATATCATGGCAGTAAAAGGTAGTTTAGAAGCAATTATTGAGGTTGCAAAAGCAGAAGTAGGAACAGTTGAAGGTCCAAAGGACAACGAAACAAAGTATGGAAAGTGGACTGGTATGAACTTCCAGCCATGGTGCCAGTCATTTGTTTCTTGGTGTGCATTCACATCTGGTTTGAATCCAAAGAAGTATCCAAAGTCTGCATCAACAGTAGCAGCATCAGACTGGTTTAAGAAAAATGAGCGTTGGTCAGATGCTCGTAATGATGATCCAATGCCAGGAGACTGGATCTATTTTGATTTCCCAGAGGATGGTGTAAATCGTATTTCACATGTTGGTATTTGCATTAAGAATAATGGTGATGGAACTATCCAGGTTATTGAAGGAAATACTTCAGGAACTGCAAAGGGAGATCAACGCAATGGTGGAATGTGTGTAGAGAAGACTCGTGCATATGTAAAGAACAACAAGAAAAAGTTAATCAATGGCGTAGTTGGTTGGGGTCGCCCAGTATATGTTGGAG
>Ga0208788_1001615_pt1 | contig 10803 bp, 9 predicted proteins | sample Wag4_2014_7_11_3_FD_187363 | JGI IMG/M metagenome (GOLD analysis project Ga0208788, IMG submission 187363) | Fresh water mixed with fracking chemicals microbial communities from Ohio, USA - Utica-2 Time Series FC 2014_7_11 (SPAdes) (version 2) ... | reverse complement strand
GGCAAAATCCGCGCTCGCCGCGTAACAGGTGCATGCACACAGCACCAGCGTTCAATCGCAACAGCAGTAAAGAACAGCCGTGAAGTAGCACTACTTCCTTACACATCTTCAGCACGATAAGGGGATAGACACATGAAACTAATCCTTACCCGTGAAGTTGCAGGCCTAGGCACTGCAGGAGATGTTGTAACCGTGAAAGATGGATTCGCTCGCAACTTCTTGTTGCCACGCGGAAACGCAATCGCATGGTCACTTGGTGGAGAAAAGCAGATCGAAAGCATCCGTCGTGCGCGTTCAGCACGCGAAGTTCGCGATATCGATCATGCAAAGGAAATCAAGGCAAAGCTTGAGGCAGCAACAGTTGTTACTAAGGTCAAGGTTGGCGCAAAGGGCGCACTCTTTGGTTCAGTAACTGACAAAGATGTTGCATCAGCGATCAAGTCTGCAACAGGTCTAGATATCGATCGTCACTCGATCGCTACTAAGGGCCACATCAAGAAGCTTGGTACACACGATGTAAAGATCTCTTTGGGTCACAACGTGGTTGCAAAGGTTTCAGTTAACGTTGTAGCTGACAAGTAAGTTAATTATTAGAAAGGCCCGTCACTTATGTGGCGGGCTTTTTTAATGTCTGGTCGTGTTGTTGCAATCACCCGAAATACCCTTGAAACTTATCCCATGAAGAAAGCCTTGCTTGCGCTAACTCTCGTATTCGCCCTTGTTGCGCCAGTGAATGCAACGGCAGCTATCAAAGCGGGAACAAGTTGCAAAAAAGCCGGACAAAGTTCAACATTTGCAGGAAAAAAATACACTTGTGTAAAAAGCGGAAAGAAACTTGTTTGGAATAAAGGTGTCACGATTGCTAAACCAACACCTGTTGTAACTCCGACTCCAACGCCCACGGTTGAGCCAACACCAACTCCGACTCCAACACCCGCGAAGCCAAGCAACCTAAGTAGCAATAGTGCCATCACCCAATTTACTGAATTAACAAATTTGGCTGTGTGCAGAACGAGGGATTTGACCACCCGCAGTAGCGGTAACAACGGTTTCCCACGCCCGCAAGGTGTTTTGAGCGGGGCCGTTTCACCAAATATTTTGTTTATTCCACTTGTGTTTCCAGATACCCCATCATTTGTTGATGCTGATCTAAAGCGTGTAGAAGACACCCTCAAAGAAGTGCAAGATTTTTACAAGAAAACTTCATATGGCTTAGTAAATATCAACTATCAGATTTTAGAAAAATCTAAGTGGCTCATCGCGGATAAGTCCGCAGAATCATACGGGCTAACTAATCCACGTCCTCAGCAGAATAATACTGATGCAGTACAGGAACTTTTAAGCAGAGTAGATGCTTCTGTGAATTTTAATTTATATGACGGAATCATTATAGAAACAGTCCGCTACCCTGGGCGCGGAGCAGGTCAAGCATTCTTAGGTCAAACATTCCAAACACGCAACGGAGTTGCAAAAGGGGTTTCAATAGAAACCGCGATGGCAGCCGGGAGTTTTCAAACACTTGCCCACGAGTTAGGCCACACATTGTTTGGCCTTGAAGATCTCTATGTATTTTTAAATGATCAACGTCCTTCAGTTCCGGGTGGCGCAAATCCCGCAGGTCCTTGGGACATGATGAGCAACTCCTCTAGAGATTTTTTTGGCTGGAGTAAGTTTTTGAATGATTGGTTTGAGAACCAACAAGTACGCTGCTTGAGCAATCAAAGTACGACAGTGCACTACTTAGATAGCCTTGAACTGATTAATAAACAGCCAAAGTTACTTTTAATTAACCTACAGGAGGGTGTAACCATTGGTGTCGAAGTCCGAAAGCTGAGTTGGTCTAGCTCCCTAGGCGTGCTGGTTTACAAGATTGACTCGAGAATTAATCATGGAGATGGACCAATCACCGCCGAAAAAGATTTACTGTATGAAGGAAAATCACTTCTAATTGACGGGTGGCGAATTTCAGCCTTGGAGGAAGGGGTCGAAGGTTTGTTGATAAAAGTTGAAAAAGTCAGTTAAAGCCACTCTGATTTTTTGAACTTGCGGTACAAGATTCCAGTTAATACAACTAGTGAACCAACAACTATGGGATAGCCAAATTTCCATTCTAATTCAGGCATAAATTCAAAGTTCATACCGTAGATACCAGCAACCATTGTGGGCACTGAAGCCAATGCAACATAGGAAGTTATCTTGCGCATATCCGAGTTTTGCTGCACCTGAACATGTGCCAAGTCAGCCTGTAGCGCTGATGTCAGCAATGAATCCAGCCCAGCTGCTGCATCAGATGCACGCGATAGATGATCCATTGTGTCCCGGAAAAATGGCAACAAGGTTGGACTTACATGCAACGATCCTTCACTTGCTAACTTTTGCAAAGGAGAAAGCAATGGATCAATCGCGTGGCGGAACTCTATGATTTCGCGCTTTAAGAAGTAAATATCCTGTGACTGTGTTTGGCGCTTGCCACTAAATACTTTGTTTTCAACCTGCATCACATCTGTTTCAAGCTCTGCTGCAATGTCAATGTAGCAATCAATGCAGTGATCAATAATCGCGTGCAGCACCGCATATGGCCCCTTTGCAAGTTGATCAGGGTTAGCCTCTAAATGATGGCGAGTATTGACTAAGGCTGAGCCGTCACCATGTCGCACAACAACAATAAAGTGATCGCCTATAAAACAAAAGATTTCACCAGTAGAAACTTCACTGTGCTCTTCATTGTAAAAAACAGTTTTAAAAACGCAGAACTGCAGACCTGGGTACTCTTCAAACTTTGGTCGCTGCTTTGCACTAATGGCATCTTCAATTGCTAATGGATGAAATCTAAAATCGCCCACGATTTTGTCGAACTCTTCTTGTGTGGGTTCAGCTAAACCAACCCAGACAAACCCACCTTCGTTTTTTGCTTTTGTAATTAATTCGGGCAAATTAGATGGTTCTGTGTAGCGAATTCCGTCTCGGTACAGCGCATAGTCAACGATCATGTGCGAACTCTGCCTGACTTAAGTAAACAATGGGAAACATCTCGCAATATGGGATTGAGAAATTTAATTTGATCCACAGGGCTGTGTGTATAGAAATCCCCTTTGACCTGCACCTTTAGGTAATGAGAGTGCAACCACCAACAGTTATGCACAATCGATCCACCGCTATATACACAGGAAAACGGGGTTATCCACCTAGTTATGCACAGCTTTCTCCCCAGGCCAGCCGCCTCTTTCTCGCGTGCGATAGGGGCCAAGGCCTAAGTTACGCACACAAGTAACTCACTTGTCAGTGGCATATGGGAGGTTTTAGGCGTGAGCATCGCAGAACTTCCTAACAATCGCCCCGCCAGAGATCCCAACATCAACTCTGTTGGCGCTGAATTTGAGCGCACACCACCCCAGGATTTAATCGCAGAGCAATCTGTTTTGGGTGGAATGTTGTTATCTAAAGATGCAATTGCAGATGTCATCGAAATTATTCGAGATCGCGATTTCTATCGCCCTGCACATGAATTAATTTACGATGCAATTATTGATTTGTATGGCCGCGGTGAACCAGCAGATGCGGTAACTGTTTCAGCAGAGCTTTCAAAGCGCGGCGATATTTCTCGCGCAGGTGGTGCGCCATATCTGCACACACTCATCTCTTCTGTTCCAACAGCTGCTAACGCTGGCTACTACGCAAAGATTGTGCGCGAACATGCAATCATGCGCCGCTTAGTTGAAGCTGGTACAAAGATTGTTCAATACGGTTACACAACCGAAGGTGAAGTCGATGAGATGGTTGACCTTGCACAAGCCGAGGTCTATGCAGTTACCGAACGTCGATCATCAGAAGATTATGTTCAACTGTCAACACTCTTGCCACAAGCACTTGATGAGATTGAAGCGATCTCTAAAGGTATTGGTGTCGAAGGTGTTAAGACTGGCTTTAAAGATCTTGACGCGCTCACTCATGGTTTGCATCCAGGTAACATGATTATTTTGGCGGCCCGTCCTGCAATGGGTAAGTCAACACTTGGTTTGGATATCGCACGTCACGCATCAATTCATGATGGACAGACATCAGTAATTTTCTCTCTGGAAATGTCAAAGAGTGAAATCACAATGCGTATGTTGTCAGCAGAGGCACGAGTTGGTCTTAACAACATTCGCTCTGGTTCATTATCTGATGATGAATGGTCTCGTCTTGCTCGTCGTATGGGTGAAATTTCAGAGGCACCTTTGTTTATCGATGACTCCCCTAACCTTTCAATGATGGAGATCCGCGCAAAGGCCCGTCGCCTCAAGCAGCGTCATGACCTCAAACTCATTGTTATTGACTACTTACAGCTGATGTCATCAGGTAAAAAGGTAGAAAACCGTCAGCAAGAAGTTTCAGAGTTTTCTCGTCAATTGAAGTTGATGGCCAAAGAGTTAAACATTCCTGTTATCGCAATTTCGCAGTTAAACCGTGGACCTGAACAGCGTACAGATAAAAGGCCGATGCTTTCTGACCTTCGTGAATCTGGTTCTATTGAACAAGATGCTGACGTTGTAATAATGTTGCACCGTGATGATATGTACGATTCACAAAACCGAACTGGTGAAGCAGATTTAATCGTTGCTAAGCACCGTAACGGACCAACTAGAACAATTACTGTTTCAGCTCAGCTGCACTACGCACGCTTTTATGACATGCCTCAAAATCCTGGAAGCGGTACCGACTGGACGCAGCAACGCGAAGGGTCAACTACTCCACCTGAAGATAGTTTCGGAGCTTAAGCGGTTTTACTGCGTGCTTGATCAGCCATATAAATACCGGCGATCACAATTGCTCCACCAATTAACTGGATCAAATTCCAGGATTCACTAAACCAGAACCATGCGATACCGCCCACAAAAATTGGCTCTAACATTCCAAAAGCACTTGTTGTTGATGCGCTTAAGTTCTTAAGTGCAACGATAGTGCACAGGTAGGGCCCGATTGTTCCGATTAAGATTACGTAGAGAATGAGCACCCAACCAGGTGCGTTGGCAGATTCAAATGGACCACTTAACGGAATTGATTCTGTAAAGACATCAGTTGGAAAACTCCAGATAGGAAGCAGTAAACACCACGTCACTGCTGCAAAGAAAAATCCCCACATGGTGATTGAAACACCGTCTCTGGTTTTTGATAATCCTTCTCCAACTACAAAATAGATGGCAACGGCAATAGCTGATGCAAAGGCTGCAATAACACCAATGCCATCAAGGGTTAAGCCATCCCAAACTTGTGCAACAAATGCCAAACCGGTTAACGCCAAGACAAGCGCGATCCACATCTGGCTGGGTACATATTTGCGCTTAATAAAGCGCAGGTACAGCACGATCCAGACCGGGGCGGTGAATTCGATAAGCAGAGCAATGCTTACATGCATGCGGGAGATAGCTAAAAAGTAGGTGCCGTTAACCGCTGCGATACCAAAGGAACCAAGGATGGCCAGGCGTGGGATTTGCGCCTTTGTAATGCGCATATTTTTTGGAGCTTTGCGCCACAAATAGATAGCAAGGATTGCTGATGCACCAATTGCTCGAACTTGGGCCAAGCGCCACGGAGTTATATGGCCATCTAGTAGCAACTTAGAGCTGATGCCATTGCTGGCAAACATCAGCGCCGAGAGAATCAGCAGCAGTTCACTGCGACGATTCTTTAGCATTTAATAAGGGTAACTTATTAAAAGGCGCTTTCTGGGATGTTCATGATTGAACCATCGGTTGCTTCGACGATCTTACGATCTGCGGTGATGTGTGGCAGATAGTTTTGAACGAAGAACTTAGCGGATGCGATCTTTCCTGTGTAGAAATCAGTGTCCTTGCCTGCATTAGGTAGTTTTTCAACTGCGATATCTGCTTGACGCAGTAGCAACCACGCAGTGATGATGTCGCCAACAGCCATTAAGCAGCGAGAGGTGTTGAGGCCAACCTGATAAATCTTTACAGGATCAGTTTGTGACTCCATCGCGTGTCCAACTAGAACGCCAACGATTCCATTGAGATCGCCAAGTGCTTTAGCAAGTGCCTGCTTTTCTGCAGCATGTGCTCCACCAGTTTCGGTAAATGCTTGAATCTCTTTACCGAGCAAACCAAGTGCGCGTCCACCATCTTTAACAACCTTGCGGAAGAAAAAGTCCAGACCCTGAATAGCTGTTGTACCTTCATACAAAGTATCAATCTTTGCATCACGAACATATTGCTCTAGCGGCCAATCACGGGTAAAACCCGCGCCACCAAATGTTTGTAATGATTCAGTACCAAGAAGTGTCCATGACTTTTCTGATCCATAACCCTTTACAACAGGCAACAACAAATCATTGAGTGCTTCCATATCGGCAACACGATCTTTATCGCCAGCTTGTGTTGCAAGCTCAATCTCATCTTGGATAGAAGCGGTGTACAGAACTAGTGCGCGCATACCTTCGCTATAAGACTTTTGAACCATCAAAGAACGGCGCACATCTGGGTGCTTGATAATGGTGACACGAGGCGATGCCTTGTCATTCATTACCTTCATATCTCCGCCTTGCACGCGCTCCTTGGCATATGACAACGCCTGCAGGTATCCAGCAGAAAGTGTTGCAATTGCTTTTGTTCCTACCATCATGCGCGCAAACTCGATGATCTTAAACATCTGCGCGATACCTTCATGAACTTCGCCTAGCAAGTAACCAACAGCAGGTTCGTGCTCGCCCAAGTTAACTTCACATGTTGCAGAAACATTCAGACCCATTTTGTCTTCTAGTGCGGTGACGTAAACACCGTTGCGCTTACCCAATTCACCTGTTTCAAAGTCAAACATAAACTTTGGAACCATAAATAGTGAAAGACCCTTAGTTCCTGGCCCACCACCTTCACGGCGCGCAAGCACGTAGTGAACAATGTTGTCATAGAAGTCGGCATCACCTGATGTGATGTAACGCTTTGTTCCGGTGATGTGCCATGTTCCATCTGGTTGCGCAACAGCCTTGCTGCGACCTGCACCGACATCAGAACCTGCATCAGGTTCTGTTAGCTGCATGGTTGCGCCCCAGTGCTTTTCAACCATGTGCTTTGCAATCTTCTTTTGTTCATCTGTTCCAAGAACATAGGCAACTTGTGCGAAGGCATACCCTGATGCGTAAATGTGAATTGCAGGGTTTGATCCCAACACCATTTCAGCCATTGCCCAACGAACAGATGGCGGAACTTTCATTCCACCAAGATCTACTGGTGCATCAAGACGCCACCATTCGCCATCAACATATGCCTTATATGACTTTTTAAAACTTTCAGGCAAAGTAACGTTGCCAGTTTCCTTATTTAAAATCGCGCCAACGCGATCGCCTTCAACAAAAGATGCAGCTAAATCGTTTTCGCATAAACGCTTCATCTCTTCGAGCATTCCTATTGCGGTCTCGCGATCAACTTCACCGTATGGGTTGGTGCCCATAACCTTGTCGCGACCCAAAAGGTCAAAGAGGCAGAATTCAATGTCACGAAGATTGGCTGTGTAGTGGCTCATGGGGCAATTGTGCTACCCGTCAGTAACTTACGCAAGGCAGTTGAGCGTATTTCGCTCCCAAACCCAACCCCTTTCTGCATATAGGCTCGCGCCTGTGTTACTAAGCGACCGCGATATCCGCGCAGAAATAGCAGCAGGCCGAGTTGGCTGCGAGCCATTCCATGAAGCCATGATCCAGCCATCCTCTGTTGATGTGCGCCTGGACAAGTTCTTCCGAGTTTTTGAAAACCACAAGTACAGTGTGATCGATCCTTCGATTGAACAACCAGAGCTAACCCGCGAAGTTGTCGCTGACGGAGATGAACCATTTATCTTGCACCCAGGCGAATTTGTTTTGGCCAGCACCTACGAAGTAATCACCTTGCCAGATGACATCGCAGGACGCCTTGAAGGAAAGTCCTCATTGGGTCGCCTTGGTCTATTAACGCACTCAACTGCGGGTTTCATCGATCCAGGTTTTAGCGGTCACATCACATTAGAGCTTTCAAATGTTGCCAACCTGCCAGTGAAGTTATTTGCTGGCATGAAAATCGGCCAACTATGTCTCATCAAACTCTCATCTCCTGCTGAGCATCCTTACGGCAGCGAGAAGTACGGTTCTAGATACCAAGGTCAGCGCGGCCCAACCCCAAGCCGTTCATTTATGAACTTCCACCGTTCAAAGATCAACTAAGGTCGGAATAAACCGACAGAAAGCGCGGTTTAATTAGACATGGAACTAATTATCATTCTTGGCGTCATCGCACTTATCGCTGTCTTTGTAATCTCTCAATACAACCGCTTGATCCGATTGAACATCACCGTTGATGAGGCGTGGGCACAAATCGAGGTCCAATTAAAGCGCCGCGCAGATTTGATTCCTAACTTAGTTGAAACAGTTAAGGGATATGCCAAGCATGAACAATCAACTTTTGACGCAGTAGTAACAGCCCGCGCAAAAGCAACAACTGCAACTACGGTTGCTGACACTGCTGCTGCAGATGGAATGCTGACACAGGCCTTGCGCGGATTGTTAGCAGTTGCCGAGGCTTACCCAGATCTAAAGGCCTCAACAAACTTTTTGTCATTACAAGAAGAGCTATCTACAACTGAAAACAAAGTTGCATTTTCACGTCAGTTCTACAATGACAATGTGCGCTCGCTCAACACGGCTGTAAAAACCATCCCCAGCAGCTTTTTTGCAGGTTTTGCAAAGGTAACAGAGCGCGAATTTTACGAGGTTGAAGATCCACAAGATCGTAAAGCTCCAAACGTAACTTTCTGATGAATTTTAGAACGATGCAAGCGGCTAACCGCCGCAAAACTATTGGCTTGCTCATTAGCATGGGAGTATTGGTGTGGGTTGTTGTCTATGCGGCAATGACTTACTTTGGTTCATCTACTGCAGGCATTGTTCCAATTGCTGTTGGCATCTCATTGGTTTCTGTCTGGGGTGCTTATTACGGATCAGACAAACTAGTTTTAACAATGACCGGTGCCAAGTTAATTCAGGAGTCAGATAATCCAAAGCTCTTTGATTTAATCCATGAAGTAACAATTGCTTCAGGTTTACCTATGCCAAAGGTTGCGATTGTTATTGATAGCGCGCCAAATGCTTTTGCCACTGGTCGCAACCCTGAGCATGCACTGATTGCATTTACAACCGGGATTTTGGATGCGATGGACCGTGATCAACTGCAAGGTGTGATCGCCCATGAAATGGCACATGTTGCTAACCGAGATACCTTGGTCAGCGCAGTTGCTGCTACAACAGCTGGTGCAATTGCAATTCTCTCTGACATGTTGACCCGCATGATGTTCTTTGGTGGCGGACGAGATCGAAACCGCGAAGGTGGCGGCAATCCATTAGCACTTGTAGTTTCGCTAGTTATTCTTATTTTGGCACCACTTGCTGCGATGATGTTGAAATCTGCTATTTCGCGCAAACGTGAATCACTAGCCGATGCAACAGCCGTTTCATTTACCAGAAACCCTGCGGGCTTGCGTTCGGCCCTTGAAGTATTGGCTGCTGATTCAACAGTTGTTCATCAAAGGTCTACGGCTGTTGCGCATATCTGGATTGAATCACCGCTGGATGCAAAATCAGTTTCTAAATTGTTTTCAACTCATCCACCGATTGCAGAGCGGATTGCAGTTCTTAAATCTATGGAGTCTTTAGGCTAATTAGGATAGAAAATGCAGCGTAAAAGCTGCACCTTGGCCTAGCTCGGATTCAACTGAAACGGTTCCACCATGGGCTTTCATGACCTCATCAACGATAGATAGCCCTAGCCCGCTGCCCTCTTGGCTATTTCGTTGACGCGAAGAATCTACGCGGTAGAAGCGTTCAAAGATTTGCTCTTGATCCTTCTTTGCCAACCCTGGTCCCTTATCTGCAACTGTTACATAGGATCCATTTTCATCAGAATATGTTGCAACATGAATCGGTGTGCCAGTTGGGGTGTGGGCACGAGCATTTGCGAGCAAGTTAGTAATGACCTGAAAAATCTTGTCAGCATCGCCCTGCGTATGAACATCATGGGCAATCTCAGTTGTAATCGGATGATCGGGTCCTGCAGCCATCGCTGATGTCACAGCTTCAGTTGTCACGGTAGATAAATTGACATCGCTCATCACTAATTCGCGAGATTGATCCATACGAGCCAGCATCAATAAATCTTCAACCAGATAACCCATGCGCATCGATTCTTTTTCAATTCTTGAAATTAACTCTTTAGTCTTTTCACCCTCAGGGACTGCGCCTTGTCGATGTAGTTCAGCAAAGCCTCTAATTGATGTTAAAGGTGTACGCAGCTCATGGCTGGCATCTGCCACAAAGCGACGCAATTTATCTTCAGATTGTGTGCGGGCTTTAAATGATTCTTCAATGCGAGAAAGCATCTGGTTCAGCGATGTGCTGAGGCGCCCAACTTCGGTACCTGGTTCAAAGTTTTCCAGACGAGCAGATAGATCCCCTGCGGCAATTTTCTCCGCTGTTACTTCAATCTTTTTCAGCGGCTTCATACTGATTTTGATAACTTGACGAGATGCAATTGCAATGAACAACAGGACCAAGCCACCGATAACCAAGAAGATGAAACTGATTTGAGCAGTTGTCTTATCAAAATCACTCAATGATTGAGCAACGATTACCGAGCCAAGCGATGATGGTAAAACTGTTGTAGCTACTCGAAAATCCGCACCAGGTGCTTCAAGGGTAAAAGGCTTAGAACCAAAGGCTGCTACTTGGCCCGGCAGTAAACCTTTTACATATTCAGTGACCTGGTTTGAGTTGAGGTCACCTCCAAT
>Ga0208788_1001614_pt1 | contig 10803 bp, 9 predicted proteins | sample Wag4_2014_7_11_3_FD_187363 | JGI IMG/M metagenome (GOLD analysis project Ga0208788, IMG submission 187363) | Fresh water mixed with fracking chemicals microbial communities from Ohio, USA - Utica-2 Time Series FC 2014_7_11 (SPAdes) (version 2) ... | reverse complement strand
TCGTTAAAGGCCTTTGTGATCGCGCGTTCAAATCCCAGGACGTGTGTTCCACCCTTTGGCGTTGCAATGATGTTTACAAATGAACGCTGAGTGTTATCAAATCCATTGCCCCACTTCATGGCGATATCTACTTCCATATCGCGTTCTACTTCGGTGGAAACCATATGTCCCTTGTCATCTAGGACAGGAACTGTTTCTTGATAGTGGCCTGTGCCGTAGATGCGAATGACATCACCGATTGGCTGATCTGGTTGTAAGAATTCGCAGTATTCGGATATTCCACCCTTGTGATAAAACGACTCGGTGGTCTTTGCTTTTCCACGGTTATCATTAACAGTAAGAGTGAGTCCTGGAACCAAGAATGAAGTCTGACGTGCACGAGCGTACACATCTTCAATATCTAGTTCGGCTTCCTTTAAGAAAATCTGCTTATCACTCCACCACTTAATGCGTGTGCCTGTGACCTTGCTAGAAATCTTGCCGATAACGCGTAATCCAGATTTTGGTGTGAACTCTGCCTTTGGTCCATCGCCATCAAAAATACCTGCAACGCCACGTTGAAAGGACATCCAATAAATCTTGCCGTCGCGATCTACTTCGGCATCGAGTCGAACAGCGAGTGCGTTTACAACGGACGCGCCCACACCGTGAAGACCACCGGAGGCCGCATATGATCCGCCACCGAATTTTCCACCTGCGTGCAATTTTGTAAGAACAACTTCAACACCTGTAAGTCCAGTCTTTGGTTCTTTATCTACCGGAATACCGCGACCATCATCGTGTACTTCTACCGAACCATCTGATTCGAGGTTAATCTCAATTTTTTTACAGTGACCAGCGAGTGCTTCATCGACTGAGTTATCAATAATTTCCCACAAGCAGTGCATCAAGCCGCGAGAATCGGTAGAACCGATATACATTCCGGGGCGTTTGCGAACTGCGTCTAATCCTTCAAGGACTGCTAAATCTTTTGCGGTATAGCTCTCCTGCGAGATGTTTGCATCTTCTTTCTTGGAGGCCACGGTGGCAAAGGTTATCTTTCAATACGCCAAAGCCGTGGGTAACTCGCCGCAAAAGTCTCACAATATGAATTTCACCGAGAATCGTGCATATTCACACACAAAATTAAAGAAAAAGAGCAATATTAACGAGCGGGGAATAACCAGACATGGTTTGATGTTCCATAGAAAGAGCACCACCCACCACTTCCCGATTGAGAACGGAGAGAGATATGTCAGAACAACTGATTCTAGAAGCTGTACCTCTTAACGCCCTTGACCGATGCGATCGTTGCGGAGCCCAGGCATATGTACGCGCCGTGCTTCTCTCTGGCGGAGAGCTCTTATTCTGTGGACACCACGGCAAGGAATACGCCGAAAAGATTCGTCCAATTGCTGCAAAGATTCAAGACGAGACTTCAAAACTCGTTGAATCCCCTGCTGCTAATTAAAAGAAACTTCCTCTTTCTTATATAACTAAGTCGCCATGAGTATTACTCTCATGTAATGGCGATGCAGATAAGTAAGCCCTTCTCGGCTCCAAGGCCGGCTGAGTACGCTCCTATTCCTGCGCCAATCATGCGCAATCAATGGAGTGGCGATGAACGTCTACCTGGACCAAACCCAATTTTTTCAGATCTACTTACGCCAACGTTCATCATTAACACTCCAAGCTTTTTGCTATCAATGCAGAAAAAATATGGAAATGCTTGTTCGTTCTTTCTCTCCCGCCGGTTATTTATCGGACTCTTCTCTCCTGCTGCGGTGCACGAAGTAACAGTTGCTCAACAGCATAAATTTGTAAAAGGGGTCGGCTTCGCACGTATGCGAAAGGTTTTGGGCGAAGGGTTACTGACTAACGAAGAGCCAATTCATCTTGCGCACCGACGCATGATGCAGCCACCTTTTCATCATGGAAATTTAGATGCGTACGTTGCAATCATGCACAATCTCATTACTGAGCACACTGAAAAATGGAGAGAAAAACCTTCAGTAGATGTCGCTCCAGAAATGATGGAGCTCACCCTTGAAATCGTCTCTCGCTGCCTCTTTGGATTAGATTCACATGAATACACAAAGATCATCGCTGAGTCAATGGAAGTAGCAATTGATCGAATCGAGCGAACAATGCTTCCGGGTCTTGAGCGCTTTGATAAATCTGGTCTTAAGTACTTCAAAGAGTTTGAAGTCGCCTCAGATAAATTAGTTGATACAGCAGAGGCCATCATCAACAAACGTTTGCAGAGTGGCGAGAATAAGGATGATGACCTATTGGGAATCATGCTTCAGATGAGAGATCACATCTCCATCGAACATATTCGAGATGAAGTTTTGACTCTTATTCTCAGTGGCCACGAAACAACGGCGAATGTTATGAGTTGGGCATTTTCTTATCTCTCCAAAAACCCTGAGATGCGTAAAGAGTTAGAAGCAGAAGCCGATCGTGCGGCGTGGATTACCGAAAATCGAATCCCTACATATCAAGAACTCGAAGAGAGCTCACCCATCACATCAGCGATCTTTGAGGAGACTATGCGTTTGGCTCCACCTGTCTGGATTGCACCTCGCATTGCTACAGAGGATTGCGTAGTTGATGGAATCAATATTCCAAAGGGTGCGCACGTATTAGTAAGCCAATATGTCACTCATAGAAATGCAAGTTATTTTGAAGACCCACTTGCGTGGAATCCAGCTAGATGGATCAATACCAATTTAGAAAAGAGTCTGCCCCGCGGTGCTTACTTCCCATTTGGAGCAGGAACACGCAAATGTCTCGGTGAATACTTTGCAATCGCAGAAGCACGTTTAATTCTCATGATGGTTGCTAAAAACTTCAGATTAGATGGTGATTTTCCAAAGGCACAACCTCGGGCAACATATCGCCCGAAGGGAAGAGTCAGAGCTCGAGTTACGACGCGTTAGCTATTGTTGCTGTAATCAGTTTGCCTGAATCTGTACTCATCACCAGTGAGCCATCACTGAAAACTTCGAGGTCTCGAACGCGATGACCAACATCTACTCGCACATTCTCAGTCACTTCGAACTTCTGAGTCACTTTGATAAAGACCAATACTTCTTCACGCAGAGTTCCAAGTACTAATGCAGAGTTCCAGGCACCCCAGCCTTGATTAGGAAGCTGTACAAGCTCTGTAGGTGCAATTGATGGGACCCAATACGTAATCGGCGCGGCATAACCAACGTGCGTTCCTGTCTTACCAGGGCGAACGTAATCACCTGATCCATATGGCGCTCCGTATGAAACAAATGGCCACCCATAATCATTACCTTTTTTAATCAGATTAATCTCATCGCCACCGCGAGGTCCATGCTCGGCAACTAAGAGTGTCTTCTTGTCATAGAGAACGATCCCCTGCGGATTGCGATGTCCCTGTGAGATTTTTCTTGCCGATTGAGAAGTTAACTTAAAGACTGAGCCTAAATCTCCGCGTTTTTTACGATTGCCTATTTGTGAATAGCCCAAATCCCCCACGGTCATATAAACAGTGTTCTTATCAATTACTTCAAAGCGTCCTGCTGTGTGTTGCACTGCAGATACTGGAACACAAGGCTTTGTCAAAAACCATTGAGAAACATAGGTAATCTTGGATTTCACGCGATCGAAAGCGAGTTCATCTACAGCAATTTCTACGCACGTGCGTTTGGTATTCAAACGCGGATACGAGATTAACAACCGCGCCTGAAGTGGGGTCTCTGAAAGTACTGCAATGTCATTAATAGCAAAGCGAGAATCATCATCTCTTCTTTGGGCTGGAATAAAACTTCCGCCGCGGACCAGGGTCTTTGTCTGCTTATTCCAGATAAAAACCTCTCCACCATTTGCTCCGCCACCAAGTAAAACAGTGTCATCTTGCATAACCGCTATAGCGGGACCACGAGAATTTCCGCCCTCTGTGATAGTGGCTTCGATGGAAGTTGTTTCAAATATGACGTCAACTGAAGTCGCTTGTGCTGGTTGCATTAGTGAGAACAAAAGAGTTGATGCCATCAGAATGCATACACAAGTAAAGGCCACCCCACGATCTGAGATGGCCTTTACTTTATGTAAATAAAGCAATGCTTTACTCGATTACTTGAGAAGCTTTGCTACGTCCACTCCAGGTGGAAGAATTACTGCATCAATTGCGTGGATTACGCCATTTGAAGCCATGACATCTGCTGCAACAACGTTAGCGCCATTTACTGTTACGCCACTTGCTGTTGAGAGTGTGATGTTTGAACCTTCAACTGTTGCTACGTCGCCATCTGTTACATCAGCAGCCATTACGCTTCCTGAAACAACGTGGTAGGTCAAAATCTGTGCGAGCACAGCTTTGTTCTCAGGTAGGAGAAGTGCATCAAGAACACCTGCTGGCAGAGCAGCGAATGCGTCATCAGTTGGTGCAAATACTGTGAATGGACCTGTTCCGCTGAGAGTCTCTACGAGATCTGCAGCCGTTACTGCAGCAACGAGGGTTGAGAAATTACCTGCCCCCACAGCAACATCAACAATTGTTCCAACACTTACTTCTTCCATCGTTGATTCAGTAGAACTCTCTGAATCACTGCCGCATGCTGACAAGGTCAGCGCCGCAGCCAGTGCTACTGCAGTCATTGCACCAAGGCGCAACTTCTTCATATAAAACTCCTCTAATTAGGTCGTGCAGGTGCGTAAAAGATTAAGTTCAAACCTATTGACCAGCAACCTGAAAGAAACATTTAAGCCACTTTCACAGGCAACTCACAGGTAGAGAAAGAAAGTATTCACCTGACATTAACCCTTAAACACCCTTTCGCGTTTCCACGCGCCTAGATACTAGGAATCGCTTCCCCATACGTGGATACACAACGAAAGAAGGGAAGTCGCCATGTCACAACCTCTAGATTTTCCAACTTGTTACGTTTGTCGTTCTATCGAGTTGGAATTGATACGCAATGAAGAGTTCGGTCCAATGACCTTATGCGCCGAGTGCGGATATTCATGGATCGCAACCTATGAGGACATCAAATCCTCTACAACCGAAACAATCGCTTCGTAATTTACTAGACCAAAGATCCTCTCATTTCGAAGGCATTGGCCACACGGCCCACAGCTAAGACAAACGCGGCGCTGCGTAAGTCAATTGAGTACTTTTTTGCAGTCTCATTGACGTTGCTAAATGCTGCCTCCATTCGAGAATCTAACTCGCGACGGAATTTTTCAATTGGCCAGCTGTACTCCTGAATATTTTGAGTCCACTCGAAGTAAGAACCCATTACCCCTCCTGAGTTGGCCAAGATATCTGGAACAATAATCACGCCCTGGTCACGTAGGTGCTTATCTGCGGTGCTTGTCAGCGGTTGATTCGCACCTTCGATAATGAAACCAGCATTGATTTTTGTACAGTTTTTCCCATTGATCACGCCACCTAATGCAGCAGGAATTAAGACATCACATTTAATCTCTAATAACTGCTCTCCTGAAATTCGTTCATCAGCTTGAACATTTTCTAAAGTCTTGTGGGCAAAAATCGACGGAATCTCGATTCCTTTTTTGTCATAGATACCACCTGTCACATCAGCCAGAGCGATAACTTTCATACCAAGTTCGTGACAAACGAGTGCTGCATATCGACCTACGTTTCCAAAACCTTGAATGGCAACTGTTGCTCCTTTAACCTTCACGCCATTTCGCTCCAAAGTTGCCGCCGCGATTTGTGCAACGCCGCGTCCCGTAGCTTCTTCGCGACCGGGTGCACCAAATAATTCAACTGGTTTTCCTGTAACGCATGCTGGTTGAAATCCTTCTAGACGATGAAATTCATCCATCAACCAAGCCATGGTTTTTGCATCTGTTCCCAAGTCAGGAGCGGGAATATCGCGATGATGGCCCAAAACATGCACAAGTGAACGCGTCCATCTGCGAATAATTTCTTCTTTCTCAATCAACGTCAGTTTTGATGCATCGACAGCAACGCCACCTTTTGCTCCACCAAATGGAACATCAATCAGTGCGGTCTTCCATGTCATTAATGAGGCCAGTGCGCGCACCTCGTCAAGATCTACATCTTGGTGAAAGCGAATACCACCTTTTCGCGGTCCCCGAGCACTCGAGTGTTGAACTCGATATCCAACCAGCACATCGACGTCATCATTTCTGCGAAGTGGAATAGAAATAACTACTTCTCTTTCGCAACTACTCAAGGCTGAAATGATCCCGGGTTTAAGTCCTAAAATATCGCCAGCTTGTGCAACCTTTTCATTTACTTCATCAAATGCCGATTCTGAATGATTCATTTCTTCACTCTAGGAATGTGAACAGACCAGGAAAAGGTATTTTGGCTTTACATTAAACCAATTTAGGGTGAACTTGCGTGAATTTTCGGTCAATTTGTGCTTGTCTGCACCATAATCACTCTCGTGATTGTTGACGCTGCCCTGTACCACAATGGCTTACGTGTTCCTGCACCTGCAGACATTTCCAACCAAGTTGATCTCGCCCGAAAAAATGGAGGGTTCGTTTGGATTGGTCTAGCAGAACCGACACAGCAAGAGTTTGAACACGTGGTTGGAGAGCTTAACTTCCACCCGCTAGCTGTCGAAGATGCAGTTTCGGCAAAACAACGCCCGAAAATCGAAGATTACGACGGGTTAACATTCTTCGTTATAAAAACAGTTTTCTACAACGAAGCTCGTTCTGAAATCTCAACTGGCGAACTCATGTGTTTCGTGGACAAGCACTTCATTGTGATTGTCCGACATGGCGAAGGTTCACCCCTTACAACCGTGCGCCATGACATCGAAGCACACCCAAGCCAGTTAGCGCTTGGACCATTTGCAGTGCTACACGCCGTGGCTGACCGAGTCATTGATGAATACACAAAGATTGCAACTGAACTTGAAAATGACGTAATAAATATTGAAACCAAAGTATTCGGTGGAAATAGAAAAACATATAGCCAGGAGATTTATTTCCTCAAGCGCGAGGTCATTGAATATCGTCACGCTATTGAGCCGTTAATTTTGCCACTACAAAAAGTTGCTTCCGAAACTTTTGCTGCAGCTCCTTCTGAGATCAAGCCCTTTTTCAGAGACACAATCGACCACTTGCAACATGCATATGAACATGCCACGGGCATGGATTCACTTCTGACTACCGTCTTGCAAGCAGATCTGGCTCACGTTCAAGTTCGACAAAATGAAGATGTTAGGCGAATCTCTGCCTGGGTTGCACTGGCTGCTGGTCCAACCATGATTGCAGGCATTTATGGAATGAACTTTGAATTTATGCCTGAACTACAGTGGAAATTTGGATATCCCCTTATGATGGGATTTGTTGCAGCTGTCAGTGGATTTTTATTTTTCAAATTCAAGAGAGCTAAATGGCTTTAAGCTCAATACTTCCTAGCAATTGAATCTCAATTCGATAGTTCTTACCTGCCTGGAGAACTATTCCTTCAGTTGCAGAACTAGAAAAAAGAATTGATCCTGCAGGCAATAATGTTGAATTCTCTTGCATGATTGTCGAAAGAGCCACAACTGCTTTCCATGGATTGCCAAAAATCGCACTCACTGGGGCTTCTCGCATCAGTGCATCATTTTCATGAATTGTGGCTTTTAGATTCTGGTGAAGTACGGATGGATCATTCCAGGCAGCCAGTGCGAAACCAGCAGCGCCTGCATTATCTGCAATTGCTTCTTCCACGAATGGATCGGGATTTTTGCTTCTGTAATCTAATATTTCGGCGCCAACCGTTACGGCCTCGATGTATGAAGGTGCTTTTTCTAGAGTGATTTGATGATCAATATCTTGAGCTAATTTAAAGACTACTTCCGGCTCGACTCGCGGCCAGCCAAAATCTGCGATTTTTACTTCACTATCTCGTTGCATGGCATCGGTGAGATAACCAAAAATCGTCTGATAGTTTTTTGCACCATCTTCAGATGGAATTAATGCTCCACCTAATTTGATGCCAACTACCTTTTCACCCAATGCGATACGAGCAGCAATGTGCTGCTCTTGTGCATCGCGTGCGTTAATTTCCAGCCGCCTCGAAACCAGCATCGCGGTGTGAACCATCGCAGTACGGCTTATCTTTTGAAGCTCCGCAGCGGCACAAAGAAAAATCACTCTTTGTCTCTACAACTTTGCCTTCTGCATCTACGAAATCAACTTCACCTGTCACACGAATAGATCCATTTGGCTTAATACGCATTGTTACTTTGTCGCTCATTTTTTTCTCCCTTGAGTTGATTTTTAATCTAGGTAATCGCGCAGCACCTGGCTACGTGAAGGGTGGCGCAATTTAGACATTGTCTTTGATTCGATCTGGCGGATACGTTCGCGGGTAACGCCGTAGACCTTGCCGATTTCATCGAGTGTCTTTGGTTGTCCATCTGTTAGACCAAAGCGCATTGCAACGACGCCTGCTTCACGCTCTGACAGTGTGTCTAGAACTGAGTGCAACTGCTCTTGAAGCAATGTAAATGAGACCGCATCGGCTGGAACAACTGCTTCAGAGTCTTCAATCAGATCTCCGAATTCAGAGTCTCCTTCTTCACCCAGTGGTGTGTGAAGTGAGATTGGTTCGCGGCCGTACTTTTGTACCTCAACAACCTTTTCAGGTGTCATATCTAATTCGCGTGCGAGTTCTTCTGGGGTCGGTTCGCGACCAAGGTCTTGAAGCATCTGGCGTTGTACACGTGCAAGTTTGTTAATAACTTCAACCATGTGAACTGGAATACGAATTGTGCGAGCCTGATCTGCCATCGCACGAGTAATCGCCTGGCGAATCCACCACGTTGCATATGTAGAGAACTTGTAACCCTTTGTGTAGTCAAACTTTTCAACCGCACGAATCAAACCGAGGTTTCCTTCTTGAATTAAATCAAGGAAGAGCATTCCGCGACCGGTGTAACGTTTTGCAAGGGAGACAACCAGACGAAGGTTTGCTTCTAGCAAGTGATTCTTTGCGCGCTTTCCATCTTCGACGATGAATTCGAGTTCGCGCTTAAACTTCTTATCTAACTTCTTCTCAGTCGATAGCTTGTACTCAGCGAATAATCCAGCTTCTACGCGAGTTGCTAGTTCTACTTCGAGTTCGGCGTTGAGCAGTGCAACACGACCGATTTGCTTGAGGTAATCCTTTACCGGATCCGCCGTTGCACCTGCTGTCATAACAGTCTGTGCGGGCGCATCATCTTCTTCGGAGGCCTTTAATGTGAATGCATTCTCTTCATTGCCTGTGGCATCTTCGGCCTTAAGGTCTACAACGCGTGGTTGATTGGCCTTGTCTTCTGCCTCTGAGTCAATAATTTCTACGGCTTCTGCGATAAGGGACTCAACATCTTCGAGTTCTACTTCTTCTAGCTCTACTTCTTCGCCATCAATTTTTACAACTACTGGCTTTCCAGTCTTTGCATCAATCTTTGGTGCAACAACCTTTGGTGCAGGAGGCGCGATAAGTTCGAGTTCAACTTTTTTGAGCATTCGAAATGGCGAACCGAGTCCGGCTTTGCGCAACTTCTCTGTAGCAACTGGAACTTCTGCTGCGAGCGCACGAGCCTCGTCAACTAAATCTTTATCGACCTTCTTTGGAATGCGGTTAATGGATGTAATACCGCGAGATTCGAGTTCGGCTAGAACTTCTTTCTGACGCATTGCAATTGTCTTTGCATCAACAATGGCCTGAACATCTTTGGCGGTCAGATCTTTCTTGAGTTCAATCTTCTTTGGAGCAACTTTCTTGGCTGGAGCCTTCTTTGCTGGAGCTTTTTTTACAGGTTTCTTTGTTGCAGCACTCTTTTTTGCTACTGCTTTCTTCTTGCCCCTGTTTTTGAGCGCACTTAATACAGCCACAATTGTCCTTTTGTTTTTTCTCTTCGAAGTCGAAGAGGCGATGGCTATATTATAATTTGTCCACAGGCCATTTTGCACATCCAAAAACACATAATCAGAGCAAATTCTTAGAGCGCGAGCGCCTTTCGCACTACAGCGCCCACAGATTCGACCTCAACTAAGAAGCCGTCGTGGCCAAATGGGGATGTAATCGTCTCTACAGGAGCCGCGTGAGGGGCTAATTCGGCTATCTCTGCCTGCAGGCGAGGTGGAAAGAGTCGATCAGTATCAATAGATAGCACCATCACGGGCACAGTGATGGATTCAAGTGCAGCTGCCACACCCCCACGTCCGCGGCCGATGTCATGTGAATTCATCGCCTCAGTCAGAGCAATATATGTGTTGGCATCAAAGCGTTGAGCTAATTTGCTTGCTTGATGATCCAGGTATGACTCAACGGCAAAGCGGCCGGTGTCATCTCCCTGTAGTTGGCGACCAAAGCGCACATCCATCTCTGCTTCTGTGCGATATGTCAGATGCGCAATACGACGTGCGATTCCCATGCCTTCGATCGGTCCGCGATCTTTATCGTAATAATCGCCACCAAAATAAAATGGATCAGATTTGATTGCGCGAATTTGAATTGCAGCGGTTCCGATTTGATCACCTGTGGCAACAGCTGAAGAACCAATCGTGCAAATGGCGCCAACGCGATCTGGAAATTCAACAGCCCATTCAAGGGCTCGCATTCCACCGAGTGATGGACCGAGTGAGAGTTTGTACTTCTTAATTCCGATGGCATCTGAAAATGCAATTTCGCCGGCAACCATGTCTCGAATAGTTACTGATGGAAAGCGTGATCCCCATCGTTTTCCATCTGGTGCAATCGATGATGGCCCAGTGCTTCCTTGGCATCCACCAATGACATTCGGACAGACAACATAGTATTTATCAGTATCGAGTGGCAGTCCTGGTCCAACCATTGATGGC
>Ga0208788_1001611_pt1 | contig 10818 bp, 10 predicted proteins | sample Wag4_2014_7_11_3_FD_187363 | JGI IMG/M metagenome (GOLD analysis project Ga0208788, IMG submission 187363) | Fresh water mixed with fracking chemicals microbial communities from Ohio, USA - Utica-2 Time Series FC 2014_7_11 (SPAdes) (version 2) ... | reverse complement strand
CCCTGCTACCACGCGGGCATTTGGCGCCAACTGGCCGTGCAGGCGAATCAGTTGCTCCTCCAGCAGCGCCAGGGTCTTGGGCACACGGATCAGTATCCAGTCGAACGGTCCTTGCGGCGTTTCGCAGCTCGGCCGAAAGGTCACCGTATCGCCATTAAGTCCGTTGCTGGCGAGGTTCTTCTGCAAGGCGAGAAAGCCCAGGTGCGAGTCACCGCTGCTGGTCACCTGGCAGCGTCCGGCCAGCGAGCAGGCGAGGGCGCCGAAGCTGTCGTTGAGCAGCAGCACCCGGCTGCTTGGTGCGATGCCATGCTCATGAAGATGATGGAGCAGGTATTCGTCGGCGGCGTCGAAGGCTTGGAGCGGCTCGTTCGCCTGGTGCGGCTGACGCTGCAGTTCGAGGCTGGCGAAGGGAGTTTCGAGAGTAGGCATGCAAACCTTCGGTGTTTGTCGGCGGTCGATTGCGCCAGACTGGACAGGTATTCAATTAAGGGGGCGATTATGACCGCCAGTGACGACAAGTTCACCCGTCAGACGCTGCTCGAGGTACACAGCCTGACGCCGAGCCTGTTCACCCTGCGCACCACCCGTGACCCGGGCTTTCGTTTCCGCGCCGGGCAGTTCGTGCGCCTGGGCGTCGAGAAAGCCGATGGCAGCGTGGTATGGCGCGCATACTCGCTGGTGTCCGCGCCACATGACGAGTTTCTCGAGTTCTTCTCCATCGTGGTGCCGGGCGGCGAATTTACCAGCGAGTTGAGTCGACTGCGCGTTGGCGACAGCCTGCTGGTGGAGAAGATGGCCACCGGCTACCTGACCCTGGACCGCTTCGTCGACGGCCGTGACCTCTGGCTGCTGGGTAGCGGCACTGGCATCGCGCCGTTTTTGTCGATCCTGCAGGACTTCGAGGTGTGGCAGCGCTTCGAGCGTATCGTACTGGTGTACAGCGCGCGTAGCTTCGCCGAACTGGCCTATCAGCCGCTGATCAGGGGTTTTGGCGAGCTGGAACACCTGGCCGAATTCGCTGACAAGCTCACCTACCTGCCGGTGGTCACTCGCGAGCAGGCGCCGGATTGCCTGAATGCGCGTATCACCGATCTGCTCGACAACGGTGAGTTGGAGCGCGCCGCCGGGCTTGAGCTGACGCCCGAATATTCGCGAGTGATGATCTGCGGCAACCCGCAGATGATCGACGACATTCGTCAGCGTCTGAAGGTGCGCGGCCTGAATCTGAGCCTGACCCGGCGGCCGGGTCAGGTGGCGGTGGAAAACTACTGGTGATCAGTCTTCGCGGATAGCTTTGAGTCGATGTTCCCAACGGCGCTTGGCGAAGCGGCGCATATTGGGAATGTCGTCGGTCTCGTCGAGAATTGGTTTGCCGATGATGGTTTCCATGATGTCCTCCAGGGTCACCAGGCCGCGCCAGCTACCGAACTCGTCGTACACCAGGCACATATGCTGATGTTCCTGCATCATCAGGGTCATCAGGTTCTCCACGTTCATGCTTTCCGGTACGACCTTCAGCGGTTTCATGATCTGGGTGATCGGTTCGGCGTCGTTCTCGGCGGCCAGGGCGTCATAGCGGAACACCACGCCCAGCGGCGACTCGTCCTCGCCGATCACCGGGTAGCGGGAGAACTGGCTCTCGCGGGCACGCGCCTTGAACGCGGCGATCGATTCATCCGGTGCGGCGGATTCGCAGACGATGCGCGGCGTCATGATGTCGCGCAGACGAATCTCGTGCAGGTCGAGGATGTTGCTGATCACCCGATGCTCGTCTTCGTCGAGCTTGCCCACTTCGCGGCCAAGCAGGGTCAGCGCCTTGATCTCCTGGCGAATGTCGTGCTCCGGCTCCTTGCCGCCAAACAGGCGCATGATCAGGTCAGATAGCACGATGAACGGCTTGAGCAGCAGGATCATCGCCCGCAGCAGGCTCGGCAGGAAGGGGGCCAGGGCGCGCCAGTAACGGGCGCCGATGGTCTTCGGCAGAATCTCCGAGAGCACCAGAATCAGCAGGGTCATGACCGCCGAGGCGATACCCAGGTAACCGTCGCCGAAGACGATTGCCACCTGCGCACCAACGCCGGTCGCACCAACGGTATGCGCCACGGTGTTGAGGGTCAGGATGGCCGCCAGCGGCTGGTCGATCTTGTCTTTGAGCTCTTTCAGCCTTTCGTACAGCTGCGGTTTGTCGGCCTTCTGCTGTGCGATGTAACTGGGCGTGAGGGAAAGCAGGGCGGCTTCGAGGATGGAGCAGATGAACGAAACCAGGATGGAGAGGACAGCGAACGCTATCAGGAGTGTCATGTAGATGAGCTAGTGACGAACGGCCGATAAAATTAACGCAAAAGGACAGGTGATATTGCAGCAAGGCTGCAACATTTTGTTTCAGAGGGCTGCGCAGGTACGCAAGGGCTTGTAACTCCTTGCGCTGCAGCATTCGGCGCAGCTTCGACTAGGCTAGGGTCTGTTGCCGTTTCGCGCAGCAACGCGGCTCGCGTCGAAACGGCAACAGACCCTAAGGAAACCCTTTCCGGAGAATCCTCCATGCCGCTCGAACATCATCCGCTTAGTCGAGAGTTTCCGCAGCAGCACGATGCCTTGCGCACGTTGCTGCACAGCGACCCGCACTTTCCACGTCTGGCCAGTGACTATGAAGCACTGGACAGGCGTATCTACGCCATCGAGGCGGGGCGTGAGGCTGCGGATGATCTGATCCTGCAGGGCCTGAAGTTGCAGCGGGTGGCGCTCAAGGACGAGATCGCCGAACTGTTGCGCAAGGCGGGCAGTGCTTGATCCTGATCAAGTGAGCGGGGTGTCTGTGACGCTAGGCTGGAGCCATCTTTCCTGTCAGAGGCTCCACCATGCACGTCGACCATCATCCGCTGGTTCATGATTTCCCCGAACTGCGCAACGAACTGCAGCGCCTGCGCCAGAGCGATGAACAGTTCTCGCGCCTGGCCGAAGAATACGAAGCACTGGACAAGCGCATCTGCCGTATCGAGGACGGTATCGAGTTGCTCGATGACGTCGCCCTCAGCGCGTTGAAACTCAACCGCGTGGCAATGAAGGACGAGCTGGCGCGCCAGCTCAAACGCGCTGCGGGGCAGTGCTGCGGTTGTGGCAATGGCTGCAAGGGCTGAGTCGTAGAAGCCGGTTTGCCGGCGTGTTGGTGAAAGGCTGATCGCCCGCAAGTGGGCTCCTGCGATCAGGCGTTTTCAATGCACGGGCGGGTTGATCAGATAAGTGAGCAGCCCGTCCGCCTAATGCCAGTCAGTTAAGCCGTTGCACTCGATCTTTGTAGGAGCCGGCTTGCCGGCGATCCGCCATAAAAAGCATCGCCAGCAAGCTGGCTCCTACGAAAAACGCCCCTCTACTGCAAGTAGGAGGGGGTGGTGACGAACTTATCTGATCAGCATTAGCCCGTCCGCCTCTTCTTCCGTCCACACTTCGCGCGCCGGTCTGGGCCATTCGCTCAACAGCTGCTGCCAGAACGCGCAAGCCAGCTCATCCTGACGATAGAAACGCAGCAGCCACGGGCTGCCGTCGCCCATTACCTGCTGCACCAGCGCACGACCGATGCCTTGGCGACGATACTTTTTCAGGATGAACAGATCGGCGAACTCCGGCACATCAAGACCGGGTAACTCGCTCTGTTCGATCAGCAGGAAACCGGCAATGAAGGCGTCGACCAGTATCAGTTGCGCACTCCAGCCCGGTTCCTGCCAGTAGCGCTGCAGGTGGGGGTGGTGGATGTAGAAGCGACCGTCCGTCTCCACATCCTCCTGCTCCCAGTCCGAGCTTTCGTAGGCGTAGAACTGGTAGAGGTTGGCCAGTAGCGGCAGCTGTTCGGCGCTGGTGGGGAGCAGTTGGATCTGCATATGGGCATTCCGGGCAGAGTGGCTGTGATCTGTAAATTTATCCAGTTGTTCGGTATCGTTCCAGCCTTCGTTCAGCGGCAGGATTGATCGCAATGGCCAAGGCAAAACGCATGTACGGCTGCACCGAGTGCGGCGCCAACTTCCCCAAATGGGCAGGGCAGTGTGTGGAGTGTGGCGCCTGGAATACCTTGGTCGAAACCGTGGTCGAGGGCGCCACGCCCAGTGGGCGCACTGGCTGGGCCGGCGACAAGGCCAATATCAAGACCCTGGCTGAGGTCAGTGTCGAGGAAATTCCGCGTTTTTCCACCGCTTCCGGTGAACTGGATCGGGTGCTCGGTGGCGGCCTGGTGGATGGCTCGGTGGTGCTGATCGGTGGCGATCCAGGCATCGGCAAGTCGACCATCCTGCTGCAGACCCTGTGCAATATCGCCACGCGTTTTCCCGCCCTTTACGTCACCGGTGAGGAATCGCAGCAGCAGGTGGCCATGCGTGCGCGGCGGCTGGATCTGCCGCAGGACAAGCTCAAGGTGATGACCGAAACCTGCATCGAATCGATCATCGCCACCGCCCGCCAGGAAAAACCCAAGGTCATGGTCATCGACTCGATCCAGACCATCTTCACCGAGCAACTGCAGTCGGCGCCAGGCGGCGTGGCCCAGGTGCGCGAGAGTGCGGCGCTGCTGGTGCGCTTCGCCAAGCAGAGCGGCACGGCGATCTTTCTCGTCGGCCACGTCACCAAGGAGGGCGCGTTAGCCGGCCCGCGCGTGCTGGAGCACATGGTCGACACCGTGCTGTATTTCGAGGGTGAGTCCGACGGTCGCCTGCGCCTGCTACGGGCGGTGAAGAACCGTTTCGGCGCGGTCAACGAACTGGGTGTGTTCGGCATGACCGACAAGGGCCTGAAGGAAGTCTCCAATCCCTCGGCGATCTTCCTCACCCGCGCGCAGGAGGCCGTGCCCGGCAGCGTGGTGATGGCTACCTGGGAAGGCTCGCGACCGATGCTGGTGGAGGTGCAGGCGCTAGTCGACACCAGTCATCTGGGCAATCCGCGCCGCGTCACCCTGGGCCTGGATCAGAACCGCCTGGCCATGCTGCTGGCGGTACTGCACCGCCACGGCGGCATTCCGACCTATGACCAGGACGTGTTTCTCAACGTGGTTGGTGGGGTCAAGGTGCTGGAAACGGCGTCCGACCTGGCGCTGATGGCAGCGGTGATCTCCAGCTTGCGCAACCGGCCGCTGCAGCACGACCTGCTGGTGTTCGGCGAGATCGGCTTGTCCGGCGAGATTCGTCCGGTGCCGAGCGGTCAGGAGCGACTGAAAGAGGCGGCCAAGCACGGTTTCAAACGCGCCATCGTGCCCAAGGGCAATGCCCCCAAGGAAGCACCGCCGGGTTTGCAGATCGTCGCTGTCACGCGCCTGGAACAGGCGCTGGATGCGCTGTTCGAGTAAATAAAGTCGCGGCTAAAACCCTTCCTGCTGTACCTGCACATGTACCAACTGTAGGAGCCCGCTTGCGGGCGATCATCGATAAAAGCATCGCCGGCAAGCCGGCTCCTACAGATCCATCGGGCTACGTCTCTGTATCGGCTGCGGCGTTCTGCCGCGAGTGGGGCGGGTCGAAAATTGACCGAGGTCAATAGGTAGCAGGCTATCGGCGCGCAGCATGAAGGCGTATCCACTGAAGGAGACGCCATCATGTTCCTGTTCTTCGATTTCTTTTCCCGGGCTTTCAACTTCGACGCCAAGGCCATCGAGTCGCGCGATGCGCGCCGTCAGGCGCAGCGTATTCAGGCGCGTCGCCAGCGTCGTGAACAGGCAGAGGCTGCCTGCCTGCGCCACTGACTGCTAGGCTCTGTACGAAAAGTGCCTGCGCTCGGTGATGCTTCGTTAAAAACCGGTTCGAAATGCTCATTTACCACTCGTAAACTGCGCTTCCTCACCGGTTTTTGCCTCGCCTGACCTTCGCTCGACGACTTTTCGTATAGAACCTAGTCGTCTTCGCCCAATGCCGCCAGTTCACGTTCCAGCAGTTGCTCATCACCAAGATTGAGCTCGATCAGGCGGCGCAGGTGGCTGATCGATTCCAGGTCGATATGCCGACAGACGAAGCCGAGCGACTGCGGCTGGGTGCGCGTCAGTACCACTTCCATCTTCACCTTGGCTTCGTCCCCCAGTTCGATAAGGGCTTCGAAGGGCTGGTTCGGGTCCCCGTTCCAGTCGCGCGGGGTCTTGATCAGCAGGCCCTTGAGAGAGATATCGTGCAGAGCTGCCGACCATTGTCGCTCACCCTGAGCGATGACGGTGGGGGCGTCGAAGGCGATGCGCTGAAAGCGCCGACGCTCGTTGGCTGATTCACTCATGCCCATACTCCTGAAGGATTTACATCACTATAGCCAAGGCTGACGGCCCCGTGCTTTGCCGCTGTGTCGCAGCGCACAGCTGAGACACACCAGTTTGACAGGTGGCCAAGTTTCGCCAAAGCTCCTTGTGTAGTTTTTATTACTCAATATTGCGGAGCGACACATATGAGCAAGCGACTGCTGGGTAAAGGTTTGGTCTTCGGTCTGTTGAGCATGGCCAGTGTTGGTGCGTTTGCCGATGCTGCGGGCGGTAATGGCTGCGGCTGGGGCAACATGCTGTTCGAAGGGCAGCGCGGCATGGCGCCGCACTTTCTAGCGACCACTACCAACGGCACCTCGGGTAATGCCACCTTCGGTATGACTTCCGGTACCAACGGCTGCGATACCAGCGGCGCGCTGGGTTACAACGGTCGCTCCATGCTGGCAATGAATGGCATGCTCGACTCCATCGCTGAAGACATGGCCGTGGGCCAGGGCGAAGCGCTGGATGCCTACGCCACGCTGCTGGGCGTTGCCGCGCCAGACCGCGCGCATTTCGCCAAGGTCACCCACGAGAATTTCGGCAGCATCTTCAGCAAAGCTGACGCCACCAGCGAGCAAGTGCTGGCAGCCACGCTCGAGGTGATGAGCCGTGACGCGCAACTGGCGCGCTACGTGAAACAGCCGGCCTGAGATTAATCCCCGGCAAAAACAAGCCCGCCAATTTGGCGGGCTTGTTCATTTCAGGCAGCGTATCAGTTGCCGTATACCGGGAACTTCGCGCACAGCGCCTTGACCTGCTCACGCACGCGGCCTTCGACTTCATCATTGCCGATGTTGGCCAGTACGTCGCAGATCCAGCCTGCCAGTTGACGGCACTCGTCTTCCTTGAAGCCGCGAGTGGTGACGGCGGGGGTGCCGATACGCAGGCCGGAGGTGACGAACGGCGAACGCGGATCGTTCGGTACGCTGTTCTTGTTGACGGTGATGAAGGCGCGGCCGAGGGCGGCGTCAGCATCCTTGCCGGTAATGTCCTGCTTGATCAGCGAGAGCAGGAACAGGTGGTTCTCGGTGCCGCCGGAGACCACGTCGTAGCCGTTGTCGATGAACACCTGGGCCATGGTCTGGGCGTTCTTGATCACCTGTGCCTGGTAAGCCTTGAACTCAGGCTGCAGCGCTTCCTTGAAACACACCGCCTTGGCGGCGATGACGTGCTCCAACGGGCCGCCCTGGCCGCCTGGGAATACTGCGGAGTTGAACTTCTTCTCCAGCTCTTCGTTCTTGCGCGCCAGGATCAGGCCGCCGCGCGGGCCGCGCAGGGTCTTGTGCGTGGTGGTGGTAACCACGTCGGCGAACGGCACCGGGTTCGGGTACAGACCGGCAGCAACCAGACCGGCGACGTGGGCCATGTCGACGAACAGGTAGGCACCGACCTTGTCGGCAATGGCGCGGAAACGCGGGAAGTCCAGCACCTGCGAGTAGGCGCTGAAGCCGGCGATGATCATCTTCGGCTTGTGCTCGACGGCCAGGCGCTCGACTTCGTCATAGTCGATCAGACCCTGGTCGTTGATGCCGTACTGCACGGCGTTGTAGATCTTGCCGGAGAAGCTGACGCTGGCGCCGTGGGTCAGGTGACCGCCATGGGCCAGGCTCATGCCCAGCACGGTGTCGCCGGCGTTGAGCAGGGCCATGTACACGGCGCTGTTGGCCTGGCTGCCGGAGTGCGGCTGGACGTTGGCGTAGTCGGCGCCGAACAGTTCCTTGGCGCGGTCGATGGCGAGTTGCTCAACCACGTCGACATACTCGCAACCACCGTAGTAACGCTTGCCCGGGTAGCCTTCGGCGTACTTGTTGGTCAGCACGCTGCCCTGGGCTTCCATCACCGCCGGGCTGGTGTAGTTTTCCGAGGCGATCAGCTCGATGTGCTCTTCCTGGCGCTGGGCTTCCTGCTCCATCGCGGCAAAGAGTTCGGCGTCATAACGAGCGAGGGTCAAATCACGGCTGAACATGGCGGTCCCCTGAAATCAGCTGGGCGGTAGAAAGAGGGGGCGGATTCTACCGCAAAGGTCGCATTCAGGCATATGAAGGTCGGTCATGAGCCTGACAAATGGCCTTCATGCTGAGTTGGGCCCAGGGCTCGCCGGCGTCCTGCCCGTCAACTGAGGATGAACAGCGCTGCGCCGCTGAATTGGGCGGTGAGCTGACGTGCAGCCATGGGCCTGCCCAGCAGGAAGCCCTGTACTTCGTCGCAGTCGTGTTCACGCAGGAAGTCCAGTTGTGCCTGGCTCTCCACACCCTCGGCGATCACCATCATGTTCAGGCTGTGCGCCATGGCGATGATCGCGCGGGCGATCTGCGCATCCTGCTCACCATCGGGCAGGCCGTCGACGAAGCTACGGTCGATCTTCAAGACGTCGATGGGGAACTGCTTGAGGTAGTTCAGCGACGAGTAGCCGGTGCCGAAATCATCCACAGCAATGCACAGGCCCAAACGCTTGAGGTTGCCGAGAGTCTGCATCGCGCTGGCGACGTCACGCATCAGTATGCTTTCGGTCAGCTCCAGCTCCAGGCAGGCCGGGGCTAGTCCGGTTCTGTCCAGAATGGCGGCGATGCGTGCGCTCAGATCGCCTTCGGCGAACTGCCGGGCCGACAGATTGACCGAAATCTTGGGGATGCGGATCTTTTCCTCGTGCCAGGCCTTGAGCTGCCGGCAGGCCTCCTCCAGCACCCATTCACCGACCTGCACCACCAGACCGAGCTCCTCCAGCACCGGGATGAACTCATCCGGCGGCACCAGGCCGCGTGTCGGGTGACTCCAGCGCAACAGCGCCTCGACCCCGGTCAGGCGATTGCCGTCGCCGGCAAACTGCGGCTGATAATGCAGGACGAACTGGCCCTGCTCCTGAGCGTGGCGCAGATCGCTTTCCAGTTCCAGGCGCTCCAGGGCACTGGCGTTCATGTCGGCCTGGTAGAACTGGAAGTTGTTCTTGCCGCGTTCCTTGGCGTGGTACATCGCCGTGTCGGCGTTCTTCATCAGTTGACTCAGTTCGTTACCATCTTGCGGAGCGAGGGCGATACCGATACTGGCGGTGACGAAGAATTCGCGGCCTTCGAGGACGAAAGGGCGCGCCAGGCTGGAGAGAATCTGCTCGGCGACATGAATGGCGCGATTCAATGCGCCCTCGCGGGTGGCGCGCGGCTGCAGCAGCAGGGTGAATTCGTCGCCGCCCATGCGCGCCACGGTGTCGTCGCCGTCGACGCAGGCCGACAGGCGCACGGCCACGTCCTTGAGCATGCGGTCGCCGGCGGCGTGGCCGAGCGAATCGTTGATCGGCTTGAAGCGGTCGAGGTCGAGGAACATCAGCACCACCCATTCGTCATGCCGATCCGCATGTTGCAGGGCGCTGTGCAGGCGATCCTGGAACAGGGTGCGGTTGGGCAGGTGGGTCAGGGCGTCGTAGTAGGCCAGACGATGGATGCGCTGTTCGCTGGCCTTGCGTTCGCTGATGTCGCTGAAGAAGCACACGTAGCTGACCAGGTCGCCTTCCTCGTCGTGCACCGCGGTGATGCCGACCCAGGCCGGGAAGTTCTCCCCTCCCTTGCGCTTGAGCCACACCTCGCCCTCCCAACTGCCGCGCTGGTTGAGTTGGCCGAGGATGTACTGCAGGTGCGCCGCCTGCTGGCGGTCGGCGGTGAGCATGCCTGGAAGCTGGTCGAGCACCTGGCCGGCGGAATAACCACTGACGCGGCTGAAGGCCTTGTTGACCTGGACGATGTAGCCGGCCGGGTCGGTGACCAGGATCGCTGCGGTGGAGTGCTCGAATACCGTGGCGGCCATGCGCAGGTCTTTTTCCGCGCGGCGTTGCTGGCTGATGTCGCGGCCAACGCCGAGGATGCCTCCGAAGCGACCGTTCTCGTCCCACATCAGCACCAGGCGCAGCTCCACCGGGATCTTGTGGCCGTCGGCGCGCAGGCAGTCGAAGACGAAGAGCTGATCCGGCAGCTCCTCGCGCAGACGCTCGAGGCGGTCACGCTCGCCGAGCGAATCGCGAATCCGCTCGAGCAGCTGGTAGAGGCTGGCGAGCTGCTGCGGGTTGGCCGCCAGGCCTTGCAGGCCGTTGGTTGTCACCCATTCGGCGTCGTAACCGAGCATGGCTTCCACCGACGGGCTGACGTAGTTCAGGTTCAGGCTGTCATCGGTGGAGACGATCACGTCGCTGATGCTTTCCGCCAGCAGACGGTAGCGTTGCTCGCTGTCACGCAGCGATTGGTTGCGCTCGATTTGCTCGGTAATGTCCTTGGCCAAGCCGATCAGGCGGCTGACGCGCCCGCGATCATCGCGCGCCAGCGCCTGCTCACGGATGCTGAACCAGCGCCACTGACCGTCGCGGTGACGCCAGCGCAGCACTGATTCGAGCAGCAAACCGTTGCCGACCACTTTCTGCAGGTTGCGGATGCGCCAGTAGTATTCGCTGTCGTCCGGGTGCAGCACCTGCACCCAGAAGTCTTCGCGCATCGCACGCAGCTCGGTCTTGCTGTAACCCAGCTGCAGGCCCAGGCTGTGGTTGCTGAACAGCACTTGCCGGTTCTGCATGTCATGTA
>Ga0208788_1001610_pt1 | contig 10828 bp, 8 predicted proteins | sample Wag4_2014_7_11_3_FD_187363 | JGI IMG/M metagenome (GOLD analysis project Ga0208788, IMG submission 187363) | Fresh water mixed with fracking chemicals microbial communities from Ohio, USA - Utica-2 Time Series FC 2014_7_11 (SPAdes) (version 2) ... | reverse complement strand
AACCAAACCCTGGTGCGCTCCATCAACACCTCGGTCGTCGCTGTGCTTCCCGTGGGCTCTATTCTTTTTATTGGGTCAGCACTCTTGGGTGCTGGAACACTGCGTGATATCGCCGTTGCGTTGTTTGTGGGCATGATTGCCGGGACTTATTCGAGTGTTTTTATCGCGGCCCCGCTGTATGTGCACCTTCGTGAGAACGAACCAGAGCACCTCAAGCAGGGCACCAAGGTGAAGGCTCCTAGACCCGCAACCGGAGCGGTTCGCTAACACTCACCTACTGAGGATTCCCTCCTCCTAGACTGAAGGCACTGCGAGAGGGGGTGCCCGGTGACTGAGTTGCAGACCCCCGCGCCCTCAAGCCTGCGATCGCTCTTTCCTAGGCTGTTTTCGAAGTCATCGGCCTCCCAGGGTCTTGATGCGCTCACTCGGACTGTTCGGAAGAATCACCCCAAGGCGGACACCGGCCTTATCGAGCGGGCCTACAAAGTTGCCGAAAAATTTCATGAGGGCCAGACTCGCCAGAGTGGCGAGCCCTACATCACGCACCCTCTGGCCGTGTCTCAGATTCTCGCGGACCTCGGCATCGGTCCCGTCACTATCGTTGCTGCTCTTCTGCACGACACCGTAGAGGACACTGACTACTCGCTGGATCAGCTTCGCAAGGACTTTGGCGAAGAGATTGCCATGCTCGTCGATGGTGTTACCAAGCTCGACAAGGTCAAGTACGGAGACCACGCCCAAGCCGAAACCGTTCGCAAGATGATTGTTGCGATGTCCAAGGACATCCGAGTTCTTCTGGTTAAGCTCGCCGATCGTTTGCATAACGCCCGGACCTGGGGGTTTGTGAGCCCGGAGTCTGCCGCCCGAAAGGCCCAGGAAACTCTCGACATCTACGCTCCTCTGGCTCACCGATTGGGAATCCAAAGTCTGAAATGGGAGCTTGAGGACCTGGCCTTCGCTGTGTTGCATCCAAAGATTTATGTGGAGCTCGAGTCACTGGTCAAGAACCGCTCGCCCGAGCGTGACGCCTACGTGGAACGTGTGATCGATGCTGTCAACGAAGATTTGCGCCAGGCCAAGATCAAGGCGGACGTTAGTGGTCGGCCCAAGCAGTTCTATTCCATCTACCAAAAAATGGTCAACCGAGGTCGGGATTTCAACGACATCCACGATCTCACCGGTATCAGAATCTTGGTCTCCTCGATTCGAGATTGTTACGCGGTCCTCGGGGCAGTCCACGCGAGATGGAATCCCATGCCAGGACGTTTCAAGGACTACATTGCCACCCCCAAGTTCAATCTCTATCAGTCGCTCCACACCACGGTTTTTGGGCCGGAGGGCCGTCCGGTAGAGATTCAAATCCGCACGGTCGAGATGCACCAGCGAGCTGAATTCGGTGTTGCTGCGCACTGGAAATACAAGGAGCGAACTGCCGCGGGCAAGGACAAAGATGCTTTTGCCCACGAGACAGACATGGCCTGGCTCGCTCACCTTTCCGACTGGCAGGCCGAGACCACGGACCCGACAGAGTTCTTGGAGACCCTGCGCTATGAAATCGGCGCTAAAGAGGTCTACGTGTTTACCCCCCAGGGGAAAGTCATTGGCTTGCCCGCGGGAGCCACACCCGTGGACTTTGCCTACGCGGTCCACACCGAGGTGGGCCATCGCACCATGGGTGCCAAAGTGAACCAGCGCCTTGTTCCCCTCGACACTCCTCTCGCGAGCGGTGACTCCGTCGAAATTTTCACCTCAAAGAGCCCAGACGCAGCGCCCAGCCAAGACTGGATGAACTTCGTGACGTCCCAGCGGGCCAGAAGCAAGATCCGCCAGTGGTTCACCAAGGAACGCCGCGAGGAGGCCATTGAACAGGGCAAGGACGCTATCGCTCGCGCGATGCGCAAGCAGAACCTTCCCCTCCAGAAGCTTATGAACCAGGAGTCTGTGGCGAGTGTTGCCGCTGCATTGAAGTTCCGCGATGTGGAAGAACTGTATGCGGCTGTGGGGGAGGGGCACGTCTCCACTCAGTCGGTCATTGAAAAGGTTGTCGGTGTCGTCCACTCCGACCAGGATGGCGATGATGACGTGTTCTCGGGACCCGCGAGGGGCAGAATCCCAGCCCGTGTCAGCCAGTCCGGTGTTCTCGTCCGCGGCGCTCCAGACATTCTGGTCAAGCTTGCTCGGTGCTGCACTCCCGTCCCCGGTGACACCATTGTGGGTTTCGTCACCCGGGGAACTGGGGTCTCTGTTCACCGTGGCGACTGCACGAACATCGAATCTCTGAAGGGCAGCCCCGACCGGATGATTGAGGTGGAGTGGGCACCAACCAAGGGCAGCGTATTCCTCGTCCATATTCAGATTGAAGCCCTAGACCGCCCAGGTCTGCTCTCCGATGTGACGCGTGTGCTCTCTGAACACCACGTGAATATTCTCTCGGCGACGGTCAACACCTCCGATAATCACCTGGCACTCTCGCGCTTTGTCTTCGAGATGGGGGATGTGACTCACCTTGATCGTGTGCTCAATGCCGTGAGGCGTATTGATGCGGTCTATGACGTCTATCGGGTGATGTCGGGATAACACTCCCGGAGCGCATCAACGGCGCTGAGGAGTCTCTCGAGGTGGCGGCCTTGCCGCTTGGTCATTCGTCTCTCGTGACACCGCTCTCTCAGGGACGAGGTGGTGGAACTACTCAACATGACCACCTGAGCCCCGGCGACGTCGGGGCAACTGTCGTGGAGGAGAATGTCAACAGCTGTCGCCTCTGGTGTCACAAGTCTGAGCCCCTGGATTGTCTGAACGGGGTGGTGGATGGGGTTGAGTGTCCGGGCTCCCCACTCCATGCGCTCTAGCGGTGAGGGTGCTGGCTGTGCCGGCCTGAGGACACTCCAGGCTTCTGGTTGCCCCATACCCGTCCACACCCAGCCAGCGGTCCGTCCGCTTGCTATCGCCCACGCGGGAAGAACCTCCGCGATGAGCGATGCGCGTTCGTGCAGGGTGGGAAAATACGGCCGTGGCCACACCAGCGAGCCAATTCGCATCGCCGTTCCGGCGCGGAGTGCATAGTGTTCGCTCAGTGAGGCCATGGCGCCATCATGAGGCGTGCGTGGCGCTCTGGCTATGGCCCGGAACACCCTGTGGAGAAGTGGCGCTAGTTGAGAACTTCTAGCCACGCTTTTTTGGCGGCAAGCTCGGCCTCAAGATCTGAGGTGTTGGAGCCACTCGCATCCCGAAGTTTGTCCTCGAGCTCGGCGATGGCCGCAGTGAGCTGTCCGGTCATCGACTCGCTTCTGGCCTTCTTTTCGGGGTCGTTCTTTGTCCAGAACTCTTGCTCTAGAGACTTAACGTGTGTCTCGAGCTTTTTGACCTGGTCGTCAATCGCGCGGAGGAGTTTCTTGGGAACGGGGCCAAGAGCGGCGAACCGGGTTTGAAAAATGCGCAGGCGCTGGCCTGCCTGGTTACGGTCGGTCAGCGTGAGAATGTCCGTGAACTCCGCGAGGAGAGCCTTCTTGCTCTCGGCGTTGACGGAGTTCGTTTCGTCATCGCGCTTGACTTCTGCGGCTTTCGCACCATAGAGCGCGTCACCGGCTTTCTTGAACTGGGCCCACAAGCCGTCTTCCACGGATTTTGATGCCCGAGGAGCCTCTTTCCAGCGGTCCAGAAGGCTTCGGTAGGCAGGGATGGCTGCGGAACCCTTCTCCAGGAGTGCTTCCGCCGCTGTAATCAAATCCTTCTTGATCGTTTTTGCTTCTTTAGAGACCTTGTCGAGGTCCTGGAAATAGGCCCTGCGCGCCTTTTCCAGAGTGTTGCGGGCACTGCGGAACCGTCCCCAGAGTTCATCGGCAGTCTTCTTCGGAACACGGGGTCCGGACTGCTGGTGGGTCTGCCACGCCTCGAAAAGCTCGGTCATCGTGGTGGTGGCTTGTTTCCACCGGATTTTGCTGGGATCTTGCCCAGCGATGGCTTCCATGTCCGCAACAATCTTTTCGCGATGGGCCAATGCCTCAGCCACCGCCGCCTGGTTAGCCTCGTCCTGTTTGGCCTCGAGCGTCGGAAGCTTTTCGCGCAGAGCGTGGACGCGCTGGCGCAGAGCAGCGATGTCGCCCACAGCTGAGGGCTCGAGAAGGTCCGTGTCGAGCCGGTTCAGTTGCTTCGTGATATCGCGCGCGGCAGCACCAGCTTTGACCCGCTGTTCTGCCAGCGAGACGGTCGCCTCGAGGTCATCGAACTTCCGCGTGAAATAAGCGAGGGCTTCCTCTGGGGTGCCATCTGGGAAACTTCCGACGGCACGCCACACATCACCTTCGCGAACAGAGACGGTGCCGTCGTCATCAACACGACCAAAAGCGTCAGCGCTTGTTGCCATGGCTCCTCTATGCGGGTGGGGAACTAGCCGGCGCTCAGCCTACTCCACCGCTTAGGCGCACAGAGGCCTTAATCCGAAGACTTATCGGATTGTGATGCTTCTGATATCCGGAGCCACTACGGGGGCGCCATTGGGAACCTCGTCGATGGTGCCAGGGGTGGCATAGGCCACTACAAACTCCGCCAAGCCCGAGGTGATTTGGCCAAGAACCGTGTAGCCGCCAACGGCGTCATTGGGAATCACGCTGTCTTCGTACACAACGAAGAACTGGCTTCCCTGGCTCTCTGCATCGTTGCCGATTCTTGACATGGCTATGGTTCCAGCCGGGTATCGCTGCGTGACGGGGGCGTTCTCGATTGGCCCAAAGCGGTAGTCCGGACCACCCGTCCCCGTGCCGGTGGGGTCCCCGCACTGCATCACAAAGACCACCTCGACGCTGAGGCTGTGGCAACTCACGCCATCGTAGAAACCCTGAGCAGCCAAATCGATAAAGTTTGCGGTGGCTTGCGGAGCGTTTACCCCATCCAGGGTGATGCCGACCTCCACCTCGCCAAACAGAATCTCGCCAGTCCACTCTCGGTTTTCGCTCAACTCGATGGCTGGAGCCTTCGCCGGGGTACCAGGTCCGAAGGTTACATAGCCCACGAGTGCCAAGGCCGAGAGCGTCACGGCAACCAGCGCGCCTCCCAAGGAGAGCCACTGGTCTGTGCGCAACCTCTTCTTCTTAGAAGCCTGGAGCACCTGCCGGGCTTGAAAGACGCGAAGTTGCTCACGTTTTACACGGTTTTCGCTGACCACACGGACTCCCTCAGATGGATCGATTCCACACATGTCCATCCTAGATGGCCATGTGTGCCCCCTTGACTAGCATTGCTCTATGGTCCAGGAGAGTTTGTGGAAGGCGCCGTTGCCACTCGCGGTTGCCTTGCGCCCTCAGACCCTTGATGACGTCATTGGCCAACACCGAGCTCTCGTTCCTGGGGGTCCGCTCCGGGCCCTCGCCGATCCAGGGCACCGCGGGTCTGCCAGTTCCGTGATTCTGTGGGGGCCCCCTGGAACGGGTAAGACAACGATCGCCACGGTGATTGCGCGGTCGTCTGGCCGAGAGTTCGTCGAACTCTCCGCCGTGACTGCCGGAGTTAAAGATGTGCGTGACGTGCTCGCCAACGCACGCGTCATTGGCGATACCAGCGGTGTTGCTCCGGTGCTGTTCCTTGATGAAATTCATCGTTTTTCGAAAGCTCAGCAGGATGCGCTGCTCCCCGGCGTTGAAAACGGTGTTGTCGTGCTGGTGGCGGCGACCACGGAGAACCCCTCGTTTTCCGTTATTTCTCCCCTCTTGAGTCGCTCGATTGTGGTCACGCTCTCTGTATTGGAGCCCCACCACATTGAGGGTGTGCTCGCTCGGGCACTGGCACACCCCCAGGGGCTAGCCGGAGGCTTTGAGGTTGAACCAGAAGCCATTGAGCTCCTGGTGAGGCTCTCCGGTGGTGATGCCAGGAAGGCACTTGGCTCGCTCGAAGCGGCTGCGATGGTGGCATCAGGCTCCCTCGATTCCAGGCGTATCAGCGCTGAGCACGTGTCCCAGGCTGTCGATCGCGCCATGGTCCGCTATGACCGCGACGGCGATGCTCACTATGACGTGATTAGTGCGTTCATCAAGTCAGTCCGAGGAAGCGACGCGGATGCTGCTCTGCACTATCTCGCTCGGATGATTGAGGCGGGGGAGGACCCCCGATTTATTGGCAGGCGCTTGATTATCTTGGCCTCCGAGGATATTGGGCTCGCTGACCCGACTGCGCTGTCGATTGCCGTTGACGCTGCCCAGGCGGTTGCCTTGATTGGAATGCCAGAGGGCCGTATCCCCCTCGCCGAAGCCACCATCTATCTGGCTTTAGCGCCGAAGTCCAACAGTGCCTATGTGGCGATCAATGACGCCCAGTCGAGCATTAGGGCGGGTCTCCTTGGCGAGGTGCCCGCGCATCTTCGTGACAGCCACTACGCCGGTGCAGATCGATTGGGCCATGGCCGCGGCTATATCTATCCCCACGACGTGCAGGCAGGCATAGTTGCCCAAAGTTATGCCCCAGACGCGGTCCAGGGAACCCAGTTCTATCGACCCGGTTCCCGGGGCTTCGAGGGAGAGCTGGCTAAGCGTCAGGTGGCAATCCGTGCCATTCTCGATGGCGTTCCACCTGAATCGAGCAACGTGGGCTAGTTGTGCTAGCGTTATGGCTGGTCACAGACCAGTTAATCGTGCGGCTGCGTGTTACTGATCTGCGAAGGGCACGCTGTAGCCGCGGCCCCTCTGCCAATTCCCTCACTTGTTATGTCTCAGGCGTCTAGCGCCAACCACGTATCTAGGAGAAATTCTTCGTGTCAACTCGTTCACGTACCAGAAGCAAGACCAGACTGTCCCGGGCGCTGGGGATTCCCCTCACACCCAAGGCAGCAAAATACTTAGAGAAGCGCCCCTACGCTCCGGGTGAGCACGGCCGCACCAAGCGCAAGACCGACAGCGACTACGCAGTGCGTCTTCGGGAGAAGCAGCGCCTGAGGGCCCAATACGGCATCCGCGAAGCACAGCTGCGCCGCGTCTTCGAAGAGGCACGCAAGAGCCAGGGCCTCACCGGTGAGAACCTCGTCGAGTTGCTCGAGATGCGCCTTGATGCGCTCGTCTTGCGCTCAGGATTTGCTCGCACCATGGCCCAAGCCCGCCAGATGGTGGTGCACCGCCACATTTTGGTCAACGGTGAATTAGTTGATCGTCCTTCGTTCCGGTTGAAGCCGGGCCAGATGATTCACGTCAAACCCCGCAGCGAAGAAATGGAGCCCTTCCAGGTTGCGGCGGCTGGAGGGCACGTGGATGTGTTGCCTCCTACCCCTTCCTACATCGCTGTCGAGTTGGACAAGCTGCAAACCGTTTTGGTTCGCCGTCCAAAGCGTGCAGAGGTCCCCGTGACGTGTGAAGTGCAGCTGGTCGTCGAGTACTACGCGGCCCGCTAGAAAACCTCTACTGTGGTGGGGGAGCTTACGCTTCCCCACCACAGTGTTTTTTGGGCCTGGATGCGGATGATGAAGGAGGACATGTGGGTCGTTTCATAGCAGCTCTTGTGGGGGTTGTCGCCGGCTTTGTGCTTGCTCACGTGGTGAACAAGAGCCCGGAAGGCCGTGCGTTCTTCAGCAGAGTGTGGGCCACCATCTCCTCTTTTGCGGAGGGCTTTAGGCAGTCGTATCGCGGTTGAGATAGCGACCGCGAGAAGAGAGATTGATGGAAACCGCAGACATTCAGCGCCGGTGGCTCACCTACTTCGGGGACCGCGGACACACCGTTGTCCCCTCCGCGTCGCTGGTGAGCGACGACCCCACGCTGATGTTCACCGTGGCGGGGATGGTTCCCTTCATTCCCTACCTCACCGGTGTTGTGCCCGCTCCGTATCCGAGGGCGACGAGCGTTCAAAAATGCATTCGTACCCTCGACATTGACGAGGTAGGCAAGACCACACGCCACGGGACGTTCTTCCAAATGAACGGCAACTTCTCCTTCGGAGACTATTTCAAGCAGGGAGCCATTGAGTTCGCCTGGGAGTTGCTGACGATGTCGGAGTCCAACGGCGGTCTGGGGTTTGACGAGAGCGCACTCTGGGTCACCGTCTACGAGGACGATGACGAGGCTGCCGCTATCTGGAAGTCGGTTGCTGGGCTCCCCGAGTCGCGCATTCAGCGCATGGGACGTGAGGACAATTACTGGTCGACGGGCCAGCCAGGGCCTGCTGGCCCGTGTTCTGAGATCTACTTCGACCGAGGAGCGCAACACGGGCCAGACGGTGGCCCCGCTGTTGATGACACCCGGTATATAGAAATCTGGAACCTCGTGTTCATGCAGTACTTGATCGACAACGTGCGTAGCAAAGTTGATTTCGACATTGTCGGAGAACTGCCCCAGAAGAATATTGACACCGGCATGGGCATGGAACGCGTCGCCTTCCTCAAGCAGGGCGTGGCCAACATGTATGAGATTGATCAGGTCCGCCCGGTCCTTGATAAGGCGGGCGAGCTCTCTGGTCGACGCTACGGCGCACATGGTGAGGATGACGTTCGGATGAGGGTCATCGCTGACCACATCCGGTCTGCGCTGATGTTGATGACCGATGGCGTTGTGCCGGCCAATGATGGACGCGGCTACGTCCTCAGGCGTCTGCTGCGTCGAAGCATTCGTTCGATGCGTCTCCTCGGTTACCACGATCCGAGTTTTCCCGAGCTCTTTGGGGCCTCACGAGACGCGATGTCCGCGAGTTACCCCGACGTCGCAACAGAGTTTTCGCGGGTTAGTCAACTCGCCATCGCCGAAGAGGAGTCATTTCTGAAAACCCTGGAGGCTGGCACCAGCATCGTTGATCTTGCTGTGGCCGACACGACTACGAAGGGTGAGACCTCACTCTCTGGGGACACAGCGTTCTTGCTCCACGACACCTACGGGTTTCCCATTGACTTAACTCTGGAAATGGCCTCCGAGGCCGGCCTCAGTGTTGACCGGGAGTCCTTTGACACTCTGATGTTGGCTCAGCGGAATCGAGCCAAGACGGATGCGAAATCCAAAAAAAGCACACGCGCGGACGTGTCGGTGTATGGGGAGTTTCGTGCTTCCGGGGAGACCGTTTTTGCCGGCTACGAGCTACTGGAGCTCGAATCCACCGTGCTCGGCTTGCTGGTTAACGGCGAATCCGTGACACGCGCGGTTTCGGGCCAAGTTGTCGAGGTGATTCTTGCTGAGACTCCTCTCTATGCGGAGTCCGGCGGTCAGGTGTCAGACCACGGAGTCCTGGAAGGCCCTGGTTTCAGGGCTGTTGTCTCTGATGTTCAAAAGCCTGTTCCCGGCCTCATCAGTCACACCGTGACTGTTGCCGAGGGTGAAATTGGTGTGGGAGAGAGCGTCACGGCCGTTGTGGATCCCGTGACCCGTTACGAAGGGGCGCGAGCGCACTCGGCAACCCACTTGATTCATGCCGCACTTCGAGACACCCTTGGTCCCCACGCAACACAGGCCGGTTCGCTTAACCGCCCCGGCTATCTGCGACTTGATTTCTCCTGGAACCAAGCGCTCTCTGACGACTCGCAGAGTGCGATCTCTGACATCACCAACACGGCGATTCGGGACGACCTGGAAGTCTCTACCAAGATTTTGCCCGTCGCGGAAGCTAAGGCTGCCGGGGCGATGGCCCTCTTTGGGGAGAAATACGGCGACGTTGTCCGCATGGTCGACATTGGCGGACCGTGGTCAAGAGAGCTCTGTGCTGGCACACACGTTGGTCGGTCCTCCCAGATTGGTGTGGTGACGCTTCTCGGGGAGAGCTCAGTGAGTTCGACCGCGCGTCGTATTGAGGCACTGGTCGGTAGCGCGGCGGTTGCTGACTTCTCAGTGGAAAAATCGATCGTGCGCCGCCTCACACAGCTTCTCAAAACGCCCAGGGAGGAACTGCCGGGGCGCATTGAGGATCTATTGGGTCAGGTGAAAACCCTCGAGCGCCAGGTGGCCAAGAGCGCACAAGTGGCAACCGGGGCTCTTGCGCCAGCTTTGGTGAAGGGCGCTCGTGACATCTCAGGAGTGGCCGTGGTTAGCCAAGCGCTCTCCGAGAGCCTCGGCGCCGATGACATCCGAGTACTGGCGACCAGCGTTCTCTCCGGCCTTGGTGATGCGCCTTCGGCGGTCGTGCTGGGTTCCATCACCGAGGGCAGGGGAACGGTTGTTGTCACTGCAAATTCTGCTGCGCTGGCCAAGGGTGTTCACGCGGGTAACCTCGTGAAGACGGCGTCCGCGATTATGGGTGGTGGCGGCGGGGGCAAGCCAGGCCTTGCCCAAGGGGGCGGCCCCGAGGGCGCACAGCTCCAGGTCGCACTCGATGCGGTGGTAGTGGAGTTGGGTAAGTACTAGTGCGCGAGGGCATCCGACTGGGGATTGATGTTGGTCAGGCCCGAGTGGGTGTTGCCCGCTCAGATCCGCAGGCAACGATGGCCGTGCCGGTAGCGACTGTGGCGAGAGCCACAGCCCTCCTGGAAATTTCTGGTCTGCTTGAGGAGTATCAGCCCCTCGAGGTAGTGGTTGGTTTACCCATCAACTTGCAGGGCGAAAGGACAGCTTCGACGGAGGACGCCGAGGCTTTTGCGCGTGAGGTTGCCGCGTTGGGTCCCGTTCCGGTGCGCATGGTCGACGAGCGCCTGAGTACAGTGTCAGCGATCAGTGCGCTTCACAGTGCGGGGCGATCGTCACGATCACATCGCTTGGTTGTCGACCAGGTTGCCGCTGTTATCCTTTTGCAACATACGTTGGATTCAGAACGCAGTCAGGGGGTGCCAGGCGGGTACGTGCTAGACCACCCGGAAACCCATGACGAATGATGCAGACTTCGATCGTATTTTCAGCACACTGCCTCCGCTGACCCCCCAGACCCCGCAGACCCCCCAGAC